>Ga0078972_1007182_pt1 | contig 25184 bp, 20 predicted proteins | sample YelNatPaOPGAMG01_FD_67568 | JGI IMG/M metagenome (GOLD analysis project Ga0078972, IMG submission 67568) | Hot spring thermophilic microbial communities from Obsidian Pool, Yellowstone National Park, USA - OP-RAMG-01 (SPADES assembly) (version 2) | ecosystem: Environmental > Aquatic > Thermal...
GGGAAAGAGATTGGTGGAGGAGTTCAAGGAGAGGAAGTCTTTTTCCAGTCTCGCTGAGGGATATAAATGGCTTTACTCTCAGCCCTATATGGATTGGGATTTGGTTGATGAGTTGTTGTATCTGGTGAGAATTGCAATTGAGGGGATAAGGAGGAAGGGGAGAGAGGATTTGGCTTCTCAATTTGAGGACGAGCTCTTGGAGGTGGAGAAATATCCGGAGAATTTGTGTGAGAGAGCTTACGCTCTCCACGAGAGGACAATGAATACTTTCAATGCCATTTAAGAACGCAAAAAAGAGATTGCCACGGGCTCTCCATAGGAGAGCCCTCGCAATGACAGAGTGGTTGAGATTGCCACGCCTGACTGCTGACGCAATCAGGCTCGCAATGAGTCAGGCTCGCAATGACAAAAGGCGGAGGTTTTCTTGTCTCTCGCAAGGAAAATCAAATTGATTGTCATTGCCACGCCCGCCTACGGCGGGCGTGGCAATCTCAAAAATAGAAGAAGTAATCGCTTTTCTGAATGGCAAAGATAAGAATACATTCAGGTCGACGCCTAGCATCTGTTTAAGGAAAAATGCAAGCTCTTCTTTATGTGTCTCTGAATAAATTGAGATTGCCACGGCTTCCCGAAGGGAAGCCTCGCAATGACAGTGGCTGGGCGAAAAGAGGGATTGCCACGGCTTTCCTTTAAGAAGCTTCGCAATGGCAATCCTTTCGTTGTCATTGTGAGGAGCGATAGCGACTCCTTCATTTTTGTCATTGCGAGCCTGAACGCCACCGGCGTTCAGGCGTGGCAATCTATTTTTAAATGACAGGTTTCGCGATCTTCTTTTTTAAAAAGACGAGATTGCCACGCCTCCCTTACGGGAGGCTCGCAATGACAGAGGGGTTGAGACTGCCACGCTTCCCTATACGGGAGCTTCGCAATTGCAGTGAGCGGTTGGGTTCGTACTAAATTTTAGGGTTTCTCAAGCTCGCCCCAGGGAGGGCAGGGCGGTGTGCCTATGACTTTCGCCTGCCGCCAATCGCTGTCGTTGAATTCCACTCTTTCCCATCCCTCTTTCTCCTCTCCGACTTTCCAGCTCTCATCGCTTATGAGAATAACCTTCTTTCCCTTCCCCGCCTCAACTTGAACAAGTAATCCAGCAGGACCGTCTTCGTTTACACATTTCACTGCGATTAAATTCCTTCCCTTCCTCAGCAAGCGACTAACATCGTATTTCTCAACAGTCTCCCAAACATTATCCCTCCCGACAAGCTTGCCATTTACATAGAGCTCATATCTGTTATCCGCGGTAATATAAATAAAGATAGGGGATGCGAGCGATTGGAGCTCAAAGGATTTGCGAAAGCATACATTGCTTGCTTCGTTTTCCTTCCCCTCCATCCATATCCATTTCCCCTTCCATACGCTTTCCTTTTTCTCCACTTTTGGAAACTGCTTTCCTCCCGGAAGGGAGGAGAAAACAAATGTCTCACCCGGATTCAACTTCTTATATATCCTGAACTCGTATCCTTTCTTGTTGCAGGTTATCTCAACGGAATCCCTCGTTACCCTTATCTTCAAGGGAAGATTTCTATAGCAAAGATTTTCAACCTCGGCGAATTTGAGGGCGGAAGGGAGGTTCGGCTTTATCTTTAATCCCTCTACATCGGCGTCTATCCCCATTATCCCATAGAGAAAATATGTGGGGACGAGACCGCTTTCGGGGAAGGGAAGGTCAACCCCCACCTGACCGGGATTTTCCTGCTGGGGGATTTCACCCCTGAATAAAGGCGCTCCGCCACACAATTTGTCCGGAAGAGAATATCTGTTCAAAATCTCCCAGAAACGCTTGTATGCGTTGTCTGCTCCCAGATATCTCGCCCTGTCCATTAAGTCATAGAAAGATGTATAAAGAATCGCACCTCCATCTTGGCATTGGTCTCCATAGGGAGTGCCGAACCATCCTCTTACCCACCAGCTGGGATAAGGCTCCTGCGGTTCGTTTCTCATAGGATTGTGGATTGTATTGGAGCGGGGTGCGAAAATCCATTTGCTGTAGGTGTCGGGCAATCCGGATGAGGTCGGTTCCTTCTCCATCCAATGATAAATCCTCCTCGCTTTCTCCTCATCCCCCAATCCATAGAAAAGCGCCTCCAAATTGAGGAATGTGAAGCCGTAGTCATGCTTAACTCCGTTCACATCTATACAGCCTATGAATCGCCCTTTTTCCTCGTCCCAGAAATTTTTCGCATAAGATTCCTTCGCTTTTCTCATCATCTCTTCATAAAACGAAGGAGGATATCTCAGTTCGTATTTCTCTCCCTTTATCCCTTTCCTCTCCAAGAGCTCCTCTATCTCCTTCATCGCTTGCAGGGAGGCGTAGAAGTAAATGCTACAATATCCATCTCTATAGCCGAAGGGAAGGATGTCCCAGTAGTTTGAGCTCTGGTCATCCAATCTCCCCATCACATCCTTTGAATTTGTGATGATTATCCCTTCTTTCTCACCCTGTAAATCCTTCAGCTGATATTTCATAGCCATCCTCAATCTTCCGATTTGCTGTAATAGGAACTCCTCATCTCCCGTCCAACAATACCATCGCCAAACGGCGAGAATGAGCTTGGCACAGGTATCAAAATGCCTGCTGTCGTATTTCGGCCAGCCTAAAGGCCATCCCTTCAAATTGCCCCAAGTATAAACATAGCCATCATCGTCTATCCTTATGCTCTCTATGCTCCTCTTTTCCCCCTCTTTCAATGGAGAGCAGGTCCAATCTCTTATGAGGGCGTCCCATTCCTTCCAAGTGGGAGAACCGCCTCCACCGGGAGGATAGGTGAAGGCACGCTCATAATAGAAGCGATTTAAAAGGGCATCGAGTTTGGGGTCGGAAGAGCGGAAGTGTGGGAAGAAATCGGGAAGCCAATCTGAATGGGGAAGGACGGTTATTTTGAACAAGGCTTGGGCAGTTTGCTCTTTCCTTATAGGAAGAGCATAGAAATGGAAGTGCATAGTGTCTTCATCCATAGTCCAGCTGAGCGATAGGGCTTTGCTTGAGAAGATTAAGTCGTAATTTCCCGTCCCTGTTGCCCTTATCCAGTCGCAGGGTGATAGATTGGGGTCGCTGTGGTCCCTTCTCTTGAGCTGTTCTATGGGATAATATTGTCCGAGGCTCGTGAAGAACCTGCTGAAGAGGATTCCGCTTGCCCTTGAGACATCATAACCGGATTTCTTCCAAGGGGTAGAAAGGGGGAAGTAGAGATTCGCTGGCGAAGCTTTCAATTGACCTTCAATATATAGTTCGTTTTTCTTGAGGGAGAAAGTTAAATCCGCTTCGCTGATTTTCTCCCATCCCTCAAGTCGGATTGCCCTATCAACATCCGATTTAATGACGCCATCGGTATAAGCCTCCCCGTCGGGAAAGCGATTATGGGAGCTCCACCATCCAATCGTGCCCTTGGGTTCCGTCATCTCAATGTAATAATTTCCTGGTGGAAGGGGAGGGGAGAATGAGAAACCATGCCAGGAATTATCGCGAACATTCACCAATCTCTTCCTTGCGATTATTTCTCCGTGCGGACCTTCTCTTCTCAAAATGAGGGTGAGAGAGGAATCCTTCGTTCCCCAGGTGGGGATTAAGACCTCGATTTTCTTGAGGAAGATTTTTGGAAGGCGAAGAGTTTGCCCGAGGGAACCCTTCAACATCTCGGCGAACTCATTGCCTATTTCAATTTTACGGGATTGGCAATAGATGAGCCCTTTAAATATCAGCTTATCCTTTTCTTTCAACACGGATTTAGGAGGCACAGCGAACCAGTTGGGGAGGAAATCCTTTAGGATATTTTCTCCATATCTTCCTTTTCCCGATGGGTCAAAAGAGAGGATGGGCTTTTCGCCGATGCTCAGCCGAATATAGCCATTGGATATCTCCCAATTCCCTTGACCCCATAGAAGAAGAGGAAGTGAAAGGAGGAATATAAGGCGTCTCATATAGAGGTACCTCCTATTTCTTCAAGAGTTGAAATTCGTAGATAGTGGGACCTTCGCTTGCGGAGAGGATGTTCAATCTCCAATAGCGGGCGGTTATGGGGATGAATCTTCGCTTGTAATCCTTTCCTATTTTCGTCCCCATTAAAATCGTTTTCCATTCGCTTTTGTCATCTTCTCTATATTCAATTGCGAACTTATTCACCCTCTCCCCGAATTCCACTGCCTCAACAATTCTCACTCCCTTGATGGTTTTCGCCTTTCCCAAATCAACTTCCAGCCAGGCGGAATGAGTGCCCCAATCGGTAGCCCAGCGGGTTGTTTCATCCCCATCTACGGCTTTTTCAGCTCCGAAGGCGGGCATATTTTGGAAAACATTTGAAGCTCTTGCCTTCACCTCTAACAGATTGGCGCCCGGGCGGGGGGATATATCCTTTGCTGGACCATCCAAAACGAGCTTGACAACCGTCACCAGTTCGTTTTGATGCTTCTCTGGAACGATGATTCTCAGCGATTTATCATCCTGTTCAACCTTCATATCTCCGCCAGTCAATAGCGAATATTGGACGACCTTTCTCTCTATCGGGGGAAGCTCTATTGTATCCTCGTCGAAGTTGAAGATGAAGAGATAGATGTTATTTCCTTTATAGGTGCTCGCGCCCCAATTGCCGGGCATAAAAGGACCGCCTCTCGTCCCATAGATTCCCTCCCCGTATTTGGCGAGCCATCTTCCAATTTCCCTCAGTCTCTCCGCCTGTCGCTCCTCTATTTCCCCTTCGGGCGTTGGACCCACATTAAGGAGGAAATTTCCATCCCCGCCAACGCATCCGATGAGGAGGCGAAGGCATTGTTTGAGAGATTTTATGTTATCGTTCGGCTTCCAAGCCCATTGGGTTCCCAATGTAATGCAGCTTTCCCAAGCCCTGTTAGGATTGAATGCGCCGACGACTTGCTCTGGGGTATCGTAGTCGGCGGGCAAGCCGGAGCGGTTATTGATTATCGCATTGGGCAAAATGCTGTGAATCATCTTGATTAATTCCCCAGCTCGCCATTCCTTGGGGGAATGTTCCCATCCGCCGTCGAACCAAATTCCATCTGGATGGTATTTCTCGCACAATTCCCTTATCTGTCCGAACATAAAGTCAAGATAGCGGTTGAAATCGGTCTTATAATCGGGATGATGCCAATCGCAGAGGGAATAGTAGAACATAACCCTCAATCCTTCTTTTTTACAGGCTTTTGTCAATTCACCGATGAAATCCCGCTTTGCGGGAGTGCTCATCGCATCGTAATCGGTTAGAGCGCTATCAAACATTGAAAACCCGTCGTGATGTTTTGAGACTATAACCACATATCTCGCTCCTGCTTGCTTGAAGAGCTTTGCCCATTCTTCTGGATTGAATTTCCTTGGGTTGAATTCCTTATAAAGGTTATCGTAAACCTCAACCGGTATTTGGCTTCCCCTTGACCAACCTATTTCCGTTCCCTTAAGGCTGACCGGTCCCCAGTGGATGAAGATTCCGAATCTCCCTTCCCGCCACCATTTAATCCTATTCTCATATGCTTCCCTGCTTTCTCCTGGTATACTGGAGATTACATTTTGTGCTATTGAAGAAGAGGCAGCAAGCAGTGAGAGAAGAAACGCTATCCCGACAATATATTTTTTCAACTCAATTTACCTCCTTTCATTTATTCAAAGAGCTTGCAGTTGAATATGCCCTCACTGGCTCCTTGACAATAGCCCTAACCAGGAGCCAGGAAGTTAAAACGAAGAAAGAAGTCAGCAGAAAGGACCGTCTAATGCCTATGGCACCAGCCAAGACGCCGCCCGTAGCGGGTCCGATTAGATTTGCCAGCAATGAGGCGCTATTTGCGAGCCCGTAAACGCCGCCTCTTCTCTCGGCGGGGACATTGTAGGCTATTATAGATTGGGTTGATGGTCCAACTCCTGAGGAGAAAATACCCAAAATTATGCGAAGAACACCCAATTGATAGGCGTTCCTTACGAAAGCGTGAGGGATATAGCAGAGGGAGGCACCGAGCATACAGATTATCAAGGTGGATTTATAGCCCTTCTTATCCGCTCTTTTCCCCCAAAGGGGAGTGGCGAAGATATTAACAATGCCTGTGGAGGAGAAAATCAAGCCAGTTACGGTGGACAAAATGTTTTTTCTAACGCCAAGCGTGGAGATGAAGAGAGGTAAAACTGGCTCAACGAGCATAATACCGAACTGCATAACGAAAATGGAGAAGGCAATTGTGAGGAGTTCCTTTGAATGAAAGAAGAAGGAGATATTTTCCCTCAATCCATAGGTGTTTCCTTCTCTCGAGTTTGTTCTTCTCTCCTCTTTAACGAGGATAAGAACCGTCATAGCGCTGATGAAGGCGCAGAGTCCTGTCAACTTGAATATTTGGCGGTAGCCCATCATATCGGCTAATATTCCTCCGAAGAGGGGTCCGACGATTCCACCTGCAACCATTGAAGTTTGGAAGAAGCCGATGGAGAAACCGAGAAATTCCTCGGGGACGGAGGTCGTCACGAGAGCCATAGAAGGTCCAACGAATCCCCCCAAGATTCCCTGGAGGGCGCGTAAGATGAGGAGTTGTTGCACATTTTTCACGAAACCCATTAAAGTAATAACCACCGACGCCCCGAGCATAGCGCGGAGAATCATAGGTTTTCTTCCATAAAGGTCTCCGATGGTTCCCCAAATGGGGGCGAAGAAGGTGGAGAAGAGGAAGGGGATGCCGAATACGATTCCGCTCCAGCGAGAAGCAGATTTGAAGCCCTTAACTCCCAATTCCTGAATATAGAGGGGCAAAAAGGGCATTGCCAGACTCATACCTATGAAGATAAGGAGTTGGGCAGCCCAGAGGGTGTAAAGATTCTTACGCCATTGTTGCATTATAAGTAAAGATTATCCAAGATAATTAAGGAAGGCAAGTTTTTAGAAGGTGGATTTTATAATTTGCCAGCCCGATACATTATTGCATTAAAATATGCTATTGCTTTTATTTTTCTTTGTTTTATAATCCTTTTGACATCGTCTTAAAAAAGAAATATAATTGATAATGAAAGAAACTAAAAAGAAGGAGGCTGGTTATGCCTAAGAAGATTTTAGTTGTAGACGATGAAAGACCAATAGTCCGGCTGGTCCAAGTGAACTTGGAACATGCCGGCTATGAGGTAGTTACTGCCTATGATGGCAAGGAAGCACTGGAGAAAGTGGAACAGGAGAAGCCAGACTTAATCATTCTTGATGTAATGATGCCCCAAATGGACGGATTTGAGGTTATGCAAAGGCTACAGGCTAATCCCAAAACAAGGGATATACCCGTCATTATGCTCACCGCAAAGGCGCAGGATGCTGATGTTTTCAGAGGTTGGCAGTCGGGTGTAACCCTCTACCTGACGAAACCTTTTAGCCCCTTTGAATTGATAAGCTTCGTGCGCCGAATATTCAGAAGTATGGAGGAAGAAGAGGTAGAGAAACGCTACGAGATATGAGCAAGGATAAGCTGTTGCTTTCCCTCCTCTTAGCAGGAGGGACGATTTGCGGTATCATACTCTTTTCCCTATTTTCCCATCGGGAGAAGAAGGAGCTAGATTCCGTATTGAAACTTTGCAGGGAGAAGTTAGAGGGCGTTGAGGCTATGCTCAATCAAATGTAACCTCTACCTCATCTCCCTGCTTCAATTTAAGCTCCCAGCGAGCGGAACCAGAATTAACGGAGATTTCAAGGAAACCACTGCTACCCAAAATAGCTAAAGGGGTATGCGGTGGTTTTTCTGCATAAGAGGATGATAAGCCCTCTATCGTTTTTACGCCAACCCTTATTTTCAAAGCTTTCTTATCCCTTATTAATTCCTCGGGGATATTCGTTATAGCGTTGCCGAAGTGGTCGAAGCCGATGATTTCCCCTATAATCTTCCTCTCTTCGCAGAAGGGGGAGGGTAGGGAAAGCCTCTTGATTTCCTCTAATTTTCTTCCCACAGCTGATGGCTTTATCCCCAATGATAAGTAAGCTGCTACGGGAGCGAAGATATCCCTCGCGTGGAAAGTTTGGCTTACTTTTTCCAATATGAAGTTGGGATTTTCAATTATATAAGCGGAGAATTCCTCCTCTATAGCAAGTGACAAAAGCCCGTTGTCGGGACCAACGAAAATATATCTCGGTGTTTCCACTACAATGGGATAGCGTTCGGAGCCTACTCCCGGGTCAACTACCGCGAGATGGATTGTTCCCGCAGGGAAGAAGCGGTAAGCTGAACGAAGGGCTAAGGCTCCTTGTAATATGTCCTGTGCCCCTATATTATGAGTAATATCAACTATCCTTGCGGAAGGATTTATGGAGAGGATGACACCCTTTACTATCCCTACAAATGGGTCTTCAAGACCGAAGTCCGAGGTAAAGGTGATGATTCCGTTTGGCTTCACATATTCACTGGTTTTGCTCTTCAGGCTTTTGCTCTTCAGGGACGACTATCTTTATTTGGCTTAAATTCTGGGGAAGGGTGGGCTTTTTCTCGCTGAATGTTATTTTGAATTTCATATTAATATCCATAGAAAGTCCACCAGCTGGTCCCTGGGCTCCCTGAGGGGCGTTCATATTTGTTGTCATCTTCAATGTGCCGACTTGAGAACTAACTTGTCCCTTCGCATAGTCGAAAAGCATATATGTTTTAACCTCCATCTTCCCGCTCATTTGGAGTGTAGGTGTCTGCTGAGCCTCTCCACCCGGCTGAGCGCCAGGCATACCCATATTAAATGGTATAGCGAAGGTGAAAGGAGTGGAGGGGATATCTATTTTTATTCTAGCGAGCTTTTGATTCTCCGCTTCAACAAAGTCCGTCAAGCTCATCCTAAAAAGCATATTCATCTTCCCAAAGGGCAAGTTGAGCTCCATTTTCTTCTCCCATTTATCTCCAACGCCAACGGCTTCCTCCGGGAAAAGGGAAAACCCCAAAAGAGATTGTATCATCATACTGGGGTCGAAGCCAGGGAGAAGGTTCTGCTGAGCAGTGGGAAGTGGCGTTAGCAATTTAATCAAATTGCCTTTCTTGCCCATTCTCAGCTTGATTGCTTGGGCGGTCATTTGCTGGAGGAAGGGCATAACCTGTCCCATAGTTTCCATTCTGCCATCAACCAGTCGGACCTCTATATCAGCCGCCCCATCGCTGTAAGTCTTCAGCGTCTTCATAGAGGCAATAAGAGCCATATTAACTGGGAAAGCAGGTGGCACTCCTTGCTGCTGCACGCTTTGGGGTAGCTGTAAATTAAGCTGCCCTTGGATGATGGCAAGAACATAGATAGTCTGCCCTTCCGTGAACTTGTATTCCAAATTCACCTTCTCCTGAGCATTGCTCAGGGGAATAAGAACCAATGTCAAAGCAAGCAAAAGAAGCAAGCAGGCAAATCTTCTCATTTTCTCAAACCTCCTTTGGCTAAAGTTTCTCTATTTCTAAAATTATCGTGCTTTTTTGGTCTACATTTACCTTTTGCTTTTGAGGATTGTAATAGAAGCCCTGTGAACGCATTGAGATGTTAAATTTCCCTTGAAGAATTCTCACATCGGAAGGAAGGGTGAGGAATGTTCCACTCCCCTTTATCGTTGTCTTCATATTGGATTGGGGAGTCGACATAGAGTACTTCATTTCGGGAATAGTCATTGATATCTTCACACATTTTTGACCTTTATAAGAGGATTCCCCAAGGTGTTTTAGAGTGATGTAGGATTTGGGGTTATTCGGGTCGGGAATCTTTATAGTGCTACCCTTGGCAAATTTTTGAGGAATGGGTAATGTAGCGGCGAGGAAGGGGGTGAAGCTGGGAGGAATGGAAGCGAGCATTGGATTCTGCTGTTGGGTTAAGAAGGAAGCTTTGCCATTTTTATCTATCTTTATAGTGAAGGGCGTGGGTTGTTGCGCGGGTTGTTTCTGGGATGGCGGAGTGGGGAATTTGGGCGTTATCTCAATGACCACCGATTTATCCGCTCCTACCGCTTTTATCTTCTGGACGAGTGTTAGCTCCATATTCGTTGCTTTCCCCTTTTGGGGAACAATGGATATTTTCACTTTGTAATTGAATTGTTCACCCGCTTTAGGAACAGCAAGAACAAGTGAAACAATTGACAAAACAGCGAGAACCTTTTTCATCTCAATTCTTCCTCCTTTTTCATTATTATATCATATCTCTTTGATATATGCAAGGGAGAAACTTCAACATCGTCTACAAGAACAACCTGTGGACTGCCGATTGCCCAAAGGCGGAAGAAGGGATTGATTTCCGGAGGGAAATAGCCAGTTGGAACCTCTACCTCATATCTATGCCATTCGCCATCGTTTATGAGAGGAACGACTATTTGTTCAAAATCGTATTTCTCATTCCAATAAAAGTTAGTCCTCAAAATCCCTTTTCCTTCCAATACCTTAGCGTAAAATGAAACTTTATATTTCGCATTTGGCATAACATTCAGGGAATCGTTCGTGATGAGGGAGAAGCCCTGGCCGGTGGGGAGAGAAAGAAGGGCACATCCTTTCCCGGAATGCGCCTCTTTTGTGTAATACTGGGCGTTATTGAAACTCCACCATCCCCCTTCGTTTTCAAATGAAGGATTTAAAAGGCTTTCTCCTGGGAGCATAAAAGAGGAAAGCTTGGGATACTCCTTGCCACCTCGGGAATAATAAATGAGGAAATATCTCTTTTTCCCCGCCTCGCTTTTCCCGTTTAAAAGGAAGCGAAGCTCACCACTCGCCTTGTCAAATACACAGGGTCTTTCACCTATCACCTCCATTCTTTCGTTAATTTCAACAACTTTTGGGGAACTTTCCACTATATCCTCCCGCAGGGGAAGCTTCAAAGTCGCAATTTCATTGAGGAGTTCCTCTTTGGGGATAACCGTAATCTCAAGACGATTTCTCCGATAGGTATCAAGCCAGGGAGGAGAATAGGAGTAGCTGGATTGCACCTTTCCCAATTTTATTTCTTTGGGAAATAGGATAAGAGGGGGATTTTTGAGATTTTCGTATTCCTCCTCCGCCACTACTTGATATCCGGGATGAAGCTTTATCAGTAGGTCAACGAAGCAGCTTTTGCCCTCCTTATTTATGAACTCAACCCAGGCATAGCTGCGGGGTCCGGCTTTCCCCCTCTGGGGAGGGAAGAAGCCATAGCGAACATCGCTCACATTCGCTTTCTCCTTCAATATCAGGGAGATGCTCTCGGGGAATCTCTCCGGTTGCATTAAGGTGATATAAGGAGGGACATAGCTTCCCTGCCTCCAACCGAAATGAGGGGAGGGTTCGTTGGATTCAATTCCGATGAAATTGGGATAAATTTTTGAAAGGGAATGGGGGTTCAATCTGAGGGAGAAGGGGATGGTCTCGGGATATTTCCTCTTCGGTTCAACTTCCGAGCGAACCCGGAAGAAATCCTTGAAAGCGTAGACTTCTACATACTGCCTCGCCTTTATCGCTTCGTCCTCATAGGTTATGAGGAGGGAAATCGAAAGAGGCGAGGAATCCAATATTTGAATTTTACCTCTTCCTTCAGATTGATGCTTGAGATCGTCCTTGATGAATTTATCCGAGGTAATTGCAGGATTGAGAGGGTCGAATCTGCCGAATTCGCCATAGGAGGCACCGAATATTCCACCTGCGTAATCTTTGTTCGTAAGCTTGGAGATGAAGGAAATCAAAGAACCTCCTTTATTCTCGTCAAAGGCGAGCGAAAAGTAGGAGTTTTCTATCCTCACAAGGCTTCCTTCTCTCTTCAAGGAGAGGTCTGTGGAGGGAGACGGTTCGGACTTCGTGAGATAATAGATTGAGAAGCCTTGGGGAGGAACTGTGGCTATGAAATAGAGAGTGCCGTCTCTATAATGATGGGAAACTAAAAAGCCTTTTTCGTTCTTTACGCTCGCCTTTCCTTCTTTCCAAGGTATTGCCACGATTTCGTTATCAAGAGGGGAAAGGCGAGAATTGAAGATAAGGATTGGTCGAATAGCGCCCGCAACCGAAGGCAACGAGGGGGGATAGAGGGCGAAGTAGATTGTTTCCTTCTTCTCCAACCTCTTATGTCCTGCAAAATAGCTAATCGTTAACGCCCGGGGAAGGAGGCTGGGTGATTGAGATGAAGAGGAAGGGGAGGGCAGGGAAATCTTGAGCTCTTTACCTGCCTTTAAATCTCCACCCTTTATCTTCTTGCCAGCTATATCGATGGAGAGGTCCTGCGCAGTTGCGGTTTGGATATAGGGATTAGCTTCGTTTTTAATTGTCAATATGGGTTTCTTGAAATCCACTACTTTATTAACGATTGCTATATTTGGTTTATCCATAACGAGGAGTGGTCTAATAAACACGGATTTTCCCCAATTCCCCTCAAATTCTATTACCACCGTTTTCCTCCCCCAATCTATCTCATCTCTTGTTTTCAAGGGAAGATTAAATATCTTCCTTTCCTGAGGTTTTAGGGAGATATTTATCTCCTCGCTAGCGAGGCTGGGGAAACGAGCTCTTAAATGGACTATCGCTTTTTGAGGTTCAGCGGTCAGATTCTGAATCTCAAGGGGAATGCTGGTTTCATCGCCTTGAACGATGGCGAAGGATGTATTGAGAAGTTTGAGGGGAGAGAAGACGAAGGCGTAGGAGGAGAAGTAGGAGATTTTGTCATTGAGTTTCAAAAATCCTTTCTCTTTTTCAACCTTCACTTGTTGGAAGATATTGCCGTCCTTATTCAGAGCGATTGCCTCGGCAATCGGCAAACGCTTCGCTGGTAAGCGGATGCTCACGGACGGTTGTTTCGTTATATCAAAGTTATAGGCAAGCACGAAGGCGGTGTTCCCACTCCAATATACATTTCCGATTACATTTTCCCCGCTAACATATTCAGGCGGTTCTAAACCAGCCCATTTGAAGAGAGCCCTCCAATACCTCTTATCCAAAATACCGCTTAACGAGCCATTGATATAATAAACCTCGCTTTGATGATAGGGAATAACGATGTCGCGAGGCGCGTTTGAAAGCTTGTAGTGGGAAAGGATATTACCTCTTGCGGGGTAGAGGAAGGGAATCTTCGTGAGGGGGATGGGAAAGGAAAGGGGAAGGAAATCCTTTTGGAAGACGACGCTATTCTTGGGGATTGAGTAGATACTCTTTCTTTCCTCAGCGGAAAAGTTAGGCGTTGATAATTGCAACCAATCCAAGGCTATATTGCAGACCCTGTTTTCCGAGGGAAACCTCTTAGGGTCAAGTTGGGAGGGGATGTTGGCTTTCTTGAAGTCGAAAACGAGCTCGCCGATGTAATCATCTACAAGCTGAGAGGGGATTTTCAGCTCGTAGATATGCCAATCGGGAACTATTTGGATTTTCCCCGCTTCTTTACCGTTGAGCAGGACGGTGATTTCGTTATCCCAAAGGGCGGTTGCGCGGAAGCGGAGAATTAGGTCTCTTGATGGTGAGAGGGGAAGGAGAAAGACAGTCCGAGTTCCAGAACCCGGTAGCCATCTAACCGTTAGTCTTCTCTCCGATTTGCCGAATGCCTCCGGTGGTAGGGCTCCCCAATCCTCCCGAGAAGATGTCCCTTTGAGGATGAACTTCTCATCGCCTTTCTCCCCTACATCAACGAAGACATTCAAATCCTCGCCTCTGGGTAATTTTCTCGTTTCCCTTCTTTCTCTTAACCCCAAAATGCTCCCTATTTGAGGGGTGCCTGAGATGAAGAGTTTCCTATTTCCTGATTGAAGCCAACGAAGGAGGATGTTGAGGATTTCCTCGTTGTTCTGATTATAGCCAAAGCCTACTCCGCAGGATGGAGCGATTACGATTTTGAAGCGGGAAAGTATCTTCTCGTCAAGGAGGTCATCGGGAATGAGGTCAAAGGGGACATTGAGTTGGCGGAGGATTTGAATTGTTTGATATAGCTCTTGGATATTTCCTTCTCCCGATAGGAGAGGCCATTCGTTTAAGATTAGGGCTACCTTTGCGTTTTTGCCGAAATTCTTTAGGGAAGGAAATATCTCCCACATCAGTGTTGCCCAGAAGAGGTTCTTTTCGCAGAATTTCTTCCCATACTCAAAGGAGGGCTCAAGGTTTGAGCCTTCCCACCACTCGTTCCAGGAGAGGTGGAGGAGCGCCTCGGAATAACGCAAAAGGGCGCTACACCAAAATCTATCAAAGTGAAGAGGCTCAGGAGGATAGCAAGTGCCGGGAATCCTTATCTCCCAATCGGTGTAGTAATTTTTGAAGTGGTCGAAAAAGACAGTATTGTATTTTTTGGCGACGATTGATTGGATGAAGCGTTGGACATCCTGTTCCTGTGGTTGACCGAAGATTCCGCCGTAGGAATGGGGACCGCCTAAGGTCTTGGTGAAGAGAGAATAGCTGAAGCCCATAAATGGTTCATAGCCCACATCAAATGAGACTCTCATCCCGGGAAGGTTGAATTCTTTTTGAACGAGCTTATCAAGCTTCTCCCATTCCCTTTTCCAAATCTCATATTGATACTTTATGGAAAACGCCCTTTGATGACCTGTGGTGTTGAAGTTCATATTGATTTCCTCAAAAGAGGAGAAGTTTGTTCCCCATTTTTTATTCAGGTAATCTATTGAGGGATAAATTGAGCGCAGGTAAGAACGAAAGCCCTCGTTATCAATTGTGGTTTGGGGGAAGCCGTTGCGGGAGTAAATCAATTTAAAGGGGAGACCATTGAGCCTTACAAGGACGGGAGAGGAGGAGAAAAGCTGAAGCCATAGATAGGTATCCCGTTTTTGGGAGATATTGTTTGAGAAATACTTTGTATCAAAGTTCCATCCGTCCTGGTAATAGGACATCCAGATATCGTAGCCCTCTTTTTGCAGGTCTTCCGCTGCCTTGAAGAGGATTTTCTCCCTCATAACGCCACCCTCCCCAAGCCAATCGGGACTCCAATAGTCTATGAAGTGATGGGTTATTCCCCATTCGCAGGCTTGTCTTAGGGAGCGTTTATTGTCCTTATATGTGCGGGAATCGTAATATCCGCTCAGGGGAGTATTGTAAACTCCGCCAAGCCAATTTCCCAATTTCTTATCATAGTCCCAGGTATACCAATAGAAATATGTATCGCAAATCCAGGGGCGTTCAAGGGGAAAGGCAGGGATAATAGAAAAGAGGAGCGCGAGCAAAATCGCGCTCCTCTTTTCATTCCTTTCGGTGGGCATTTATCCCACCCCCCTTACTAAAATCTCTTTCGGAGGAAAGTGGGGATATCGAGCTCTTCCTCTATTGGGATAGGAATTTCTACTTTTTTCTCCTCTTCCTTTGGTTTCTCCTCTAATCTAAAAGGGGGGATTTCCTGCTTTACAGGTTGGAAGCCTGTGGCAATCACTGTGATTTGTATCTTTCCCTGCAAATCGTCCTTTATAACAACTCCATATTTTACATCGCTTTCTCCCGCGTCAGTGGACTGGGTGAGGAACTCAAGCGCTCTGTGGACATCGTTTTTGAGGGAGAGGTCTCTTCCTCCCGTGATGTTGACGAGCAATTTCTTGGCACCTGTCATTGATGCCTCTAAGAGAGGGCTATTGATGGCGGCTTTAGCTGCTTCCACTGCTCTATCTGGTCCTTCAGCGACCCCCATACCCATAAGGGCTGTTCCTGCTCCCGCCATAACCGATTTCACATCGGCGAAATCCACATTTATCAGGCCGGGAACGACGATTATATCCGATATCCCTTGCACCGCTTGGCGAAGGATGTCATCCGCCAATTTGAACGCCTCTAAAAGGGGGAGGTCGTCCTCAACGACATCCAGCAAGCGGTCGTTGGGGATTACGATAAGTGCGTCTACCTTTTCCCGCAGGGCTTGGATTCCTTCTTCCGCTATCTGTGCTCTTCTCGCTCTCTCCACGCTGAAGGGGCGGCTAACAACGGCGACGCAGAGGGCGCCTATCTCCTTGGAACGGGCTATCTCGGCGATTACGGGAGAGGCTCCCGTGCCCGTTCCCCCTCCCATACCTGCTGTTATGAAGACCATATCAGCGCCCTCCATAGCTTTACGCAATTCTTCCTTGTCTTCCTCAGCTGCCGCCTTCCCTATATCTGGGTTGCCTCCTGCACCTAAACCACCTGTCAGCCTCGCGCCAATCTGTATCTTACGAGGCGCCTTAGAAAGAGCCAACACCTGCTTATCGGTGTTGACCGCCACGAATTCTACTCCTTCTACTTTCGCATCAATCATTCGGTTTACCGCGTTGCAGCCTGCGCCGCCAACGCCGATAACAACTATTCTTGCACCTTTAATATCTTCTTTGTTTAGCAATTTCAAAGCCCCCTTTCAAAAAGATGACTAAAGAAATTATAGAGGGAATGGAAAAATCTCGCAAATAAATTTTTCTTTCCTAAAGGTTTTTGAGTAAGAAATTGATACCTATAGGAGTAGAGAACCAATCCTACAACTGTTGAATGAAGAGGGGAGAAGGGAGTTTCAGGTGGATTTTTAACCCCTTTGGGAATGCCGATACGCGCTGGCATATGAAGGGTCTTTTCCGCAAGCGATTCTATGCCCGGAAGGAGGGAGCTACCGCCTGTGAGAACCACACCTCCGGGCAATAAATCTCCTACCTTGGCTTTCCTTATCTCCTCTCCAACTAATTGAAAAAGTTCTGTCAAGCGGGCTTCTATTATCTCTGCAAGAATGCGACGAGGGTAATAGCGTATCTCATCCCTTGCCAAAGTCCTAACCTCTATTGCCTCATCTGGATTAACCCCTGAGGCGATTGCATATCCCTTTTCCTTTTTCAATCTCTCCGCTTCCTCGTAGGTTGTGCGTAAGCCGACCATTATATCCGAGGTGATGTGATTTCCTCCTACTGGTAGTGAGGTGGAGAAATAGATGCTGCCGCCCAGGAAAATGGCGAGGTCTGTAGTCCCTCCTCCTATATCCAAGAGGGCAACTCCCACTTCTTTCTCTCCCTCCTCGAGCACCGCTTCTCCCGCGGCTATGGGCTGAAGGAGCAAATCTTCCACTTTCACTCCTGCCAACTCAACGCTCTTAATTAAATTCTGAAGAAATGAACTACTACCAGTAACTATGTGAGCATCTACCTCCAAATGCTGGGCATACATACCATAGGGATATTTAATCCCTTCCTCCCCATCTATTATGAACTGGCGGGGTGTGATGTGGATTATCTCCCTATCCTTGGTTAGGGGTAAGTTTTCCCTCGCATTTTGGAGAGCTCTCGCCACATCCTCTTGGGTTATCTCTCCTTCATAACTGGTAATCGTTGCTGAGCCGCGTATATTAAAAGAGGAAATATGTCTGCCTGTTACTCCTACAACCGCCGAGGTTATTTCTCTTCCTGCCATAGTTTGTGCCTTCAAAATGGAAGCCTTTATATCGGCGCTCGTCTTCTGTATATCAACCACTATGCCCTTACGCATTCCTTGGGATGGTTGAATACCAAGTCCAATTGCCTGCAGCTCCTCTTTATTGTCTACCCTCACGACCAAAGTGCATATCTTCGTCGTCCCCACATCCAATCCAACGATAATCTCTCTATCTCGTTCTCTCAGATTTATCCCTCCTTGCAGGATATTCCTGAAGAACAAGCCTTCTTATCAAGGAGAGATTTTGGAAGATTCTCACTCCAAAGGCTATGACGGCGGCAAGGTAAAGCGGCACTCCCAGAAAATCTCCAATCCAGGCGAGGAGAGCAGCAGCAATGGAGTTTACGAAAAAGCCTGTAAGGAAAATTAGGTTGTCAAATTTCCTCTCCAACCCTGCCCTTATCCCGCCCATCAAGGAATCCAGGGCAGCGAGGATGGCTACTGATAGATAAGTTGCAAAGTGGAGAGGAACCGCTATGTGAGCAAAATAAACGAGGAGAAAGCTTAGGAGAAATCCTAAAAGGGGAATAATGAAAAGCAATTCAACTCCCTCCCGTCGGTTGAGCGAAGCGAAGTCCGGTCATTCCCGTATAAGGCGGTAGGACTATTTGCTCCGCCTTTTTCACGCTCACTTGAAAGCCAACTCTTTTGAAATAATCCAATATTCCACCGGGAAGATTCAGCCCGCTGTAAAGAACATCTGGGTCGCCTATAGCCTCAATTTTGTAAGGAGAGGCTATGGGAACTTGATTGACCTGTATCACATTTCCCACGCAGCGAATTGAGGAATAAAAGGAAAGCCTCTGTCCGTTTATCGCTATGGCTTCTGCTCCCGCTGATTTCAACTCGTTTACGAGCTGTAAGAGGTCGTAATCGTGCACGATGTAGAAGTTCTGCAATTCAGGAGAAGGGACACGCACATTGCTATCATTGACCGTTACTATTACGCCTGGACCCATTACACCCGTCAAGCCCATCTGAACTTTGAGGCTCTGGAGTTGCTCGTTAAGGGTTTGAATTGCGCCCTTCCCACTCGCCAACATATCTTCGTAAACCGTTATCCTGTTTCTCAACGCCTTTATCTCCTCCTGCAACTTTTTATTCGTATCCTGCAAATCCTTAATGATAATGGCGAGTTGGCGGGGATTAGAAGTGGGCAATATAGGAGTATATGTCTGCTGGGTCCTTACCCCCAGCGCGAGGAGAACCCCCAACATAAGGGAAACAATTGTAAGGGAAATAGTGAGTTCTTTTTTCACTTATTTTCCTCCTTCTTCATTATAGCAACTGCTGGAAGGCTAGACAAGTCAATGTATAATAGCCTGTCCTCTATATTAGGGATTCTCCCCCAGAGCATCTTCAGGACCAAGGACTTCTGATATAACATATTTGGTTTACCTATTATTATCTTTAGCCCTTTCTGGGTAATAATCTGAACATCCCCGTCTTGAGAAAAGAATATCTTGTCAGCGCTTGCCGGTGTTCCTTTTAACTCATCTAAAATCTCTTTAATTCCGTTTATCATTTTAGAGGGTAATTTATTTGGTTTTTCCATTTTTATTTTTTCCACATAAAGTTTGGGTAGCGAGTATTCAGTAGGCGACTTATCAAGTAGGTAGCCTTCCTCATCCACGAGAAAGGGGAATTTATCATCATAATAGACGAGAAGGAAAGGCGTCCTTTCCTTTATTCTCAGAAGAAGAGTGTGAGGTGGAATCTTATATGCCTCAAATCTTTCTATCCAGCTGATTTTCGATAAAGAGGAGGAAAGCGCCTTCATAGTGATGTGATTAAGGGATTTTCCCTGAAGGTGTGAGAGGAGGGAAAGGACTTCGTCCTGGGAGAAATGAGAATTGCCCATAACGAATATCTTCTCAAGGGGGAGGAAAAAGGAAGATAGAAAGAGCCAGAGAAGAAGGACGATGATAATGATTATGAGCGAGGTTAAGTAGATGCTCTTTCTATTAACTTTGCTATTTTTCCCCCTCATTTCTCCTCAGCGCATTTTGGATAATGATGTCTATCAATTGTGTAAAGGAGATGCCCGCTGCCTTTGCCGAAAGAGGAAAAAGGCTTAAAGGAGTTAAGCCGGGGATAGTGTTGACTTCTAAAACAAAGGGCTCATTATCCTCGCTTAATCTTATATCCACTCTCGCGAAATTTCTGCATCCCAGGGCTTTATAGGCTAAAAGAGCGACTCCCTTCACTTTCATTTCCACCGCTTTCTCCAAGGGGGCAGGGACGACCTCTTCTGTTGCCCCCTCCGTATATTTATGAAAATAATCGTAGAATTGTCCCTTGGGAAGGATTTCCACAATGGGCAAGGCGGAGGGGATGCCGTTTCTATCCAGTATGGGAACGGAAAGCTCTTTCCCTTTTATGTATTTCTCGGCAATTGCTATGGGGTCGTATTGGAAAGCTTTTTGGAGGGCAGAGGCGAGTTCCTCTTCTTTTTGAACGATGGCGACACCGATTGAGGAACCCTCCCTCTGAGGCTTTATAACTATGGGAAACTCTAAGGGAGGAAGTGGTTTATCCTTTTCCACAATCTTCCAGGGAGGAGTGGGGATTTTATGGAAGGTGAAGAGCTGTTTAGATTTCAGCTTATCCATCGCCAAAGCGGAGGAGAGGACATCGGAGCCAGTATAAGGAATTCCCAGTGTCTCCAAAAATCCTTGAATAGTGCCATCTTCGCCGTATTTTCCGTGAAGGGCAATGAAAACCACATCTGCCTTCTTCAATTTTTTGATAAATGAGGCTAAGCCTTTTCCCTCAAGCAGCTCCTTGGGGTCGAGAAGAAAGGGGATGTATTTGTCTCTTGGGCAGTGCTTTATGACCATCTCTCCGCTGAGAAGGGAGATTTCTCTTTCCGAGGAGATTCCGCCTGCTAAAACAGCGACTTTGATCTTGCTCAATCTTCTCCCTCCCTTAAGGAAATTCTCCCCAAAGTTCTATCTCAAGTTGAAGCTCTATGCCGAGCTTTTCTTTCACCAATTCTTTGCATCTCTGGATGAGGAGGTAGACATCCTTAGCTGTTGCATTTCCACCGTTGATTATGAAGTTTGCGTGTTTGTGAGAGACATAAGCATCTCCTTCTCGCATTCCCTTGGCTCCTACCTTGTCCAAAAGCTCTCCCGCAGTTGCCCCTGGTGGATTTTTAAAGACACATCCCGCACTATATGCCCTGACAGGTTGAGTTTTCCTCCTTTGTTTTAATATTATCTCCATATTTCTTGCGATTTCTGAAGATGGACAAGGGAAAAGGTTGAGATGCGCCTCTAAAATCAGCGCATCCTTAAGAGAGCTGTAGCGGTAGGAGAAAAATATATCTTTTTTATCCAGCCAAAAGACCTCTTCCTTTTTATAGACCCTGACGGCTTTGAGAGCATCGCTGATTGTGAAGAAAGGAACACCAGCGTTCATCCTGATTGCTCCTCCAACGCTCCCCGGGATGCCAGCGAGCTTTTCTAATCCCCCAAGACCAAGCTTGCAGAGAACGCTTAATAGCCGGGGCAAGGGAGTTCCCGCAAGGGTTTTTCCTTCCTTGGGGTCAATCCCTACGAGGTGCCTGCCAAGCTTGATAACTACTCCTTTCAATCCTTTATCCGAGACGAGGACATTTGTCCCATTTCCCAAAAGGTAATAAGGGATATTTTCCTTCTCAAGGATTTTTATTAAATTCAGAAGGTCTTCTTCATCGGAGGGAAGGAAGAGGGCTTCAGCCTTCCCTCCTATGCGGAAGGAGGTGTGGCGAGACATAGGCTCGTCAAATAAAAGCGTCCCCCTAACGGTTTTCTCCAAAGCTTTTAGCCTTGTCATACTTTGGCTCTCTTCAGAAACTCAAATGCCACATGGTTTATGTTTCCTGCCCCCAAGGTGAGGACGATATCTCCAGGGGAAGCTACTTGCAGAAGATAATCGGGGATATCGTTTTTGTTTTCCACATATATTGCGCTTTTCCCCATCTCCTCTAATGAAGAGAGGATTAGTCGGCTTGAGACATTCTCTATCGGTTTTTCTCCCGCGGGGTAAATGCTCGTTAGAATAAGCACATCCGCCTCCTTAAGGGAGGCGGCGAGTTCCTTATAAAGCAATTTCGTTCTCGTGTATCTATGGGGTTGGAACACGCAGACTATCCTCCTATTCGGGAAAGCCTCTCTCAATGTCTTAAGTGTGAAAGATATCTCCGTGGGATGGTGTCCGTAGTCATCATAAATGAGTATATCATTGATGTTGCCGACCTTTTCCAATCTCCTATGAACTCCTTTAAAGCTTTCAAGCGAGTTTTTAATTCCCTGCGTTTGAATCCCGAGGATTAAGCCCACGGCGGTCGCAGCGAGGGAATTATATACATTCTGTCTGCCAAGAAGCTGGAGGTTGAGCTCAAAAATTTCCTCTTTTCCCTTGTAGACCCTGAACGATGTCCCTTTTTCGCTTACAATTATTTCCTTAGCCCAGATATCGGCTTCCGGTGATAGACCGTAGTAGATTGTTTGGCGAGGGAAATCAATTTTCTTTATATTTGGGTCGTCATAGCAGGCAACGACATAGCCGTCCTCCTTGATTTTTGAGGCGAAATGGGAGAAGGCGGAAAGAAGATTATCCATTGAGCCATAGTAATCTAAATGGTCGGAATCTATATTCGTTATAACACCTATCCAGGGGGACAGGAAGAGAAAGGAGCCATCGCTTTCGTCCGCTTCGGCAACGAAGAATTCTCCCTTACCCAATTTCGCATTTCCCCCTATATCGTCAACCTCGCCGCCTATGACTATCGTTGGTTCAAGATGGTTCTTCTCAAGCATAAGTGAGATAAGGGACGATGTAGTTGTCTTTCCATGTGTTCCCACTACAACAATCCCCTTCTTACCATTGATGAGCTGAGCGAGAAGCTCCCCCCTTTTAATAGCCGGTATGCCCTGCTTCCTTGCTTCTATTAACTCAACATTTGAGGGGGAAATAGCGGAGGAATAGACTATGAGCTCGGAGCCGTAAACATTTTGGGGGGAATGTCCTATAAAAATCCTTGCACCTTGACTGCGGAGACGACTTATAGCTTCGTTTTCAGAGATATCGGAGCCAGAGACCTCTTCGCCCATAGCCAAGCAGATGGTCGCCAGGGCGCTCATCCCCGCTCCGCCTATTCCTATAAAGTGAATTCTCATCTCTCAATCACCTCTCTTATCTCTCTTACCGCATCTTCGGCTGCTCTCGGTTTAGCTAAGGAGGAAGCAGAAGCGGACATCTGTTCTAATATTGCGGGTGAATCTGCAAGGGATTTAATCGTCTCGTAAAGGAGAATGGGCTCCTTTAACTTTTCATCTCTTATCACTATGCTTGCACCCATCTTCTGGAAGTAAAGGGCATTTAACAATTGGTGCTCGGAAACAGCGTAGGGGTAAGGTATGAGGATGGAGGGGAGAGCGAAGAAAGCGAGCTCTGCCAATGTGGAAGCTCCCGCTCGGCAGATACAGAGGTCGGCGGATGAATAGAGAAGATGCATTTCCTCTGTGAAGGGAAGGAGGAGATATCCTTCATTCCATTCCTTCGTTTTCTCCCTCAAGTCCTGATAATGCTTTAAGCCACATAAGTGTATAACCTGAATTCCCTCGCGGAGGAGTAAAGGAAGGATATCCCTCAAGGCATTATTAAGGGAAAGGGCGCCCCTGCTTCCACCGCTAACTAAAAGGGTGAACTTATCAGGGCGGAGGTTAAGCTCTTTTCTCGCTCTGGGCTTCTCTATTTTTTGCAAGGAAGCGCGGAGGGGGAGACCGATGCATTTGGTTCGGCTTGGAGGGAAAAATCTCTTTGTATCTGGGAAAGAGATTAAAATCTTGGATGCTAATTGACCAAGGAGAGCGTTTACCCTTCCAGGGATGATGTTCTGCTCGTGGATGATGAAGGGAATTCTCAAAAAGATGGCGGAAAGGAGGGTCGGAACGGTTGGATAGCCTCCCATTCCGATGACGACATCTGGTCTATTTTTCATAAGGAACAGGAAGGCGGACAGGAGGCTGATGGTAAAAGAAAACAGGTAATGGATTACCTTCCTTGGGGATGGTCTAAATGGTGTAATGGGTAAGTTTTTCAAGGGGAAGCGGGGAGCGACGAGATATCTTTCCATATCCCTGGCTCCGATAAATGAAACGGAAATATCCTCTTCCCTGCTTAGGCGTTCTGCGATAGCCAAAGCAGGAAAGATATGTCCTCCTGTGCCTCCCGCGGCAATTATGACCTTCTTCATTAATATTCTCTCTCCTCAGGGGGTTTAGGTTCTTTTTGCAGTGCGATATTGCGAATGATTCCCGTAGCGATGAACGAACTAATGAGAGATGAACCACCGTGAGCGAAGAAGGGGAGGGGAATCCCGATAACGGGGACGAATTTCACCGATACCATTAAGAGATTCAGTAGGGCTTGTATGGCGATGATTGAAGTCAATCCTCCAGCGATAAGGGAAGCGAGGGGATTTGGGGAGGAGAAGCTGATGGAGAAGCCGGAGAGGAGAAGAAGGATAAAGGGGCAGAAGAAAAATAGAAAAGTGAAAAACAAACCGGATTCCTCCGCTGTCACTGCGAATAGGAAATCGGAGTGAGCTTCCGGGAGGTAGCCAAACTTCATAGCGCTTTTAATGGGTCCCTTGCCGACCAGTCCACCAGAGCCTATAGCGATGAGAGCTTGCCTCTTCTGATAGCCCTCCGCTAACTCGTTTCCACCGTAAGCGGAGTGAAGCCTTCTTATGCGGTAGCCTTTGAGAGGCAAAAGCAAACCAAGCACAAGGAGAGCTATTAATGAGGTGATGAGAAGATGGCGTAGTTTCACTCCCGCAAGGAAGAGCATAACGCCAGCTGTGCAGACAAGGATGACGCAGGCGCCGAAATGTGGTTGCATTATGAGAATGCCTATGGGGGGCAAGAGGGAGAGCAAAGTAAGGATGATGGAGCGCAAGGATTCCTTGCTATTGTTTGTCTTGCTGAGAAAGGAGGCGAGAAACAAGACAATCGCGACTTTCGCGAATTCATAAGGTTGAATTGAGATGGAGCCTATATGAATCCACCTTCCGCCATGGAATAAGATAGGAAGGGATAGGAAGCCAAGGGAGAAAAAGTATAAGAGCCAGCGAATGCGAGCCCAAAAGCTGTAGGAAATGCAAGAAATAGCGTAGAATAAAACAACCCCCAAAATAAAATAGATAAACTGATTGAGGCTTTTAAGATAAACATAATACCATTCCGCACTTATGACGAAGACCGTTCCAAAAAATCCCAAAGCTATAACTCCGATATCCAAGAGAAGTTTCGCTCTATTTTCCATATGCTTTAGCAAATAGCCCAGTTAACTCCCCTCCTTCAAGGTGGAGAAGATTTCCTTGAATCTTCTCCCTCTTTCCTCAAAATCGGTAAACATATCAAAGCTTGAGCAAGCAGGCGAGAAAAGAACCACATCCCCAGGGGTAGCGAGCTCTGAGGCTTTCCTCACAGCTCCCTCTAAATCCTTTTCTAAATATACATTTGATATGCCCTCAGCCTTGGCTATGCTCTCAAGAAGAGAGCTCGCTTCACCGATTAAAATCAGCGCCTTGATTTTCGCTTTATTTTCCCTAAACAGACCCTCATAATCCGCACCCTCTTTATATTTCCCTCCAGCGATTAGGATGATTGGAGCGGAGAAGGAGGAAAGCGCCTTTGATGCGGCGTGGGGATTAGTTGCTTTGGAGTCGTTGATGAATAGCGCCCCTTTATGATAACCGATTCTCTCCATCCTATGCTCAAGAGGCTGAAAGGTTGATAGAGCTTTGGATATATCCTCAGGAGATGCCCCAGCGAGGAAGGAGGCAAGGGAGGCGCAAA
>Ga0078972_1007185_pt1 | contig 25174 bp, 21 predicted proteins | sample YelNatPaOPGAMG01_FD_67568 | JGI IMG/M metagenome (GOLD analysis project Ga0078972, IMG submission 67568) | Hot spring thermophilic microbial communities from Obsidian Pool, Yellowstone National Park, USA - OP-RAMG-01 (SPADES assembly) (version 2) | ecosystem: Environmental > Aquatic > Thermal...
ATTTTAGGGGGCTTTGTAGCGTCAATAGTGTGGTTTATAGTCGGTGGAGCTTTGTGTATGAATCCCTTTGTTGCAAAGATGTACAAAGGTGCTGAGAACTCACCAGCATTGAAGAAATGGCAGAGTGTTCCAAAGTATATTGGTCTCCAATATGTTGGCATATTGGCTCAATCTTTATTATGGGCTTTGTTTTTGTCGTGGCAAAACCTGTTCTTCACGATAGAGTCTTGATGAAAAGTCTCATTTTTGGTCTTATCTCAATTGCTGTAAAAATCTTAAAAAAGGCAACAGTTCATAGCTGGCGCCATGGTTTTGCTACTCATCTTTTAGGAAGCAGTGTTGATTTAAGGTATATTGAAGAGATACTTTGACATAAAAGTAGCAAGACTACCGAAATTTACACTCATGTTAGTACAAAGCAGATTGGCAAATTTAACAGTCCGTTGGACAATCTGGATTTAAAACAAAAACAGGGGGACAAGGCATGAGGAACATTATACCAAACAAAAGTTCAGTTAGAGGGCGGTATATCCGAATCAGGTTCGTCTATATCACAAATTGCCTTCGGCAACTTCTTTTATGCGCAAACCGTTAGGCAAAATTGTCATATGAGTAGTGGACTATGATTACCCTAAGAGAAGCCACTTTATACGATTATAAAGAATTTCCTGAACTGATGTTGATGTCTGCTCCCTATTTTCCGATTCTTTTTGGGAATAGAATTAAAATAGTATTGCAAGAGTTATTTCGTTGCCGTGCCAATCTTTTTAGCTTTGAACATGTTGATTTTGCAGAGATTGATGGAGAGAAAGCGGGAATGATTTTAGGGTATGATTGGCAAGTTAAAAAATGGGAGAATTTAAAAACTGGCTTTTTATTATTTAAAAAAATAGGAATTAGCATCTTAGGTAAATTTTTAACATTGATAAAGTTTAATGCAACAGTTGGAAGATTATGTGATGGTGATTATTACATCAGCAATGTAGCAACCTATTCACAATATAGAGGACGAGGAGTGGGAAAGAGATTAATCCTTGAAGCCGAACAAAAAGCAAAAATGGTTAGAGCTGAAAGTATAGTGTTAGATGTTGAAAAGGAAAATATCAGCGCCATAAATTTTTATAAAAAATTGGGTTATAAGATGATAAAAGAGTTTTCAATATCTCTACAAAGAAATAAAATCTTGAATTTTTATAGGATGACAAAACAAATAAAATAATAACTTCGCCTAACAGCGTGTTTGTGGCTCGCTCCGCCCACCCAAATGCCCCTTGGCACTTCGCAAACACGCAAACCGTTATACGCCAGCACGTGGTCAGATGAAGAAGGAACTAAGCGCCGTCTTGAATATACTTGAACCCATATTTCAACGAGAGTTCTGCTTTGGTGAGTTCTTTGCCGAGGTAGGCGGAATGAGACAGTTGCGTAACCCAATTGTTCTCAATGATGGTCAAGTACAGACTTCGGGCATCTTTGCCTTCAATCGTGTGTAGTAGTTTATCATCGTACCCATAATGTTCAACGAGAATTGTTCCCCTGTGAGCTTGCGGCAACACGACAAAGTATCCAGCTTTGTCCATCTGAATCTTGGATGGCTCTTTCGCCTGAATGATAGGAACATCTGCAATTTCAGTAACAGCAGTCTCGTCATTGCAGTCTGCACAGCTACACGATGTCTTGTGATTCATAGGTAGCTCCTTAATCTTTTTCACGATGGTCTCAGTGTCCTCACATCCAATCATATCTACAACTTGTACTTGCTTCCGAAACGACTCGACTTCATTAGCAGTCACGTTCCTCAAAATTGGTCGCTTTCCTTTCGAGCCGATCACACGCATCTTTTCATCGACGCCGTTCGCTGAGAGGCTAACGAGCGTTTGTCCGGGAAGATGTCCCATCGCGTCGGAACCAGCAAGCACAAGAAATCGAATCGCTCGATTCGTGATTGTGTTCTTGATAATCTTGTCAATGCCAATGTTCTCTGTTTCTGTTTTGCCGACAATGCAAACCTCTTCCGGTCGGAGTGCTGCAAGGTTGTCGGCCAAATCGGGACTTCCAAGCGTTGAGATTGCAACCGGACAATCTCCATCTTCACAGAGGAGTTTGTACTCTCCCGCAACCGGTGGCCATCGTTGTTCCTTGACTTCAAATGCACAACTCAACGAATCTTTAGGCGCTGCTTCGGGATATGCTTCATTGAACAGATTCAACGCCACTGCTGGGAAACAATACTGGCAGCCGAGGCAAGCGTATTTGATCGGCTCAATTTCGGTTTGCCAGTTCGCAATGTTTCCCTCTAAGCAGTTTGCCGAGCGAGCTTCTACGCTTTTGAGAGCGTTGTCAAGTGTTTCAAGGGTTTCTTTCATACATCCACACTTCCGACACTTGGCGAGTGCCATCCCTTGACGAAGCTCGGCTTCAATTTTCTCAAGAGGCTTTATCTCTATGTCGGTTTGCATTCTTCCTCTCCTTCACAACAATCTGGCTCGGGAACAGACTTCCGTTCCATCCAAATATACCCAACAACGATTGAAGCAAATGTAAGGCCAAACGTCAGTGGTTTTGTAAATCCTAAGAACGATGATCCAAACAATGTCAGGTATACAGCAAGCATCGGCGAACCGCAGCATCCAAGCAGGAAACATCCCGCAACATAGAGAACTCCTGTCAATGTTATTCCACCAACGAGTCCGGCAAATCCTTTCTTGCGGGTCTCAAGGAATCTCAGCAGTGCAAACACGGAGAATCCAATTGCGAGAGCATACGAAGCCCCAATCAGGTATTCCGAACGTTCAACATAAAGTTGAAAGTAGTTCGTGTCGTTCATCATTACCCAGCGCTCAGCAAGTTTTTTGCCTTGCAGGACGAAGTACGAAGCGTGCAATGCCAAAACTACCACGAACGCACCCAACGACAGAAGAATCTTCTTCTTCACTTTGCTTCAATCTCCTGAGCAACGAAGACGTACTTTGCCTGCTCAGTCTTCCTTACCTCACCGTAGGCAATGACGTTTGTACCCTCTTTCGGCAACGGTCCACTGAACCTCACAGGCATTTCTATGCAAGCATCTTTGCAACCTAACGTGAACGTCAAGTTCTTCTTGTGTACTTTCGCAATTGTGCCTTCAACTCCAATGAAGCCCACGAATTTGTCCGGGTTGTTCACAACGTCATCCACCTTGACGAGTTTTGCCTTGCTTGCTGTGGTCTGTGTAACGGATTTCTCTGAAGGTTTGGAAGTCAACCAATGCACTCCCCAACCTGCGCCGATGAGAACGAGAGCGATTGCAATGACGCCCAACGATTTTTTCTCCATTCACTTTCTCCTTTTCTTGATCTGGTGCAATCCATCAAGTACTTGTGTTAAAGTCAACTTTGGAAAATCTCTTTTCAGTGTGTCAACAAGGAGGGTACTTTCATCTCACCGTTACAACCGAAGCAAGTGGCCGGAACTATGGGGTCTACATCCGTGCTCTACATGAGTCAAATACAATTCTTTCGACTGACGGACCAGGAAAACTTTGTTGTGCCTTTGATGTTGATCTGTCTTTAAATGAGATGCCGGTAGACGGTGATTTATTATTTATTGAAGAGACACCAGTTGTTAATAGCGTTTCCATTATTGTGACCCCAAGAATTGGCGTGGGTAGGGGTAAAGAGCTGCCATACCGATATACTATTCAAGAATAGGAAAGATAGAACATTCAAATTTTTCGTAACAGCACATGAATACACAAAAGCGCAACAAAGATGGGATATTGGTTGGGCGAGGCATCGAATGGACAGATTATACTTGGAATCCGGTCGCTGGCTATTTTCACGGATGTGTTTGGATTATGCCTAATGGGAAACAAGCTGAGTGTTATGCCAAATCTTGTGTAGAGGCAGTGGCCAGAAATTCTTATACACAAGGATTTGAACATCACTATTTCCATCTGGAGCGTCTGAATGAACCACTCGTCCTGAAGACTCCGTCAAAAATCTTCTTGGACTCGATGTCTGACCTTATGGGTCGCTGGGTTCCAGCCGAGGAAGTTAAGAGCATTTTGCGGGTGGTCAATTCTGCTTCCTTCTTTTTGATCCAACTTGAGAAACTTGAATATGGAAAAATTCCGCTGTGAGAGTGGCAATTGATAAAGAGGCTTGGATTCGACAAGCGGTATAAGAGGAATTAGGTCACACATTGTCGGTATTTGATTCGCTTTAAGTCGCAAGTTCCCACAATTTTTCTAAGATTCTCACCATCGCCAGTGTATCGAGCTGACAATATTCCTCCAATTGTTGCCTCACACGTATTCGTTCCTCCTCGGTTACCCTCCCAAATGTTACTCGAAGATACTCAAGACTTGCGGTTTCACCTTCAGAGATTTCCATCCCTTCATACCCGCTTCCAGTCAGCGCCGGTAACACTGCTTTGATGGATGCGGTGCCTCGCTGGAGAGGATGATAATAGTCGAATGAACTAAAAGGTTTAAGAAGGTCAACAAAGCGAGGTTCGATCTGTGCATACCAATCTGAATACTCCGGATAGGATTCCAAGATGTACTTAAGAATAGTCTTTTCGAAGGATAGATTATAAGCAATGATTGTCCCGTTACTCCCGAGATTTCTCTGAAGCTGTGTCATTATTTCTGGTCTTGGATCCACAGAACCGTCTGCCAAGAATGAATAATGATCGGGTTGGCCGTCTTGAGATTGGAGAACATGGAGAGAATACTGAAAAGGTACTTTTTCATAAGGTCTTGTCAAATTAAAAATTGGAATTGCAGTATCGAACGTCTCAAAGTCGACAAAATAGATGGGAAACTCCATTGTCTTTAGGAAATCACGAATAGCACCTTTATCGATATACGGTTGGCTTGAACGAATTGCGATAAGCTGTCTCTGTTGTTTATCATTCAGCTTCAATCCAGTCGGAATATTTCGCACATCTAAAATCCCCTTATTAATCAAGTCAAACCCTTGCTTCTTTGAAAATCGATTTAGTGTCAGGATATGGTCCTCCGGCAGAAAGGCCCAGCACATTTCATGCAGAGGACACGGATAAGGTTTATCACAATAGACTCCGATTGCTATCTCAGGATGTTTGTCCCGATTAATCGTTGTTATCATCTCATGTAGATGTTGCTCTACTTGTGGTAACCATTCGGAAACTCGATCGGTGATATCAACTTGCGTTAGCAATTCCTTTGGATCTATTTCACCTCGCCGGATATACTGATTGTTGACATGCATGATGTAACACTTTCGAATCTTCAACCCGGCTTCTTCGCAGATATATCGTTGTATTGCAAGATCGGGGATGTGTTCATCCTTCACCTCTGTGGAGCTTTTTACTTCGATAATATCCCATTGGTCTCCGTTAAAAGGATTTAATACGTCCACCCTCGCAAAAGCATTTTTGACTTTGAAAGCTCCTTCGAAAATAGGTTTCCTGTGTTTCAGGGCACTGGAAGAAGCCGATATTAATTCAGAGAAATTTTCTGGATCGCCATCAATCTGGATACCGTTCGGGAACAACTTCTTTGCGAATTCACCAACTAACTTTCCCTGTTCAAACTTAGCCCGAGTAGTTTGATCTGGCTGCGGAATCTTCTCTTTATCGTTGTAATAAAACCAAAGGAGTTTGTGACACTGCAAGCCGTTCAAATACTTGGACTTTGAAATGAGAAGGTTATTCATTGTCGTTATTCCTATTTAGAGATACATGATTGTTAGGTTTTTGTTTGTTAACTAAGCACACAAAGGTTTCCTCCGAGCATTTCCGCGTGTTGAGGATGACACGTAAAGACGATTACTTGTTTCTTTTCTGCAAATTCTTGCAAAACCTCAACCGCTTTTCGTTGACGTGTCGGGTCCAGATCAACAAGTGGATCATCCATAGCTACAAAGCCGTGAGCATTACCGAGGAAGTGCTTAGCTATTGATAAACGTGCAGCTAAGCCTAAGACATCCTTAGTACCAGTGGATAGCAACTCAGCAGGAATCAATTTGCCATCATTCCTAACGAAACCTTTCGGAATGCTTTCCTCCATTGTAATCTGCGTATATCGATTATCCGTGATGATCGCAATATAGCTGGCAATGTCTTCTTCGAGACCTGCATATGTATTCGTATCCGTTTTTTCTACCAGCTGTTCGGTTGTTTGCTTGAGCTTCGCAATGGCTCTCCCCTTGCGTACGTTGACTTGAAACAGCAAATCAGCCTGCTCAAATTGAAGTTGTAGTTCTTCAAGCGATTGATCGGGTGCTTGCCCCTCACGTTTCGCTCGTTCTATTTGTAGACTATTCTTTTGAATTTTTTCTTGTTCCAGATTTATCTTAGCTTCTTCAAACTGGCGAATAAATTGGTCCACATCGATTATTTCCGGTGGCAAAGGCTGAAGTTGTTCAAGCTTTGTTTTCGTTGCCTTTTGCTTCGAAAGCTTCAGAGCGATTGCTTCCATGAGATCATCCTTAGTCTTATACTTTTGCTGGAATACTTCGATCTGTTTTTTACTTTTAGCAAGTTCCTGCTTTTTTGAATTGATCTCTGTATCGAGACGGGAGAATTCGGAAACCACTGTTGCAAGGGATCTACTTGGCGGGATAACACCAATATCTTTAATACGCTTTTCAAGCTCGTCAAATGTTTCTCCGTTCAATGTTGCATCGAGAGCAGATTGAGCATTGGCGACTGCTTGTCTCTTGATTTCGTACTCATCGTTAATTGTTATGGCTTCATCTAAGGAAGAAACACCACATGAACATAGAAGATGTTCAAGTGTGTGCTTTGCATTCTCATAATCAATAACTATTATATCAAAGTTACTATCACCCGATGTAACCGTTAATTCCCAATCTGAGTGAGAAATTTTGATTCTACCTCCAGCATCCCAAGTTTCAATCCCTGCTCCTGGAATCTTTATTCGAACTGGATCCTCGACACCTTTCTGAACAGTGAGCTCAATCTCAGATTTTGAGACGAAATGAGCTTTAAGTCTGCCAGCCTCTAGACTGGTCGATAAGCGACTCACTTCGGCACTTGTCTCTCGGATTTTCTCTAGTTCTTGCCGGTCAAGTTTCTTTGCCTTACTTAGCTCAACTTCAACTCGATTAAGAGTATCCTTCAGAGGTTTTGCACGCTCATATTTTTCCCGTAATGTCCTACTATCTTCAGCACGTTCTACAGCAATTTTCTCCTCTCGCAGTGACTGAAATTTTTCATTGAGCGGTGCAAGAGAGAGTTCTATAGTTGTTTTGCTATTCTCCGTTGCAACCCAATCATTATAGTCCTTCTTGAGTGAACCAATTTCACTTTCATATTGAGCAAGTTCAGCATTTAAGGTACGTCGCTCTTTTGCGTGCTCAACGGTTGTCAAATTTCGGTTTACATACTCTTCCTTTTGACTTATGGAATGGGATATTTCAGCTATCTGTTTATTAAGTTTATCATACGCTTCTTCGAAGGCTTGAGCACTTTCTAACTTCCTTTGAGCCTCTTTCATAGCATAGAACGATTTGACAACAGTACCTGCCCCTTGTATCCAGGGATTTTCAATTCCTCTTCCACGTTCGGGTTCGTTCTTTTGGAGATCCCAGCGACCGAGATAGGTATCGTAAAGTCCGTTGACTCTTGTTCTGAATTCATCTACTGAGATACCATCGGTGTTTAAAAACATCTTGCGCAAGAGGTCACCGATATTGTGCAGGGTTTCAGCATTCTCTTTATCCTTCAGATCCTCGATTGTCCGGGACAAACCTGACTGATAGCACATCAAAACAGATGAGAACGTACCCTCAGATGCTGGGAGTAATTCTTTCATCTTGGATGATATTCCTTCTTCATCCGTCAGTATGCTTCCATCTGGTAAGAGCATCTCCGACTTCCGTGTAGCACCCCAACTTTTTCTCAATAAATACGTTGATCCGTTATGGTTAAACTCTATCTCAACACGAGCAGTATCTCCACTGATTGGAATGAACTGCTGTAACTCTTTCGAGAATTGTGACTTGGTGAGGTTGGTATTGATGAACAAACATTTTTTTATTGCATGGAACAGTGTAGATTTACCAGCTTCGTTTGGACCAAGAACAACATTTAAACCTTTTTTAAAAAATTGCTCTGTATCAAAAAGACCGCCGAAAGGATAGACTTTGATTCTTTTCAAGATCATTTTCGCACCTCCTGGATAATTTCATAGGCTATCTGCAAAGCTTCATTACCATCGCTCTCATTTGCGAGAAGATTGAGCAACTGGTGGGGAAATGAGTCTTTTGTAAATTCACGATCTATGGTTTCATATGTGATTTCTTGTCGAACGTCAGAATCATCAACCTCAAGGTAGCAAAGATACTTCTTTAAGTTTTCGGTCAGATGTCTTAAGCTATCAAACTCTTCTTTGGGTAAATGACCTCTTAATTTTAACTTCAGCAGCGTTGTAGCATATTCCTGTGTAGAGTATTTTTCAACTAAACGCTGTATATCAATTCCGCTGGAAACATTGAATTCATCATGAAGGAACCGATATGTACCGACTTTGAGAGAAGTAGCATTAAGGTCTTTCTCATCATTGAGTTCAAGTATCCAGACCCGACCATCATGATTGCAATCAAATCCGTTTGGTTCGGGAGTGCCTGGGTAAAATATCCTACTGAGTGGTCCTACCTGAACTGGGTATTGAAGGCGATCCGTGTGTCCCATTAACCATAGGTCGAGTCCTGTTTTCGATAGTTCTTCTTCCGACATAGGAAAGAATTTCTTATCAGGATCTGGTGATACCCCCAATAAACTACCGTGAGCAATTCCAATATGATATTTTATTGAAGAATCTTTCGGTTCATTTTTAATCCAGCCAATGCAATTTGTTCCAGAATGCTTGGCATCGCAGGGGGCTGCGTAAACATTAACATTGAGGTCGTATTGCTCAAGATTGTAAACTTTTGATTCTTCAAGAACTAAAACACGATCGCCCGCATTGGTTTTGAATTTATGCCATAACTTTCTTTCATCACGGATGATAAAATCATGATTACCTGGAAGTACCGTCACTATCTTACCCTGAAAACCACACAGAATTTGTGCTGCCTCCACTACATCACGATCAGAAACCCTCAAGTGGTCAAAGAGATCACCGGCAACAACTAGGATGTCACACTGACGTTCATTACCGGCATTAACTACTTTCTTCAATGCTTCAAACCGTGCTTCGGTTAGCTCTTTCTGTACCTGTGGATAGTTGGAGAATTTTAATCCCAAGTGAACATCGGCAGTTAGTAAAATTCTTAGAGACATTGCTAATCTTCCTTTATTGTTACTTTAACCCCAACCCTTCTTTCACGTTCTGCAACACTTTATTGAATTCTTCGACTACTGTTGCGGGTGGCAGAGTTTTTCCGTCGCCGACCTCGATTCGAACCTTGATCTTTATTGGCGTGGAGCGTTTTGCCTTCAGTTCAAATAACTTGCCTACTACATCACCTAAGTTTTGCACCTCGTGCGAATCCAATTCTCCTTCAGCAACCAGTACCTGTGTTGGTAGAGCTTCACTCACATGAGGGGCAATTCCTGTCTTTGCCAACCGGAAGCGCACATGCTGTGCTTGTGCGAAATCGGAGGGCCAGGGGGCGGACCCATCAACCATCTCGATAAATCGTGCACGTAGTGCAGAGGTGAGGAGGCCTTGAATTATTTTCCATGGCAACGTCTTACCAGCTTTCACAGAAAGTGCCGTTGAAACTGCCAACGCAGTGCATTCATTGTCTTTCCAACCGCTAGGGATATTTTCGGGGAGAATTTCAGTGACAGAAATCGGCGCAGGCGGAGGACAAAGCGATGAGTCCTCATTCAAAATACCGGGCGGAACGGGTTCACCCAGAATGCTTGCGGGTCCCGACAGAAGCCAGACTAATCCTTTTTCAATCGCCTGAAATAACGCTCTCTCGACGACTTCACTTTTTGCTTTAGGAACATGAATTGATTCGGTGTAACCATTTTTTTGAACCTGAACTGTTCCCGTTCCAGAGAAATATCTCATAACATCCTTAAATCGGATTTCATTCGCAGTCCACATTGAGGGAAGTCTATGTGGCGCAAGCAAATCGTGTTGTAATTCATGCAACTCCGCAGCTTCCGACAACCATAACTCCAGCGCCGGGTCATCGAGTGCGATGTCATCGGGTCGTGACATCCACCACGTACGCACGGACTTATCAGGTCGTTGGAGACGCAAGACGAAATATCCTTGCACGCATCCCTCCACAAGGGTATCGAGCACTGCTTTTGCTTTGAGCATTTTCGGCAGATGGGGTAACTGAGCGAAAGAACCTGTCAAATCTTTCACTCGTCTCGATGTTTCTCCTTTTTTCCAAAGATCGTATGGCCCGCCTGGCAAGAGTGCATCTGCAGCAATTGCGTCAATTCTGTTCTTATATTGAAGTATCGTTACACGATGACCGGAGATAAAGTTTGGCAGATTATTCCTGATTTCTCTAACCGCATGACAAATGAAATGTGAACGACCTACTATTGGAGGCTCCTCGTTAAGAAATTGCACTGCTCCACGATAAATTTCTCCTAATGATGGCGCGTTAAGTTGGAACCAATCTAAAAGTTCTTTTCGACTTGGTAACCAATAAGACGATTCAAGGTATGGTTGGTCTTCTTTCATTTTGCGTCTTGATGATTGTCGTTAGAACGGCAATTCATCCGTCTTAATCTCTTCCTCTTGGGCTGCTGGCAGTTCGAGTGCCTTAATTTCAGGAAGTATTCCTGCGACGATGCCAGAAATATCGCCATAGAGTCCGGCTGCATTGCTCGTGACTTTCTCAATTTGCTTTTCTCTCTCAGCCCAACGCTTATAAGTGGAGCGCTTCTCTGCTTCGAGATCCTCCTTCATATACCGATATGCCTCAATAATAGCCTCAATCCGGCTTTTGAATTGCGGTCCTGAAAGATACTGGTAGATCAATTCCATCTTTTCATTCTTGCCTGCCAGAGCAGCTCGTGCATGACTTACCTGCAGCAAGCCTTCCCTCAAAGCAGCTACAAGGCCAATGGCAGATTGGAGATCACAGATCCAAACGCCATCGTGTTGTCCAATGTGGGGAATGTCCTTTGGAAGGACACGCGACACAATAACAACCATTTCTGCTTTTGCTTCCCTCTGATCGTTTTTAGCCTTCTCAATCCAATTGTCACTCCAGGCTTTGGTCCTTTTTGATTCAAAGAGTATCGAGCCACATAGTGCGCCTGTGTTGTTGTGGACTTCCATTAGATCGTCAGCCCCTTCTTTGCCTTTACGCACGCGTGTGACTGTGTCATACTTGAATGTTGCCGCCAACAGTTCATATAACTCAACCTCCTGTGCTTCCCCCTGTAACTGATTTGAGCCTTGCTCGGCCTTTCTTTTGAGTTCATCGATTTGTTTCTTTAGGCCCTCGATAACGATATCCTTTTCGCGATTCTTCAAACGGAAATCCTCTTCAATCTTTGTCCTTGTTTCCTCAGCGATCTTTTGTCGCTCGCCGTCAATCCGGCGTTCGATTTGAAGATTGAGGTTCCGTTCTTTCTCATCCAGCTCGCGTTGACGTTTGCGGGCTTCGAGTTCTATCTTCCGAGCTTCTTCCAGCTCTTTGGATTTTTCCGTCAACTGATTCTTCAAGTCTTTAACCTCTAATGCAGCGCTTTCTTTCGCAGCCTCAAGTATTCTCCTCTTTTGTTCCTCCAGACGTTTGTCAACTTCGAGATTTAGCCTCTGCTCACGTTCGTCTAATTCTCGTTGTTTCTTGCTCAACTCAAGTTGCTGTTTCTCAGCCTGCTTTAGCTTTTCCGACTTCTCTACCAGATGCGATCGAAGGTCCTGGAGCTCAATGCTGAGAGATTCCTGGGCTTCTTTTCGAGCCGCTTCTTGAATTCTTGCGCGGTCTTGCTCAAGAATTCTCTTCCATTCTTCATCCTTGGATTTCAGTGCAGAGTTGAGGTCGTCATCTTTCTTCTTGAGTTGAGCCTCGTAATCAACACGAATTTTCTCCTCAATCTGCTTGGTAAGGACGTCCGTCAATGGTATTTCCTTGCCGCAACTTGGGCAGGTGATAGTTTGGACTGCTTCATCTTTTCGCATGGTTGCTTCCTTTCCTTTGCTTTTGCCATTAGGCAAGTAACTTTTCAAGCCTGTTTTTCCAGAGTTCCCAATCAGGCATTACTTTTGTCTGGAGTTTGATGAATTTCCTACTATGATTTCGATGAACAAGGTGACACAGTTCGTGGATGATAACGTACTCAATGCATTTTCTTGGAGCTTTGATTAGTTCAGGATTTAGAATGATTCTCCCTTTTGGAGTGCAGCTCCCCCAGCGCTTCGGCATTTCACGCAGCTTAATCCCAGAGGGCTCGACTCCAATGTTGTTGAAACGAGGAATCCATTCCCCAAGGATTTCCTCGAATTTCAGTTCTGCATGAAACCAGTACCATTCTGTCAACAGGCCCTTTACATTTGAAGGTTTTCGACAAACTACTCGGAAATACTTCCCGTAAAGTCTCACTGATTCGGTTTTTCCCTTCCGAACCCTCAGTCGATACTGTTTTCCAAGATAGAGGTGTGTTTCTCCACCAACATATCGCTTAGCCGGCTGCTTGGGATAGAAAGCCAAGAAAAATTCCTTTTGCTTCAAAATCCAAGGAGTCCGCTTCCTCACAACTTGCTTGATCTTCTCTGGTGAAGCACCCGAGGGTGCTTTGACAAGAACCTCCAAGTCGGGAGTAACAGTTATTCCCAGTGTCTTGCGATGATTGAATACGAGAGAGTACTCAATCTTTTTTGATCCGAATTCGACTGTTCCTTTTGTCATCTATATCGTACCTTTGCAACTTCCAGACAACGGTCGGCAATTTCGTCAATCTCGTCGAAAGACAATTCGATTTTGTACTTATCCCGCACCTCATCGATAAAAAAATCTCCGACAGCTATTAATATCTTGCCTCGGATGTCGCCCTTATCCTGCCAGTCAACAATTGGCCTCTGCCCATCGAATACCATTTCCCGCGTGACGTTATCGATAGCCAGCGCGGCTGAAACACTTATTTGTCTTGGAACGGTTGCGTCTTGTATCTTCGATTCGAGTGCCGCATTGCAAATGCCATAGAACGCTCTCGCAACATCGTGATTGAGCAATTCCTGCGGAATATCTTTGTCGGTATGCGATAACACCGCCTGTATAATTTCTTTTGTTCTAGCCAAATACTGAGCTTCGGAAAGACGATGTTCCTCGTATGCTCTGATAGCATCCTTAAGCATCTCGGAGAACTTCTTATAGAAGGCGGGATCCTCCTCCATTTTTTCTGTGATATGTCTCGCAGTACGGGAGGCGATCTTATCTGCCTTAGCTGCATCGCTGAGAGTTTCTTCGAGTTCCCTTTGAAATGCATCAGTGTCAAAAATATTGACAAGCCGTGTTATGGGTTTGACTTGGTCGGTCTCGATATGCTTGTCAATGAGTTTTTGGATTTGCTCCTCATACGCCGAGTAATTAATCACATCGTAATAGCGTTGAGCAACCGATGATCTCAGTCCAAGGAAGAACGCAGCGTCTTGTTTGTATCGTTTGATCACAGCTTCAGAATTCTCTTTGTGGAATTCAATTGTCGAGAGAGCAAGCTTGAGCGCACGGCAGTAGGCTGAAAGCTTTTCATAGAATACAACCCGCAACGCCTCGTCACGAAGAAGTTGCTCAAAGGCTTCAACGTCTTGTTTGTTCTGGACCGCCTTAAAAAGTTCCAACACCTCGGAGTGCTTCTGTGGGAGTTTCTTAATCTCTTCCTGGATGTTGGTGACTGTTCCAAGAAGATCTTCCTGGTCGTATTCCAGAATGCCGGAGTAGTGTTGCAAAGCCTCATCGAGTTCGCTCAAAACACCATAGTAGTCTATGATGTACCCAAAGTCTTTTCCTGGATAGACTCGATTCACTCTTGCTATTGCTTGGAGGAGTGCATGATCTCGCAGGTTTCTTGTGAGATAAAGAACCGTGTTGATTGGGGCATCAAAGCCCGTTAGGAGCTTGTCAACGACAATGATGATCTCTGGCGTCGGTTGGTTCTTGAACCTACTTATAATGTTTTGTTCGTACTTCTTTGGTGTCCCATGTTCCTGCATCATTCGACTCCAAAACGCTTTGACCCTTTCTGGAGTCTTTCCATATGCTGTTTCTTCACCTTCCCTGTCATCGGGTGGAGAAATGAGAACTTCGGTCGAGACAATTCCTATCTCATCAAGATAGTTCTTGTACCGAATTGCCGCGTCCTTGGTTTGACACACAAGCTGACCCTTAAAACCCGTGCCTTGCCATGTATCCCGGTAATGGATGCTGAGGTCCCATGCAATGGCATAAATCTTCTGATCCGACACGTTAAGCTGTTCGGCCCGGGCGAATTTTCTTTTCAGGTCAACCTTTTGAAATTCCGTGAGGGGCTCTGAGACTTTTTGGAAGAATGTATCGATGGGATTTTCGTTGACTCGCTGAATTGCATGTCGTCCTTCATAGAGAAGAGGAACCACAGCGCCATCCCTGACAGCAACATCTACCGTGTATGTATCAATGATGCCCCCAAATTTGGCGGCTGTATTCTTTTCTCTTTTCATCAGAGGGGTACCCGTCATGGCAATGAAGCAAGCATTGGGAAGCGTCTTCATCATTTGGATATTGAACGATCCATATTGAGTACGATGACCTTCATCAACCAGCACGAATATGTTCGGTGATTCAAACGACCTATGTGCATTTTTCAGCGCTGTTTCGAACTTGTTAATAATAGTTGTAATGACAGCATCGCTCTTGCTTTCGAGAAGCTCTATGAGGTTTTTCCCCGTTGTGGCGTTCTCAACCACCATTTTGCATTTCTTGAAGGTGCCTGTTAGCTGCACATCGAGATCGACGCGGTCGGTTACCAAGACAATCTTGGGATTAGGGATAGATTTTTCCAGCGCAATTGCTTGGGCAAGCATTACCATCGTCAATGACTTGCCACTGCCTTGTGTATGCCAGATGACGCCGCCTTTCCGCCTTCCATTTTCGAACGTGCGGATCCTGTTCATTGTTTTCTTGAGGACAAAGAACTGCTGGTAACGCGCGATTTTCTTGACCCCGGCTTCAAACACAACAAAGTTGTGAACGAGGTCGAGAAGCCGGTCAGGCCTGCACAGTCCGTACAAATACTCGTCTTGTGTCGTCGGAATCAGGGTTGTTTTTTCAAGTTCGTCAAAATGATTACGTACATAACGAAAACGATCTGAAAAGAGCGCGGACTTTTGGTCTGGTGAAAGCGGTCTGTTCTTTAGTTGTTGTAAAGTCTCCTTGTATTCTATCAATTCGTCGCGATCATCAATCCGTTCTTCCCACTTTGCCCAGTATTTTTCTTCAGTGCCATTTGTTGCGTAGGCCGCTTGGTTAGTCGCCAAGCTCAGAACGATCTGAGCGTAAACATAGAGACTTCTAATTCCGTCTTCCTGCTGATTTCTCAAGTGCTGCGAGATAGCTTGCTTGAGCGGGTCTTTTAGATCGGGACGTTTACATTCGATCACACCGAACGGAATTCCGTTCACGAAGAAAACGATATCGGGTCGATAGTGATCTTCACTTCCGGCACGCATGACCGGGAATTCTTCGGTGACGTGAAATGCATTGTTTTCTGGTTTCTCCCAATCGACATATTGTAGCGTATAACTCTTCTTGTCGCCGTCAATCGTCTGCTCGAGAGACTTTCCGAGGGTTAGAAGGTTATAGACATACTCGCAGGATGCCATGTAGCCTTCCTGAACAGGTATGTCTTTCAGCGCCTCAATACCCGCCTGGATGTTTTGTGGCGAAAAGCCAAATGTGTTTCCCCTATATTGAATGGAATTAATCTTTTCTAACTGCTTCCGGAGGATTCCGTCCAGCAACACATTCGTGGTCTTACCAAATCGGTGCTTCAGAGCTTCATCAGGTGAGATGTATGTATAACCCAGATTAAGCAGAAACTGCAATGCAGGGATTTGACTAATGTGATCTTCTCGAAATGAGGGGGTTTCCATAAGAGACTTTTCTATTTGTTGCAGAATGTTGCAATCACTTCGTTGCCATGATTTTGGAACTCCACACTTGCCTTTTCAGAAAGGGCTTTGAGTTTTTTGGGATTCGTTTCATCAAGTGCGACATCGAAGTCAGAGTCAAACGAAGTATCAATGCGGATATATTTAAAATTGTCTTCCTCCTCTCTATCAATGCCCTTCTGGAGAAGGCTAATGAGATTGCTCGTGTGTTGTGACTGACTTTGCAAAAACAAATCAATGATTCTCCGTCGACGGAGATTGAACCAATACAGAGGTCCCCACCATTTTCTCGTGTTTGCGTCGCTGTACTTTCTTGAGCCAGTGCCGATGGACAAGACCCTTATTTCGCGAAGTTCCCTCTTGAAGGCTTTCTGTGCCTCAATCAGAGTAAGTAAGGTTGGGTTATTTGCAAAGACGCCGCCATCAACCTTGTTTGAAAAAGATTCAGAAGTTTCAGAGTCAATCTTTTGATAGGAATTAGAATAAGGGTCGAAGAATGTTGGGGCTGCAGAGGTCGCTAACGCGGCTTGATAGGCCGGGATGTGATAATCTCGATTGAATCGGGGATGATATCTGGACTTTAAGACAGAAGGTTTCCCTTGGAGAAGATCGAAGATTGGAACGCAAACAGGCACCTTGACATCGTTGAGACGCGGATCGGTACCGTTGAAATGCTTTTTGAATGTTTCCCTGACAGCTTGTTCGAGCGAACTCGAATCATACTTAGAATATCTGAGCCATTTCAGCCATCGTCGCCTGTGCCCAAATATCTCGGTTGCTTTTTCGATATATAAATCGTGAATCTCTTTGGAGGGAATACCAAGTGCAAGAGCAATGGCGATTATTCCCCCAGTTGATGTGCCGGAGACGAGATCGAAGTGCTGGTAGATTTGAGTTCTTCGATACCCTTGTTCCTTCAGACGTTCTTCAAGATTTGCAAGAAATTTGGCGGGGAAGATTCCTCGGATGCCGCCGCCGTCAATCGCCAAGATGTTGAACGACTTTGCCATCAGATTGGCCTTTTCAGACGGATCTGTCCAGTGAGAAGCTTCTGCATCAAGCCTTTCTTTTGCTCTTTTAGTGCGTCCAGTTTATTCCTGAGCAAATCCAATTCCTGGTCCGAAGCTCTTAGAACTGCTGCAATAGCCGTTTGTTCATTGACATCCGGCATTTTAAGTTCGAGATTTAAAAAGTCAGTTTTGCTGAGTACTCTGTTTCTACCAGCTCCCCCTGGCGAGATCAAGCCTAACAAGTATTTGAACCTTGGCTGCAAAATGACATATCGGAAATAGTCAACAACCCCTTCCTTCTTGTTGAACGTAAATGTCGGGAAGCGGTGTGAAACCAAAGCGCCGTCATCTTCTCGATTGGCAATTGCTATCGCACCCTCCCAGGCAAACGTGATATTCACAATGAGATCGTTTTCTTTAACCTCGTACAGAGTGTCCATCTCAATCTTCGAAGGGTTAAATTCATGCTTGAGGAAGGTGCCTTTGCCATGACTTCTTATTCCCAAGGCAAGAAATGTTGACTTTGGTTTCTTGACTGGTCGCAAAGTTGGAATGAGAATGTCCCCAAGGCGCTTTTTCCTCCATTTTTCCTTGAACCCCCGCAATCGCTTCTTGCCAGTGAGGAGTTGCTGCATGAGGGCTTTGCGGCGAAGTTCTTTCTGGGCGATGAGTCGTTCAAGATTCTCTATGGCTTTGTCCCAGTAGTTAAAAACGCCTGAGATTAGACTCTGCTCATAAAGAGAGGGATGGGGGATTGGCAATTCTCCATATTCTGTACTGTTAACACCAGGCTGTCCACTTCTTGCAGACATGTACCTGATCCAATGCCAATACCTGTGAGACTCGGTAAAGACTTTGAGGAAGTCTGGGTTCAACTCATTTGGATCGAGCCTGAATCGAATCAAAAAACCTCCGTATACAAGATCCCCATCATCTGGATTGTAGAGATATGTCTTACCCGTTGTAGCTCCCGTGCGGGCAAATACGATGTCCCCGGTTTTCAATGAAAATTTACTTTTCTCATCGTCGCTACAGATGACTGACATCCTATCGTTCTTAACGAATTTCCCATCTTCCGAAATATCGGTGATTCGCAGATAGGTAGGAAGGTTCGGAGAAAAATTAGCGGCTGGAGCATTGATGCCATATTGACCTTTGCCAATAATGCAGTCCTTCAGTAGCTTCACGTCCCAATCGTTTGGCATCCATCCCAAGGGAGTGTGTTTGTAGCCTCGCCGGATTTTTTCTATTCTCTTCATAAAAATGTCTACCTGATTCTGACCACATATTCTCCACTGCGAGCGACACATATACCATTTTGCACGATGAAGCATTCGATCCAGTGTGTGCCAGCGTATGAGGTGCGTTCCTTGTGACGCAACCCACCCCTCCCAAAACTCTTTGCCGCAAAGATCCCACCTCTCAGGTCATTAGCGTTTCTTGCTTCAATACCTGTATTTACCACTTGCCAGAACACGCTTATGTCGCCAAGAACGTCTGTTGATGCAGTAAACATTATCTCATACTGTTTGGGCAAAACGTCATGATTCAAGTCGAACCATTGCCAACCTTGTGAATCTTTGTATCGGGCGGAAATCTTGACGGAATGAGTATTCACCAAAGGCCATATCGGTTCTTGCCTATGAGAGACATTGAAGCGAAGTGGAGTTTTTGTTGATTCATCAATAAGGACAGAGCTGCCACCGGTCGTTGCTCTAATAGCTTCATTTATTGCGCGAGAGCCCATGCTCTTTTTCAAATAATCTAAGCTGGATTGAATATTTTGTTTTCGATATGCTTGGGTGAAATCGTCCTTAGCCCAGTTCATCCATTGATAGAAATTGCGCTCGCGAATTGGGTGCTTTTTCTTCCATCGGTCCGCGAAATTTTCGGATTTGTCGACCGGATTCTCAATCCAATTTTCGCCATTTCGTCGCTCTATAAAGGTGGGCATAAGGTCAAGTAATCTCATCAATACATCATAGAAATCTGTGGGCAACGTGTTGGTCCGCAACATACTTTCGTATGACTTGGCTGCCAGAGTTGTGATGATAATGGAGGCTGGTTTATCATCATCGCCTAGGAACCTTTGATCCCTGTGCCGTTTCATGATTTGAACTGCGCGCTGCAGTGGCGTTCTGACCTTGTAGAAAGGGACATCCTGTATGTTTTCCAACATCATGCTTTTCTTCAAGTCCATGCGTACCCTGTCGGCATGTTCTTTCATGATATCCAAGAACCATAATGCAAAACCTTCTGTGTTGCTTTTTGGCCAGTCAGAGGTCCGCACATCATAGTCGGTTCTTTCATTGTCTGTTATTCTTATTGCTTGTTCAGCATACCTCTGCGGGATCTTCATTTCCAGCAGCCACTTGAAGTTCTCTGGAACAGAAGGAACAACATCAAGATGGAATCTCGAGGAGTCGGAATAGTTCAGCCGCCAGCATCGCTGTTTTTCCTCTAGCATTTCCGAGTATTGAGCATCTGACCTGAGTTGGCTTCCCACTTCCGATTTGATCCGCCTTTGGATGTCGGGCAAGTTGATCTTCAGCCGCAGAGTTACATCGACGTCGAACTCGTCCTCATCATTGATAGGCCTCACCGCGGTACCCAGTCTGAATGACCCTTGAGGCAACAGTTCAGGATCATAATGCCTTAACTTGGATCCCTCAGAACACAAGAACTTCGTTACTGCGTCATACTTTTTAATGGCATCTTTGTATTGTGCTTCTGTCAGATCAATGGCATCAGCAAGCCGCTCAAGAGTCTCACTGAAAAACGGTTTGTGTTCAATTAAGTCCATTTCTCTCCCTTTCAGAATCCCAATTGCCTCAGATATTTATTCATCTCGACCTGAACGTCGGCTAATTCTTTTTCCAGTTTATCAATTTTATTCTGCACAGCTTTTATGTCGATCTCCGCTTCCTCTTCAAAGGTATCTACGTATCGTGGTATGTTGAGGTTGAATTCGTTTTCCTTTATCTCATCGAAGGTTGCAACATAGGAGTATCTTTTTTCAACCTCTCCTGGCAGCAATTTGCCTGAGTTGAATTGACGGTAGGTATCAACGATGTGGTTGATGTCTTGCTCACGCAATTTGTTCTGGCGTTTCCCTGCTTCGTACTCTCTACTGGCGTCAATAAACAGCACATTTCGGTTTTTTCCTTTCCCTCGATTGAAAATCATAATCGCGGCTGGAATGCCAGTACCGAAGAATAGGTTCGCCGGCAATCCGATCACTGCTTCAAGGAGGTTTTCTTCCACCGTTTTCTGCCGAATCTTACCCTCCGAACTTCCGCGAAAGAGCACACCGTGTGGGACCACCACACCCACTTTTCCTTTTCCTTCGTATGTCGTCTCAATCATATGGCTGATGAATGCCCAATCACCTTTGCTCTTCGGTGGTATTCCCCTCCAGAAGCGATTGTATTTGTCGTTCGCCGCCTCGTCAGCACCCCACTTGTCCAAACTGAACGGAGGATTCGCAACGACCGTATCAAACTTCATTAGAGAATCGCCTTCTTTCAGTTTTGGGTTGCGAAGAGTATCGCCCCAGCGGATAGTTGCATTGTCGAAACCATGGAGAAACATGTTCATCACGGCAAGTGCCCAAGTGCTTCCATTTGCCTCCTGGCCATATAGAGCAAAATTTTCTGAGCCGACTTCTTTACCTGCCTTGATGAGCAAAGAACCTGATCCACACGTCGGGTCGCAGATGCGCGCTCCCGGTGCTGACTTCGTAAGGCGAGCGATCAGCGTAGATACTTCGGATGGAGTGTAAAATTCTCCGGCTTTCTTTCCCGCGTCAGACGCGAAATTGCCGATTAGGAATTCGTAAGCTTTCCCGATGACATCACTCCCCTCCAAGTGTGACGGACGAAGGTCAAGCCGTTCATCGCTGAAGTCTATCAATAGCTGTTTGAGGCGAGTATTCTTTTCCTTCACATCGCCGAGATTGCTTGAATTGAAATCGATGTTACGGAAAATACCTGAACCATCTTCTCCCCCGAGCTTATCCCGGTTGTTCTCTTCGAGGTCGTTCAAGGCGATATTGATGAGCTCACCGATGTTTGTTTCGTTGCGCTTTTCGAACAGAAAGTCGAATGTGCAATGGTTCGGAACGACAAACCGCTCGTGCTTCATCGCTCGTTCTACACGCTGTTTGTCATTCTTGTACTTCTTCATGTAACCGGCGTAGAGATCCTTATGGACATCACTGACATACTTGAGAAACAACATCGTCAAGATGTAGTCTTTGTATTGGGCGGGATCAATGACACCGCGAAAAGTGTCGCAGGCCTTCCACACGATGTTGTTGATTTCCTTTTGCGAGATTTTGTTTTCCATAACGGCTGAGATTATTGGTGAGTAGATGATATTAATTCCGTTTGAATGAGTTGCTCACGAACCGCGTCTATTTCAGCGAACAGTTGTCTTTCTTTTTTTCTAAGAAGAGAAATGCTCAGTATGAGTTGTTGCTTTTCTATGTCAGGAATTTCGATCGTTATATGACGGAGAGTTTTTATAGTAATCGCAGGAATGAATGTACCTTTTGCTTCGGCTTTCAATTGTCTTTGAGTGCGACTGTGATTGATGAACCACGAAATATATTCAGGAATGATGAGCTTGCAATATTCAGGATTGATCCTGACAATGATGAATGAAGTGGATGCCACCGCCGGTCCATTAGAGCCGTCATAAACAACGGCAAAATTTCTGGAGCCCTTTGCGGCGAAGAGTATGTCGTGATCGGCCAATAGTTCCTTTGCGGTTTTGTCATCAACATCCAGGTATGATTTCACCCGCGTGTTGAATTCCCCGTTCTGGTCGAAGTGTCTGGCTTGGACGTAGATTACTTTGCCTTCGTCGGAAGGGTTTGCATAAACTCCACTCTTGAGCATCGCAATTTCTTTGATCTTCTTTTCCATTTTATTTCTGAGTAATTACACTACTGATATACAGATTTTATCCTTAATTGTCAAATTATTTTTTGAGTAATCCCTCTACTATCACTCTCTTGCCTAATAGCTTCTTGATGGAAATACATGTGATGGTCAGTAGGTTGTAAATTTTGTCTCAGATTTGCATTTTTCAAAGGATTGTGGTATATATTGATTGTACCACAAAGTTGAGAAAGACGACAAAGAAAGGCAAACTGATTTGAGCAATTATATTGAGAAAAAAAACGCCAGACTGAAGAGCGCTCTCTCCCATAAACAGAGATTCACCGTTGATGAAGTATGTGAAGTCCTGGGATCAAAGAGGTCGACTGCCTTGTGGATACTCAGTAATCTCTCAAAATCGGGATTGGTCGTTAGGTTAGGTCGCGGCGTCTACACATTCGAAGAAAAGAATCGGTCGTTCAGAATACCACGCCTTAGCAACGAGATGACAAAAGCTATGGATAAGCTGAAGAGCGAGGGCGTATCTTTTGTTTTGACGGGCTTGGACATTCTTCTGCCTTTTGTCCAACATCAACCAGCGAGATTAATACATCTGATTTACACAGCGACAGGCGCAGGAACATGGGCGCAGTCGCTGCTGAAGGATTCCGAATTCACGCCTGTGCTGGAACCTACTCGTCAAGAGATCGAAAAGATTTTGGAAATTATCCCCGAACGCTCAGAACTTGTGATCCTGAGAGAAAAATCAAGCCGCTTGGCTTCAAGCAACTCATTGGCAACATTGGAGAGGGCGTTCGTTGATCTGTATGTTGAAACAACGCGGGAGTTAATTCCGTTCTCAGTTCAAGAGGTAGCCCATATTTTCCTTAACATGAAGGCTTCTCTTTCACTTAATATTGCACAGGTGTTACGCTATGCACATGAGCGATCCATTAAGAATGAAATTCAGGAAATTCTTCACTTGCAAACACGTGCAAGGCAGACTTCTTCAAATAAGTATGCACGGAACTTCTTACAAATCTTGGAAGCAATAGGCCAATGATCAATTACGATAATCTCATTCACAACCGTGCATATTTTGAACTTAGCCACATTGAAGAACGCAAATCTCGATACAACTTCACACAGACAGTGAAAGTTGAAACTTTCCTTTGGGATCTCGAAATGTATGCACAATTACAGCGAACACTTGGCGACCTTGTGGCGCTCAAAGGGGGTGCAGCCGCACAATTGTTCTTTCCTCCTGAAAGACAACGTACGAGTGTCGATATCGATGTGATATACACAGGCAATGAAGAAACACTCTCAAAAGCTCTTGCTACTATTCATCAGACGTTGGGTGGTGACGAAGTATTTTTCAAATTCAACAAGTATACTCCTTCAAGCCCCAAGACGAACCTTCCACTTGAGACATACTTCGTTTCAGTACCTACGGTTACAGGAGGAAAAACACCAATCAACATCAAGGTGGATTTTCACATGATGAGAGATCTGGTTCTGCGTACAGTTGCATTGGAGAAAGCAAATGCATTTGTTTTCCCTCTCGCATTCAATCCACGATGCTTGTCTGCTGGCACGCTCATCGGAGACAAGCTTCTCACGCTTGCGCAGGGGAGCGTTGGCATTCCCCGGGAGCGAGAAGACGATATCCCAAAACAACTTTACGATCTTGATGGTCTGACGAGAGTGGTAGCTGATGAAGAATTTGAAGCTCTTCAGACAGCAATGGAAGTCTTATTCGATCGAGAACTCTCGGTGAGGTCAGAAAAGGTCTCAATGGCAAAGGCTATTGAACAAATGTCAGATTTGTTGGAGAGATATTCAAGTCTTGATTCTCACAAAAGTGATGAACGCGCCCAATCTGCAATACGGAATTTTCGTGGGAATTACGAACCTAAACCATTCAAAAATCCAGTTACGTGGGGCATCGTGAGTAAGCGTTTGCAGGTTCTTGTAAAAAGCATATCTGAGGGGGTAGGAAACTCATTGTCCGTTTTAAGGAGGGCTGATGAGATTGAAAGAATCATTGCTCTGAAAGATGATGATAAAAGAGTAGAATTTCGTGAGGTGATGAGAAAGGAATTCGTCAAAATCCTGAGGGCTGAGGGGCGTGAGAAGATTGCGAAGAGGCTAAGGAACACCATTCCGGAGCGGCTACTGTGGGAAGTCCTGACACCTTCAAATCTGGAGAAGGTGAGAGCGGGAATTCTGGAGAAAAAGAAAAGATGAAGAACATTTTCGACTTGCAGCCGACCAGAAAAAAAATTCCTTGAAATTGAATGGAACCTAAAAAATGATCTCTGAGATAACAACAGGTATGGATTTCCAGATAAGGAACGAACCAAGTCGTACTGGATCAACCCAACTCTAACTCGCATAGAACTTCATCCTCAAGCTCTGCAAAAGACGAATCATTATTTAGAATAACTCCATTCTTGGCGCGATTGTCATTACAAGACCCTGCCCCCGCTACTCCAGAAGCCCTCTATGTTATTATGGAGGGCTTTTTTGTTTGTTGATTGGTGGATAATCTTTTTAATTAGATTTTTTATTAAAAAAACACTTGCCTTTTAATTTGGATTTTTGTAAATCCCGTCATTCATTAATCCACTATTGATTAATTAATTGGGAAAGTTTTTCTTTCTTGGGAATGTGAATGAACTAATAAGAAAATTAATTTTTGAAATGAAAAATGAGTTTTTGTACACAAATAAAGAATAATAACAGTTTATCCCGTTCGAAGAGCGGGACAATAATATGTGTAATTACAGATGTTAGTTGCAATTACACATTCACAATTTTAACAGAAAGGAGCTTACATTTATGAAGACAATTGCTTACATTGTAGTACTGGTTGCTCTTATATTCACAACGAGCAGTCCTATACTTGCTCAATGGGTGCAGACAAACGGACTCTATGAGGGCAGAGTAAACTGCTTTGCGGTTTCAGGCACGAACATCTTTGCCGGGACTGATAACTACGGTGTGTTTCTGTCTACGAACAACGGTACAAGCTGGACTCAAGTCGATAATGGCTTGACGAGTACTTATGTCAGATCTCTAGCCGTTTCAGGGGTAGTGTAAATTTGATTGTGGAAATTTGAGAGGGCAAGGCGCATATTCCTTATTGATTTTTCGATCAAGAAAAAAGGAAAAGGAGACATGCACCATGCACTCAGAACAAAGGAACGAAGAAC
>Ga0078972_1007186_pt1 | contig 25170 bp, 15 predicted proteins | sample YelNatPaOPGAMG01_FD_67568 | JGI IMG/M metagenome (GOLD analysis project Ga0078972, IMG submission 67568) | Hot spring thermophilic microbial communities from Obsidian Pool, Yellowstone National Park, USA - OP-RAMG-01 (SPADES assembly) (version 2) | ecosystem: Environmental > Aquatic > Thermal...
GCATATCTGGTAGCCAAAGCCTCGGGAACCGCTGTGGATCATAATGGTTACTTGATCGAGCTCGAGCCCCCATGCGCGAGCGATTGCATCGTCGAATATCTCCTCAATAAAACCGATTTCCATGAAGTGATTCCCAGAGCCCAGCGTACCGAGCTGATCTTTGCCTCGCTCGAAAGCCCTTTCGCTCGCGGCTTCGGGATCAGCCCCTTCCAAAGCGCCTCGACTCTCGATCATATCGAGGTCGCGCTCATCGCCCCAACCTTCCTGAATTGCCCATTTGGCGCCGCGTTTCAAAACCTCTGCCATAGACTTTTTGGTGAGCTTGATGCCTCCCCTGGAGCCCACGCCGCACGGCACGTGGGCAAAAAGACCGTCTATGAGGTTCCGCAGACGGGGAAACACCTGGGAGCGTGTGAGCGCGGTGACCGCCAAACGGACGCCGCAGTTGATGTCATATCCGACGCCGCCCGGCGACACGACCCCCTCTTCCAAATCGAAGGCCGCGACCCCTCCTATGGGAAAGCCGTAACCCCAATGCACGTCAGGCATGGCCAGAGACCTTCCCACTATACCGGGCAGATGCGCCACATTGTACACCTGATCAGCGCTCTGATCCTTCTCGATTTCCGCGAGATTCCTTGCGTCTGTATAGATCATCCCCGGTACGCGCATTTTCCCGACCTTGGGGATCTCCCATCGGACATCATCGATGCGCCGGATCGTGTATTTTTTTTGTGTCACCTCTTACTCCCGTCCAATTCGTCTTCAGCGTGCTCATGCTGCCCCCTGGCAAAGAGGTAATTCCTGAAACGCGTTGCGACAAGGACTACCATGCATGTGGACGCCGCCGCCCCTACAATTGCAGACTCTGCGAACAAAGGACTGTACACAAATAAGGCGCCGAATGCAGCCGCCAGTTCCACGCAATAGAAGGCTCTAAAACGCCTCTTGTTCCAGGACGGCCTTTGCCAAACACGCTCCGCAATGATGGGCCATACAAAGGCGGCGCAAAAAACAAACGACAGGACTGCAACGAGCATTCCTACCGCCACGTCAACCGGAAAATGAGCTCCTACGAAGACCCGCGAAAGACCGATCAGTATGGCAGCCGTTCCAACGATATATTTCGTTATCCGCGACGCTGCGAAGCTGTACAAGGTCAGCCCCGCGGACATCCCCGCAGCAGCGTGGCCCGAGGGAAAGCTCCCGAATCTTAATACCGGACCCACAACGTGTACCGTTTGCAAAACTTCCACGGGTCGCGCCACTGGAAAAAGAGCCTTCAAAACCTGAACTAGAACGGCAGACAACAACAAGGTCGCCAAGCCGAGCGCTGCGATTCGTGGGTGGTACGCAATGAAGCACCCCAACAGTACTCCCAAAAGATAGCCGTCTCCCATGGTCGTCCACGCCAACCAGAACGAGTCCCACACTGGGGAGCGCTTTCCGTTCAAGACGCTGAAGATCTCTTGGTTATAAACAAATGCCGTGAGGCAGACGCCCCCGAGAATGACGACGCAATAGGTCGGCAACCATTTGAGTCCTTCGGGGCGCTGGCCTTGAAAAAACGCGGCATAAGCCATGTGTATCACCTGTCAGCCGTCGAATGAGTCTTGGATATGTCCGGCAAAGCGGCAGACGCCGATACTCGGAGCGCAGGCGCTTCCATAAAGGCGCCTGCTGAGGCTGTAACCGCGTCGAGAACCAGCGCGCCTAAATGTCAAATATGATGCGCACCACATATGCGTCGCCTCTGCGCACTATTTTGAGGCCGTGATACGTGACTGCCTTTATCTCGCATTGCATCGAATGGCCTTCTGGGACCTTCCCGAAGGCAGCGCGGGCTTTCAGAAGGGTATCAGACAAACCCAGTACTTCAGCGTTCACAAAAACTCGGCCATGAACTTGATGATCGAAAAGGAGTTCCCGCAGCCATTCCACCAACAAGTCCTCGATACTTGGAGCTGAAAGCGTAAGCTCTCGCGATTCCGTGGGCGCGACCTTGACCCGTCCCACGAGCAACACGGTTAACGCCTGCGCGCAATTCAAAAAAAGTTCTGGCAAAGATTCCCCGCGCGCTTCGATTCTCAAGTCTGCGGTGTGATCAATAACTCGCCATTTGCGACGCTTGTGGGTCTTGGGTGGTGATGTCATGTTTGGGATCTTGTTGCCAGAGCTGGCCTCCGTCCCGGGCGCTGAGACCCCGCTGTCGCGAGCGTTCGCGCTCCCAGCATTGACAAAAAAACGGCGACGATCTCTCTGTCTCATAGGATGCCCAGGCTCAGTTGGCCCTGCGTAGAGCAGTTGTCAAAGTGAATGACGACTTGGCCCAAAGCCTCTCTGCCCGCTTGATGTGCGCTGAGCGCGCTTTGTCGTCTTCCACAGCTCGCAATGACTACAAAGTTACTGGGCCCGTCATGGGGGGAAGCGACGCAAGCTCCCGACAAAGTCCGAGGAAACCTTCATGCCCTGCCAGCTATCTGTCCAGGCGACTGCTGCGAGGCTTCTTCCGCTGCGTCAGGGGCGGTCAAAGAGTCAGAAACGTCGTTGTCTTCCTCGTCCGACGCCTCGGCCCTCGCCACATCCACCACGTGTTCCCCGGATTCGAGGCGCACAAGCATGCGCCCCATGGTGTTCCTTCCGATTACCGAGATCTCTTCCATGCGGAGGCGAATTATCTTCCCTGCTGACGTCAATATCAACAGATGGTCCGCATCTCCCACGAGTTGGATGCCCACTACGTTGCCAAGCCTGTTGGTATTTTTGATGGTGATGACGCCTTGCCCCCCTCTCCCTTTGACTGGGTATTCGGCGAGCGCCGTCCTTTTTCCAAATCCGCTCTCCGTGATGGTCAGGAGTGTGGCATTAGGATCGGTTATAACCGCCATGCCTACCACCGCGTCATCCTGCTGGAGGCGCATCCCAGTAACCCCTCGCGCCTGCCTTCCCATTGGCCGCACAAGCTTCTCGTTAAACCGAATGGCCTTGCCCTTCCTGCTGGCTAACAAGATGTCGTTCTCGCCTGAGGTGAAATTCACATCTATGAGTTCATCCTCCGGATCGATGGTAAGCGCTATTATCCCTGTGGAACGCGGACGGGAGAATTCTTCGATGGACGTCTTCTTTATTTTTCCCAGAGCAGACACCATGACAATGTATCCTTCGCTCCCAAGCTCCTGGATGCGCAGAATCTTCTTTATTTTTTCTCCGGGTTCGATCTTCAGGAGGTTCACAATGGCCTTGCCTCTCCCGTAAAAGCCTTCCTCGGGCAATTGAAATACTCGCATCCAATAGACTCGACCACGGTTGGAGAAGCAAAGGAGCACATCGTGGGACGAGGCGTAGAGAAGTTGATTGACCACATCTTCGCTCCCTACTTTGGTTCCGATCCTTCCCTTTCCTCCCGGCCGTTGAGATTTGTACAAATGAGCGGGCATGCGCTTTATGTAGCCTTTGCTTGAAAAGGTCACCACCACGTCTTCCCGAGGGATAAGGTCTTCATCCGGCGTTTCCTCCTCTTCATCGAGGATCACGGTTCTGCGCGCATCGCCGAATTGTTCCTTGACCTGACGCAGCTCCTCCACGATGACATCCAATATCTTTTGGTCTGAGGCAAGAATGGCCTCGAGCTCGGTTATCTTTGCCAACACGTCCTGCAGTTCCTGGAGAATCTTGTCTCTCTCGAGACCGGTGAGCCTCTGGAGCCGCATATCCAGGATTGCCTGAGACTGGACAGCGCTGAGCTGGAACGTTTCCATCAACGCCTGTTTGGCTGCGCTTGGGCTCTCTGCATTCCTGATGATTCGGATGACCTCGTCCAAGTGATCCAAAGCTGTCTTAAGACCTTCTAATATGTGGGCCCGCTCGCGCGCCCGGGCAAGTTCGAACCTCGTCCGCCGAATGACCACCTCTCTCCTGAATTCAATAAATCCATGCAGCATGTCGATAAGAGTCATGGTTCTCGGACGACCATTATCGACGCAAAGCAGTTGAATACCGAAATTGGTCTGCAACTGGGTGTATCGGAAAAGCTGATTGAGGATCACTTCGGGGTTTTCGTCGCGTTTGAGTTCAAATACAACCCTCATGCCATGCCGATCAGATTCGTCCCTGATGTCTCTAATGCCCGTAATTCTCTTGTCTTTCACTAATTCTGCCACATGCTCCACCATGCGGGCCTTGTTCACAAGATAGGGGATTTCCGTGACCACGATCCGCTGGAAACCCTTTCCTGCGTCCTCTATTTCAGCTTTCGCTTTGAGTCGAATGGAGCCTCGGCCAGTGGCATAGGCTTCCACAATACCTTTTCTGCCGCTGATGTACCCATAGGTTGGGAAATCCGGCCCTGGGAGAATCTGCATGATTTCCGAGAGAGAGGCGCTGGGATTTTGAATCAAGTAGATGACGGCATCGATGGTCTCCGAGAGGTTGTGAGGGGGAATATTGGTGGCCATTCCCACGGCAATGCCCTGGGAGCCGATCACGAGGATCACAGGGAAGCGCGCGGGCAGCGTGAGGGGTTCTTGCTGTGTGTTGTCATAATTTGGGACAAACGTCACCGTATCTTTGTCGAGGTCTTCGAGTAGGGACTGGCAAATCCTTGCCATCCTTACCTCAGTGTACCGCATTGCAGCAGGGGAATCCCCGTCCACGCTGCCGAAGTTGCCCTGGCCGTCTATAAACGGATACCTCATGGAAAAAGGCTGCGCCATACGAACCACAGAGTCGTACACCGCGGTATCCCCATGAGGATGAAATTGTCCTATGACGTCTCCGACGACTCTCGCCGCCTTTCTGTACGGCCTGTTCCAAAAATTGCCGGCGCGGTGCATGGCGTAGAGTATGCGTCTGTGAACGGGCTTGAGGCCGTCACGTAAATCCGGTAAGGCGCGGCCTACTATGACGCTCATCGCATAGTCGAGATAGGATTTCTGAACCTCTTCTTCGATGCCTACAGTGGTTTTCTCGTGAAGCATTGCTAAATGCTCTTCCTCTCAAGTTTAACTTCGAAGGGATGATAGAGTGTTTCGCAGGCTGGCAGACCCCGAATCCCTATGACCCAAAGACGCCCACGGCCTGGGAGCGGCCTCGCGGCGTTTTGGTTCCCCGAAGCAGGGGCGGTCTGTCGTACGTGCATCTCCCTTGCATCGGCGGTTTGGACTGGGGGCTCCGTCTGATGTCTAGTATCTTCAAAACCCCATACAAATACTACCACTTTCCGGAGAATGAGTGCAAGGAATGTCCGTTTAGCTTGGCTGCGTTGAACCCATTACAAAGGCGGCCTCGCCTTGTCTAATAACCTTACGAGGGAACCGCTCCAAGGAGCCAATACCCTTTCGATCACAATCGAAACAGACACCCCCATTTTGCCTTGACGGTGCAGCCTCCCTTGTACGGCCAGCACTTCGCTGGTGAGAATAATCCTGGCAAATTTTTCCTGCGTGTTGGGAAATGCCACAGCGTCTATTAATCCTGTTTCATCTTCCAAGGTGATAAATTGAACCCTTTTCCCGGATTTTGTGGGAGGCGTGTGAATAATGACCATGATGCCCGCGACTTTCACCCTCCTCCCCGATGGGATGGAACGCAGAGAGCCGGCAGTGACGAACCGATCTTGTGTTAAACGCTGTCGCAAAACGCTCAGGGGGTGCTCATGGCAATACACATTCATTGAGACGCGTTCATTGTAGATTCGATCACGCATTGCACACCTCTTGCACCAACCCCCACTCGGCATCTAACCCCTCAAAGGCGCCAGCCAAGACAAGGGCCTTTTCCACACGCTCAGGGACAGGAATGCGTTCAAGAAAATCCTCTCGACTGCAGAACACACCGTATCGTTCTCGATGCGCCACGATTCTCTGCGCAGTGGCGGGCCCTACGCCATTCACCACGGTCAGAGGGACTCGAATTCCATCGCCTTCGGCTCGGTATTCCAACGAACTGGCATTTACGTGAGGATGATAAATAGGGATATTACAACGCCTCGCCTCATTGAGAATCACAAAGGGAGGATAAGAGCCGACCTGACCAGCATTCAAAAGCCCAATATAAAAGGCCTGGGGATAATGAGCCTTCAAATAAGCGCTCTGGTAAATAATGTTCGAGAAGGATGCCGCATGAGCCTTGCAGAAACCATAGGAGGCAAATGCTGAAACCTGCGAAAACACCTCTTCAATAAGAGAGTCGTCATGGCCTAGACTCCTTGCCCCCTCAAAAAAGCGGCGCTTCAACATTTCCATCTTGCCCGACTTCCGATCTTTTGTCATAGCCCTCCGAAAAGCATCGGCCTCCGCATAACTCAGACCGGCAAAGACATGCGCAATCCGGAGCACCTGCTCCTGAAAAAGAATGACTCCGTATGTCTCCTGGAGAATAGAAGCAAGACTTTCATGGGGATATGTGATAGCTTCCCGACCGTTCCTTCTCTTGAGATACGCCTCTACGATGTTGCCTTCCACAGGACCAGGCCGAAAAAGAGACGTCTCCGCGACCAAGTCGGAAAAGACGCGAGGTTGAAGGCGCCCCAGGAGATTCCTCTGCCCCGGAGATTCAAGCTGAAATACCCCCACGCTATGAGTCGTCTGAAGAAGAGAGTAGGTTGCTTCGTCATCCACGGGAAGCCTCTCCAAAGGAAGAAAAATGTCTTGGGATTTCAGGACATCCAATGCCTTTCCAATTGCAGTGTGCATGCGAAGGCCCAAGATATCCAATTTCAACAGCCCCAATGCATCAACATCATCCTTGTCCAACTGACCTACCAACAAGCCTTTAGGGGAACGCTGCACAGGAGTCCATTCAGTGACGTCCCGTGGAGTGATGATGACGCCTCCCAGATGTACAGAACTCTGGCAAGGAAGACCGATCAACCGATCTGCCAGGTCAACGAGCTCTGTCTCGTTCTGAAGCGGGGCGTCGCGAAGCTCCGGCAATGTGGCCAAAGCTTCCTTGAGATGGGATCCTCTGAGCGACCAAGGCAAACATCTGGCAAGACAGTCAATCTCACTCAAAGAATACCCCAACGCCCTTGCAGCAAGACGCACCGCGCTCCGACACTTAAATGTTTGAATAGTGGCTACCATGGCTGCCTGTCGAGGAAAACTCTCCATGACATACTCGATAACCTCATCCCTCCTCTCAGAATCAAAATCGATATCCACGTCGGGTAAATCGCCCCGGCCATCATTGATAAAACGCTCAAATAAGAGATCATTCCGCACAGGGTCCACGCCCCCCAGCAGAAGGTACACCACGAGACTACCAGCGGCCGAACCTCGAACACTGTGCCTGATCTCCCCCTGCTTGGCGAAATCCACTACCCTCTTCACAAGAAGAAAAAAATCGCTGAGGTCTTTTGCCTTTATCGTCGCCAGCTCTTGTTCCAAGCGCCGTATATACGGATATCCCGCGGGCTTATGCACACGAGCGAGTTCACGCCAACAGAGTTTGATGAGTTTGTCCGCCGCCTCGTCAGGCGCCTGAAAACAAGGCGGGTGCTGTCTCCCAATGGGAAGAGAAAAAGATTTGCAAAGAGAAGCGATATGGAGGGTATTCTCTATGGCAGGATGATAGTCGATCCTCTCTGCCATTTCCTGTCCACTCGCCAGAAAAAAACTCTCATTCGGCAAAGGATCAACGCGGCGGTGGTGATGCTTCCTCTGAATGTCAACGAGGATACGGTGTATGATATAATCCTCGGGTCTCAGAAACGTCACTTCGTTGGTAGCCACTGGCGGAATACCCAGCCGCAATGAGAGCTCCTTGGATTGCTGCGCCAGCCCCGCGCCCTTGCCATGCCTTTGAAAAGATAAGAAGAGCCAGTCCGGATGAGCCAAGACATCTCTCAATTGTCGAAGATGACATTCAGCTTCCTCCAATCTCCCCTTTGCCAACGCGACGCGAATGCGAGACTCTCTCCCCCCCGCGATGCACACCAGATCTTTTGAAAAATGGGATATATCCTGTGGAGTAATGGGTCGAGACGTCCCGAGAGATACGAGTTTGCAAAGATTTCCGTATCCCTGAAAAGTCGTTGCCAGCATCACAATCCTAGACCCATCCCAAAGGGAAATTTTTGCGCCCACAATAGGTTGAATACCTTCCTCGAGCGCGCTTTTATAAAACCTCACCACCCCGTGCATACTGAAGTCTGTTATGGCGACCGCTGTTTGTCCTAATGACGCCGCTGCCTTGACCAACTCCTCGGGGGTGAATGTCCCCCAGAGGAAGGAAAAAGCAGTGTGAATTTCAAGGTGTATGAAATGAGTCATGGTGTTTGTCTTTTTCTTTTTTTTTTGACATGGAGAGTTTTCATGTCTTTTTCTTCCCTTATAGAAAACATTTGTTTTCTTTGCAAGATATTTTGCGCCCCCCTTGCGTTGCAACGTCAACGCGCTGGATGGTCATCTTCTCCCGAGGGGCAACCCGCCGCATGCCCTCTTGGGGTGAACTATACAAAATACCATTAGTTCCAGAATGTTATGAGAATAATCTCTACATCTCTCCAGTTAATTCTATAAAATAATCACAATATATTGAAACATTTCTTCTTTTTTTACTTGACAAAATAAAATCTATTTTATTAATGCCATTTGCAATACTTAGAGCGGGGAGGAAGGGTATGTTGAGAAGAATACCTTTTACGCCATTGGTATGTCTAGTTATTTTCCTGTCAATCGTCGCGCTCAGCGCATCGGCCGCCTCTGCCAAGGACGAGTCGAGCGTCGCGCCACAAAACCTCCAGCCTGTCGTGGCTAAGGCCCCAGCAGCCCACCACAACACGCCAAAACACGCGGTAAAAGGGTGGATGCAGCCGCCACTCTTTCAGTGCCTGCCGCCTTCTCCTCAGGCTATCCTCAAGGTGAAACCGGGCAAGATGGTCGCGGGGACTTTCGCAGTGCAGCCATTCGATCCGGGCGTCATTCTGCCCGCGCCCCAGATGCGCCAGTGGGAGATGAGCTTTCAGGTGTTTTTCGCCAACATGAGCGGGTACATTGGCTGGCCGCGTTTTTCCAACTACTACTGGGGTTGGCTGGGGAACACAGAAAACCGTACAGACTTGAACAGCGGTCTTCAGCTCCCTATTTACGCGGCGTGGCCCCAGTTCACTGCGAGGTATTATTTCAGACCCAACTGGGCTCTGCGCTACTCCGTCCTCTGGAATCAACTCAATGGCGGGGGATGGCCCAACGATTACATCCTCTTTGGCCCCAATTGGTACGGGTGGGGATTCTTCTGGGGACAGAGCATCCAAACCAATATGCAGCATGCCTACCACCGGGTCGGGCTTGTGTATGACGCCATCAGGACGTGCCGGGCCAAGGTAGGGGTGTTTGCGGACTGGGTCCATACGGACACAAAGATCACCACAGGGTGCAACAATTGCGGCTGGGGTACGACCCGCACTTGGAGCAACAGCGTGAACGCGGCTATCGCAGGACTTGAAGTGCAGCGCGCATTTAAGACAGCTCGCAACGGCGCGACCCTCTCCTGGGATTGTAAGGCCGGCGGCATTTTCCTCGACGATACCGTTGGCGGCGATTTTGAAGCCGGCGCGCGCTATTCAATCCCTCTGAACTGCGGACGTTCCGGCTACGTCAAGGGCGGATACCGCCTCGTGGACCTGAAGAAAACCCAATATGACTTCGTCTTCAAGAACACGCTTTCGGGCGGTTTCATAGAAGGCGGGCTCATTTTCTAGTCAAGTAAGCGACCGGAGCGGAAGGGGTGCGTGAATCGCCGTGAATTCACCCCCCTTCCAGATCGGCTCCCAAAGCATCCAGCCATGACATCGGGGAGTGGTCTCCCTTCAAGATCGATACGTTTTTGTGAGCCCGGCCAAATGCGACGGCATCTCCCAGCTCGACCCAATCGGTCGGGCTCTTTTTTTGGGATCGGCTCGCTCCCTTTGCATCAGAAACGTGCGCTCAGCTCGTTCCACATTGCCGCGAGTCTATTCTGGAGCAATTTCCAAATAGGGAGCGTCCCTACGCGGATGCGGCCAACGCCTTTCATCCCGATTTTCAAACCCTTCCTGGGGGGAATATTTGCCGTGGCCCGAAAGACGGCGCCGGCATGAAGCGTTTGTTCTGCCATGGGAGCGACATAGTCAACATGGAGCCGCAGCGCGTTGGTGGGCGCGTTATTGAGATACACATCCATGGGCATGCCCGCCGCCACGTACGATATGCGGGCGTCAGGGACATAGACGGCGGCTTGCAATTGTTCTGGATTGACGATCTCCGCGAAGGGCTCGCCTGCGCGATACCGTTTTCCAATAAGACTTTGCAAGTCCCGCGTGGCCACGACCCCTCGGATGGGTGAGCGAATATCCAATTGTCGTCGCTTCCAATTGACGAAATCCAGTTCATTGAGCGCGGCGCGCCGTTTTACCTCGACGATTTTTTTCTCAGCGAGTATAGAAGGTTTGTCCGCTGCTGCCACCACAAGGCGACTGACTTCGTGGTCGAGTATCTTTGCTTGGTTGGTCCATGCGCTGGTCTGGAAATCCAGTTCCCTTGAGTCCAGCCGCGCGAGAAGCGTTTCCGGCTCCACAGCATCGCCCTCTCGTACGAATACCTCTTTTACCACGCCATCTACTCGGCAAAAGGCGTATTGCGTCGAGTCGGAAACGATTTCGGCTTCGCCTCCCACCGTGAATGGCGCTGGCACGAGGGACGCCATCAAAAGCAGCGCGGATATGAGAACCGCCAGGCGGCCGTATTTGGTCAGACGCCGCATTCGTCTCTTTGCTGACGGCAGCGCTCCCAGGTCTCGAACAACGTGGGCGTCCTTCTCCATGATGAGCTTTTCCAACAACGCAGCCGACAAGAATGGAGTGATCTCGAGAAAGTTATGAATTTGCTGCTCTACGCACTCCGTGTGTGGAAAGAATTCCATCACCACATGGCCCAAAGGGATGCCGTTCACGAGAAAAGGCACAACAAGCAGCCTATCGCCGCCAGTCTCCTGCAGAAACGACCGGCATGCGGCCAGGCTGTGCGCCGATACGCCGGCGTCGGATGGAATTGCCTTTTGGCGGTCCTTGGAAACCAACAAGGGCCGCGTCTGTTCTGCCAACGTCTGCGCCAATTCCTCTGCCTTCTGGGCAAAGCGGGTTCCCTGGTGGGCGGCAGGTTCATTGCTTGCCGCGCTGAGCCATGATCGGCCGCGAAAGTGGATTATCAAAGAACACCGATCGAAAAACACAACGCTTCTTGTATCGTTGGTGAGGACGAATTGGAGTTCTTCCAGCGACGCGCATCCAATGGCCCTTCGCGCCAGGGCGACAGCAGCGTTTCGAGGACGATCTTCAGAGGCTCCTGATCGGGCGACTTCGGGATATCGGATGGCCGCGCCAACCTTAGGCCGAATAGTGCGCGCCTCCGTGTGAATATTCATGATCAGCCTCCTACTAGAAGAAAGATTCCCTGTTTACGGTCCGCGCCATATATCCATAAAGACGCGAGGCGACGCTTTCCCGCTGAAAGGTCACGCTCATCCACCCTGTGATCCCAAGGGGTATCTCCTCGCCCACAGGAAGTTCAGCCGACCACACGTACTCGCTATCGGACTCTTTGGCTGGGCTCTGGAGCTCCTCTCGGACGCCGCGTTTCCCGCGCCCGTCGTTGGCTGACTGCCGGGTCTGCGTATGAATCGCGAGAGAGGTCGGAAAAGGGGCAGCGAGACTCATTGTGGATGCGAAGACGCGGCCTTCTTTCCAGGGCAGCCGCACTTGCACCTCTTGTCCTTGCCCGATCCTTCCCAAAAGACGGTCTGGCAACGAGGCAACCGCGACGAGGGAAGAAACGGATTTTATCTGACCGACCACCGTCGTCTCCGCTGCCTGAAACCCGGGCTTCAGTTTCCTATCCAACCGACTGATTACGCCATCGAAGGGAGCTTTTGTCGCTTCCTGCGATTCTCGAAGATCGCGTTCCATTCGAGCGATCGCGTCGTCGATGGCCGCAAGCTCCAGCGCCTTCTGGGGAACCTTTGCAAAATCGCCTTTATCAAGTATGAGGCTCTTCATCTGAAGCTCGACGATCTCTTTTTCAAACCGGGCTTTTCGGAGTTCAAATTCCAGGACGGTGGCATCCAGTTCAAACATCTTTTGCCCTCTATAAAGCCGACTCCCTTCCCGAATGAACACGTTCGTTACCATTGCATTCACGGGGATCGTGATTGCTCGCGCCTCATGGGAATCAACTCGACAAGGAAAGGTATCGGTATGAGACCACGGCCACAGAAGCGCAGTTGTGGTCAACCCGGCCGTCAAGGCCACGCGACGCCATGCTTTGCCGTCCCAGCGGGCGATAACCTGGTTTTTCCTGAGTTCTGCGACGCCTCTGTAGAGGGGTCTCGCAACAAACATGGCCAGGGCGTACGCGGCCAATGCAAGCCCCAAGACCTTGTCAAATCGATAATAGAGCGCTGCGGTAATAGCCCCGTAAAGCGTTATGCGATAGCAGATGCTAGAAACGCCGTACGCGGTAAAGATTGCAGCGTGACGCGGGCTCACCTGAGGTATTGGGGACAGCGAAACGCCGAAGAATTTCGTCATCAGCAGCGATTTCACATAGTGCATAGAACGAGGCGCAAGGTTCGGAATCCTGAGATAATCCGAGAGGATAAAATAGCCGTCGAACCTCATCAAAGGATTTGCGTTGAAAGCGACGGTCGAGATTGTCGAGACTGTCACGACATAAAACGACAGCGTGTTCAACCAGCCTGGTTTGGTAAAAAACCAGACAAATACGCAAAGACAGGCAATGACCATTTCGGCCATGATCCCAGCAGCGCCTATGATCATGCGCTGCCGCCGGCAGCTCAGCTTCCATGCGTCTGTCGTATCAATATAGGGACAGGGGAAAAGAATCAGCAGGGCAATCCCGAAAGTCTTCACCTCGAGACCGCAAGCCTTAGCCGCGTACGCATGCCCCAGTTCGTGGGCCAGTCGAGTCACGATCACCACCGGCAGTATGATAAGAAGGTCTCGTGTACTCAACAGGACAAGATGTTCATTCACAACCCGACCAAGGTTGCCCAAGACGAGATATAAGCTGCTTAGGCCTATGACCCCCCACAGCCACATGGCGCGACGGTTGAACGCAAGGGTGACGAGGAACAGCGTTCGGTCGAGGAATCGATCGGGATTGACCAGAGGTACGTAGAACGAGAGCAGGGACATCATACTCCTGACGCGCTTTTGCGCGTCAAGCTTCTTTTTCAAGGAAAGCTGCGCGGCCGCGTCTGAAAGGGGCGACCCCAACAGGAGGCCGAGGCGAGACGCCATTTCGATTGTCCTCACAGCCTCTTCCATGCTGTAATAGTGCCCCTTCTCTCTCAAGACGTGAATTGCCTGGTCCAGGTTCAGTGTCCCGTCGAGCTCTTTCAGGAGGGTATATTCCCGCATTGACATGTAAAAGAATTGGTCTGTGACGGGATTTTTGAGGACAATGCTCTTCTGGCCATTTCCCTCGTCATGTTGGCTCGCCAGCAGGTCCTTTCGGAAAACGAGAGGTCCGTTCATGACATCGAGCCTCCATATTCAGTGGAGAGGAGCAGCATAATTTACCCCGAGCGCGCTTCTCAATTCAGCCAAACACACGTTTGCGTCGCCAAGCGCTTTCAGCAATTCGATCTTTTCGCCTGTGAGTTCAGCGCGCGCTTTCATCTGGGCTATCTCACTGAGGTTGCTGCCTTGAGCCCTTTGTTCGGCGGCTCTCATGACTCTTTCCGCAGCAACCGCAGCTTTTGCGCGCAGAGCGGCCTTTTCCCTGGCTATTTGGAACTTCTTTGCTGCGACGCCTGCCTGAGACGCCACTGCGAGGGTAATGGCGCTGAGTTCCAACTGTGACCTGAGACGCTGGTTAGACGAGATTTGCGTTTCCTTGATTTGAGACAAGCTGTCCACCAGGTCCACATACAAGAGAAGGCCGGCCTGTTGACCGTCTCGGCGGCGATGATCGTGGTATGGCTCCTTGAGGTATCGCCAAAACAGAGACAGTCGTGGGAAATTTTTGAGCACAGACTTCCGGAACTCGTTGGAACTTTCCTGTTGCTTCAAGCCCAGCGCGACAATCTCGGGCCGGTTTCTCAAGGCTGTCAACTCGGGGTCGCGGGGCGCCTCATCCGCTTCAGGGCAGGAGAGGCTTCCCTTGACGGCAAGGAAAAGGGGCTCCCCCGCGGCGCGACGCGATCGCCCCATGTAAGTCGCTAAAGCGCTTGCCTGCCGTTCGAGTTCAACCTTCAGCTCGGCGTCCAAATACTGAGCCCTCATTTCATCGTTGAGGGCTTTCTCGTAATCATCCTGGGAGACGAGTCTTTCTCGTACAAGCCTATCCATCCTATTGGTAATGTCCGATCGCAAGGAAACGAGAGTCTTTGCCAAGGGAAGGCATTCCTGGACAGTAAGCAGCCGAAAGAAACTCACCTCGACGCCCTCGACAATCTTTTGGCCGAGCCGAGCCTTCTCGTAAACGCTTTGAAGGGCGCGATTGCTTGCATTGCGGGCGGTGTAATAGGCGAGGGCCACGTCGGTGGGACTCCAGCGAGCTTCCAAGAACACGCGCCACGCGCTTCTCGCATAGAACTCAGACCAATAAGCGTCCCCGGGCAAATCGCTGAAAAGGACGTTGTCTCCTTGGTCAAACTTTGCCGCCAAAATCACGTGGGGCAGCATTTTCGACCAGTCGGCCATCGAGATATGCGAGCGATTTATTTCTTCGAGTTTCGCCATGTGAAGTGAAAGATTGTTTGCCAGGGCTATTTCTCTACATTTTGGCAGATTCAGAGAGCCCGAATCTTCTTTGCGCTCGGAACCGACGCCGCTGGAAAGGGCTTGAGTATAGGTTTGCTCAGCAGCAGCTCGAGAAAAAGCCGCAATGTCCATTCCGCCCCCCAAAAAGCCGGCGCAAGAGGTCAGCGTCAAAAAAGCCCCTGACAGGATCAAGAAACTGAGGTTTCGACCGATGCGCTGGCCACGGTTCATCTCATTTTGCTAGCCTTAATTGTCCGGAAACGCCGATCTGGAGGACCGATCCATCATTGGGTATGAGCACAAACACTTTCCTTGTGTTGCTCTTGGGGTCAATCTTCATTCCATGCTTATGGACAACGCCTGCAAACGTGTTTCCGGATGCGTCCGTAAACAGGACTCGACGTCCTTTGTCAAAGAACTCTGGCATGCTTGCCGGGGCGTTGGCTACCGCATACACGCTGGATGCATCGACAATCTCGAAGAGCTTTTCGGACTTCTCGACCGTTTCAAAACAGGACTTGAATCTCTGCTCGATAAAACCATCGAAAGGGGCCTTGATCGTGCAGCCATCGAGATCGATGAGGGCGAGCCTAAGCTGGTATCTCGCCTCTGCCAATTCAGCCTCGCGGGCTTCCAACGCGGCATCCGCGTTCAGCAGTTCCTGTTCGGTTCCCGCTCCTTCAGACAAGATTTTGCGCTTCAGCTCACAATTCTTTTTGGCTGTTTTCACCGCCATTTCCAGGGATTTGACTCGCGTCCTTGCCCTGTCTGCGTTGACGGCGAATCGACGCCTGGAAATCTCCGCTATTACCTGCCCCTTGGATACCCGATCCCCCTCCTCCGCATGAAACTTCTCCAATAGCCCAGAGACTTCCGAAGAGACGACCGCTGAGCGTACAGGCTGCAATATGGCCCCTTCCACATACGACGCCTCGGGGGGCTGGCGCTCCACCGACGGCTCCAATGGAGGCTGCAAAAGAGCCGTGTTGCGCTGGACGCGGAGACTGGGGGAGGACTCCTCAGGCGCGTCCTGGGAGGCTGCGAGCGCGGTCGAGGCGGGGGCGAGGAGCGCCATCAAAAGCACTAATAATACCAAACATTTCATAATTATAGACTTATAACCATCACTACTATTTCAACTAACCAGCTTATCTATCATATTTAACTGCTTTTTTCAAATAGCTCACCTAAGCCCGTGTGCGGACGCCTGAGAGCTATTCTCGAAATTACTCACGAGTTTGACGATACCCCCGCCATACCAACAGAAATGCGAAAACAGGCCAGGGCGCCTACGATTTGAAAGACGGGAATCAATTCCGGCAGTCGCCGATTCTGTCTTTTCCCAAATGCTCTCTTCTCGTCCTTTCGAGCAGTTGCCTCTTTGTCATGTCGAGGGCAACGAGAAACCTTGCGCCGGAGAAGAGGTTTCTCAGTCGCGAGGCCCCTCATCTTTGTTGGAGCCTCGCTCCTTTGCAATACAAAGAGGCCCTCCCCTGTCACTGCGAGCACGGCGAAACAATTTTGTGCAACTTTTGAGGATGTCGAGAGACGAGCCCTCGCTTGGCGACGGCCGCGTCGGAGCCAGGCGTGAATATGCAAATGAACCCACGGCCGAAGCGGCGCCCGGCGCTGTTGGCTGCTGAGCCTACTTGCCCATAGTTTCTAGCACCAGCGTATCGACAGGCATGAGCACGAGGTCTCGTGGACGCGCCTTTTCGAGGATATCTTCGAGGGAGTATGGCAAGCCTGTGTCGTCGAGTCGTTCGATGAGTTCATAATATCGATTCCCGAGACTCCGCAGGACGCCGAGTTTTTGCTGCAGCGACGCGCGCTCCACAAAGACCACGTGGAAGAGCAACAGCCCTGTGCATTCCTCATTCTTATCCGCGTATAATGGGATGACCAGTAAATTTTCCTGCCCGAGACGACCAGAGCTCCAGATGGCTCTGCGAAGCCTGAGCGCGGTTTTTTTGCTGCCCCCTGCGCAGTTGGGCGCATCGTAGCGGGATTCTTTGCCTTCGCATACGCCGTATCGCCCGATGGTCTGTATCATGGGTGAATCCGGAGCGCACGACGGCGCAGCGGCATCGGTTTCATACAGGACTTTGTAAAAGAGTCCCCCTGGCACATCAGCGATTACTGGCCCCAGGTTTTTCAGCATGCGTAGGTCAGCTTCCTTGATTCGACTGACGTCTGCCGACAGCCCCGCCATTGCCTTCAGAAAAACAGGCGACAAAACGACTTGAGGCCTTGAGATGCCGACAGTGACGGTTTTGGCCTGATGCCGAATCGTATCGATAGGACGAGTGACTTCTTCCAACGCTTGCTTCAGGATGGCGATTCCTTCCACGAGGATTTCAGGAGGCATCTCTTGGAGGGCGTCGCTGAGGAGCCGGTCGCGCAGACCAAACAGGGCAGCCACTGTGGACGCGGGAAGAGCGGCGTTCATTTCGCCCTCTTCGATCATGGCGGCGAGCTCCTGCCAAGCCGTCCGGCATGCGGCGGAGTTCCACGTTGCAGGCTCCTCCAGGGCGACTGTCAGCATGGTGCGCAGGTTCCTAATGACGTCTGCTCGGGCGTCGATGGCCCTGGCTGCATAAAAACCCCATAGGTGGCCAGCTACAGTTGCCGTGACGAATCCCAAATCCGCGCCGGTCGTCGGCACTTCTATGATGCTCTCGGCGTACCCGCGGAATCTTTTTTCTCCACGCGAGCATATGACCAACGGTCGCCCGTTGTGAGCCTTAAAAATGGCCACTTCTTTCACCGTGTCTTGCACTATCTCTTCGGGCAGGTCATTGGCGACGACTATGGTGAGAGGCTCGGTTGACAAATCAATGTGTTTCTTATCTTCGGTAAAGTCGCAGGGAATCGACTTGTAGCACAGTTCGCTGAGTTTGATGCGGATTTCGTCTGCGGCTATCTTATTTGGGCCATTTCCGACGACTGCCCAATTCCTGCTGGTCGGGCCATAACGTTCTGCAAGTTTCTGAATGGGAGCCGTGTGGTTCAGAACCCATTGAATATCTCCCGGGAGTTTTTCCAATTCGGCAACATCACGCATGATCTCTTCGTCAGAGAGGCTGCCAAATTCTTGGGCAAGGAGCAGCGCGGTGAGTTTCCCCGCGGCAATTTGGGAATAAAAGGCCTTGGTTGACGCCACCGCCATCTCCACGTCTCTCCCATCGCTGGTATAAAAGTGTGAATCGGCCTTTTCAACGAGGGGAGAGTTGCGTCTATTGACAATGGCGTGGATCCATGCCCCTTGCGCCGCCGCCACATCGACGGTGCGATTAGTATCCGTGGTGGTGCCGCTTTGGGAAATGGCGATGAGCAGCGTGTCAACGAGCGATTCGCCGGAGAGGAAGCCTGACATCTCCGACGCCTTACTCCACTGAACGCTTATGCGAGATTTGGCGAGCGATTTTGCTACGAGGTGCGCGACGCCCATGGCTGCAACAGATGCGGTACCCTGCCCAATGACCATGACGCGTCTGATGGGCGGCAGGTGGGGGTCCCGCAGGCGAGACACCAGCGCGCCGAATGACTCATAGCCTTCAGCATTAAATTCGATCTTGCCTATGCCTTTTCTATATTTGCCTTTGATGGTCTTGAGTACGCTTATGGGCGCCTCGTGGATTTCTTTCTCAAAGTAGTAGTCGTACCGACCTCGAAAGATGTCACGGGAGTGGATGTAAATGGGCTCTGCCTTTGGTTCGAACACTCCTTTGTCGTCGAGGTATCGTCCTTGAAACGTAAAACCATCATCGGCTGGCGCGACAAGGACCTGCGTTCCTCCGCGTTCGGTACCCACGAGGCTGTAGGAAGTCCGCGTCAACGACGCTAAGCCGTAAACTTCAGAGGCCAGGATCACCCCGTCTCTGATCCTCCCGAGAAAGAGGCTCTGGCCGCTGCCTTTTTCTCCAAGGTACAACGACATGGGCGTCAACGGGTGCTGCATCACGACCGCGAGCGACCCTTCACACAACTTCATGAGGTCCCCGAATCTGTCTTCCCGCGGTTGCGCCGGGTCGGCGGCCAACCGAAAAACCAGGGGAAGAATTTTTGCATCCGTGGTCACCGACGCGTCGATGGCATACCCGCGTTCTTCCACGAAACGCAGACGCAGGTCATAGTAGTTGTCCACGTCGCCGTTGAGGACGAATTGGGCCCACCTATCTCTCAGGGTTGGTTCATGCTCTTTGCCCGCGAGACTCCCGTCCGTGGGATGACAGTTAGACAGACTGATGATGCCGTTGGACGCCCACCTCGTATGCGAAATGATGTTCACCTGGCGCAGCCGAGTCCCTGTCTCCCAAAGAAGCGAGTCCGCTTGGATGCGTTTTCTCAAGGCGCTGGTGTTATCCCCCAGGCGCCCCACCAAATTGGCTACCTTGTAAATGAACGTTATTGTCGCGGTCTCTTGGTCGATGTTCACCGCATGGACCTGTCGCTTCACGCCGTTTTCTATGTCTTCGACGTCTTGAGCAGTCGCTGCTAGACGCCCATTATCTTGTGTGCCGTCATGCGTCGATTCCGAGATCAAGCATTGTATAGAGATACCCGCAGAGTCGCGGCCCCGGACCTCCAAACGGTCGAGGTTTTCCAACACTTGTTCGATGCTCCAAGCCAGGAAGGCCAATCCGCGGGACCTCTCCACATCGCGCAGACGTTCAGGGAGCAATTCGCAAGCCCTGGCCGCCCCGCCCAGTACCTCCCTCTCCAACTGCCATGAGAAGTCCCTCGTCAGTTCAATGAGTCTCTCGAGCTGTTCAGAAGGTCCGCGGTCTCGGACGAGGGATTCCAACGCATGCTGAGTCTTTTCCAGCGCCCGCGAGACGCGCTTCACGTGGGACAACATGGGGCCGCCCACCATAAGGCGATAGTGGAGCGCAAAGGACATGAGATCATCAAATTTGCTCGCCAGAAGGGACAACGACCGATCAACGGCGTCGAGGGCTTCGGCAATCCCTCCTGCGGCTGATTCCAGCATCTCCGTCGCAGCATCTATCCATTCGAGATCAATGTCCCTATCCCACAAGGTATTGCTTACAAAGCCGGCAATTCCGCACACAGCAATTTCCTTTCAGTTTTTATTTACCAGTCGCGGGGATTTGTTTTGGCAGCGGAGAAGGCTTTGCCCTGATAGACGGCGCGAGAGGAGCGGGCCGAAACACGCTTTTCAATTCAGAAAAGGTTGACGAGGAAATAAGCCCGTCCGCTTCGAGCTTTCCCAATCTTTCTCTCTTCTTTCGAGCGTCTGCTCGGAGAAACGATGGATCGGACACCAGTAAGCGCCATGCGGGGAGCCTCTCGAGCTCACGTTTGCTTTGAAGACTAATGAGGCCCTTCTTTTCCCAATCCCGGAGGCGGGATAGTCTCTCGAGAGGGGAGGCCGCCTGATAGTTTTTATCCAGCGCCAAAGCCTCGGCAGCGAGCACCGTCTCTACCGGCATGCGGTAATGCCATCCGATGAGCCTGCTATCTTCTAATTTTTTCAGGGTATGCAGCGCCTCCAGCGGGCCTGGGATCGCGTCGCCTTTGGAGCCGAACAACACTGCGCCGCCGTAAAGCCGCGCGTACGACAAGGCTACAGACTCTTCCACCAGCTTGCTGTCTTCAAGGCCAGAAATAATCTCCAGCCTCTTGAGGGGCGATGATTTGAGATAAGGGGTCTTTGCCACCAAATATTCGGCCAACAGAGTACGGTTGAGAAAGTCTCTGGGGAGCTTGAGCTGGCTCAGTTTGTCGTCGCTGATCAATTGAGTCCAGCGCTTCAGGCGTTCCAATGGATCTGACGGTTCCCGGAGGTACTGGTCTGCCCAGTCCAACAGGACGAAAGAAAGATCAGAGCCTTTGAGCTGTTTATCATGGAGCAACTCGACGGCAAGGCGAAGGCTCGTAAGCGGATCTTTGCCTTTGAATTGAGGCGAATCAATGACCCCTGACACGACATCCACGAGCTCGTAGGCGCATACTGTGTGGATGAGGGCGAGAGCCAGAATGCACACCATCGCCGCAAAATTGCCCACGAGAAGGCTTGTTTTCCTCCCGCATCGTGATGGACGATATTTTTGAGCAGTTCGCATCGCAATAGTACGGGCTTCTGGCTTTTTATCAACTCGGCGGCATCTTAGACCAAAAACGTCCCTAAGCAAAGATTTTTTTCCCCGAGCGTTTCTCCCTTGCAAAAGGCGCCAACGATGCTTTCAATTTTGCGGCTCTCGTTATATCAAGAAGTAAAAAAGTGGAGGCTTCATCATGATTGATTTTCATACGCATACCCTTTTCAGCGACGGCGAGCTCAATCCCAGCGAATTGGTGAGACGTGCATTGGTAAAGGGATATCGAGCTATTGGCCTCACGGATCACGTGGATGGATCGACGCTGGATTTTGTCCTGCCGAGGATTATCAAGGTATGCCGGGAACTTAATCGCTACCAGCCCACTGTCGCGCTGCCCGGCGTTGAAATCACTCATGCACCTCCAGCGCAAATTCCAGAACTTGTCGAGGAAGCAAGGCGATTAGGGGCCGCGGTGGTGGTTGTGCACGGCGAGTCGCCGGTGGAGCCTGTGGCGCCGGGAACCAACCGAGCCGCCATCGAGGCAGGCGTCGATATTTTGGCCCATCCTGGCTTTATTACCCTCGAAGAAGCCGCATTAGCGGCACAAAACCGCGTCAGGCTGGAAATCACAGCGCGATCCGGCCACAGCTTGACCAACGGCCACGTGGCTCGGTTGGCTCGAGAAGTGAATGCCATCCTCGTCATCGATACAGATACCCATTCGCCGGACAATCTCATCGACAGGGCGCGGGCAAAAGAAATCCTGATTGGCGCGGGTCTCGATGAGCACGGCGCCGAGGCGGCGCTCCAAAACAATCAGGATTTCTTAGATCAACTCATGCAAAAACAGAAGCACGGTCTCTGGTAGCCTGCGCTTGGAACCGCACGGAAGGAGGCGCCCGGCGTCTGCGGCTCGGAGCAGCCCACGGCATCCTGCAGTCGGCTAAAACAGGCCGTCGTGCGCCATGCAGCCTTGTTCCCAAATACGCAGCGTGGAAGATTCTTCGGGCGATCGCGACAACTTGCGGACTCGACGTATTTTTGTTAAGTTTCGTCATTCATGAACTGCAACTGAATGCCATTCACGTATTATTCCGAGGGTCGCGTCGTAATCCAAATGAAGCCATCCAGAACAAAAAAATCCATTCTGGCAATCGTGATTATTATATTGGTTTTTCTGGGGATATCTCTGTTATTCACGCTCAGTACCAATGAAGAAACGCCCGTGAGCAGGTTTTCTGATTTCCTGGAGTCGAACAAAATAGGAGTTGTCACGGTAGAGGGTGAACTGACTTCTGCTGACGAAACGCTCAAGGAGCTGAGAAAGTTTCAGCGGAGAGGCTCTGTGAAAGCCGTCGTCCTGCGCATCAACAGTCCTGGCGGAGCCGTTGCCCCAGCTCAGGAGATTTACAGAGAGGTCATCAAAACCAGGAAGAAGAAACCTGTGGTAGCGTCCATGCAGACCATGGGCACGTCGGCCGCCTATTATATCGCGAGCAGCGCAGATAAGATCGTGTGCTCAGCCGGGACAATAACAGGCAGCATTGGCGTGATCATGATGCTGGCCGACCTCGAGAAAATCATGGATCGCGTCGGGCTGAACGTCAAGATTATCAAGGCAGGTAAATACAAAGACATCGGCTCAATGTTTCGGCCATTGACTGATGACGAGCGAAACATACTACAAGACTTCGCTGCGGAAATTCATGAGCAGTTCATTCACGATGTGGCCAAGGCGCGAAAGGGAAAGATAGAAGAAAAACAATTGAGATCCATCGCTGACGGACGTTTTTTCACGGGAGAAAAGGCCAAAGAGATGGGACTCGTGGATACCATAGGGAATTTTTATGACGCCGTAAAAATAGCGAGTGAGCTTGGGGGCGTCAAAGGCGAACCTGAACTCATTTACCCAAAAAAGAAGTGGGAGAATTATCTCGATCTCCTGATGGAATCCTCGGCAAATGCCTTTGGCAAAGTCTTCAATGCTGCGAGGACGGCGCGGCCCCAAGTCGAACTTCGATAAGAGCCGCACAATGCACGGTAAGATTTCACATAAACCAAGCGGGCTACATCTTGCGACGCGGCAGCAAAGGGCGTCGAGACCAGCTTGTGTAAGGATTTCGACCATTATTCATCAGGAACGAAATCCACATCTTTTTTGAGAGAGCATCGGAGGTTCATTTATGACCATCGAAGAGGCATTGACGTTCGACGATGTAATCCTGACCCCATGCTATTCAGAGGTGCTTCCTTCTGAAGTCGATGTCAGCACTTTTTTGACTCGAGAGATACGCCTGAACCTGCCATTGGTGAGCGCGGCCATGGACACGGTCACCGAGTCGGAAATGGCGATCAGCTTGGCTCGCCAGGGTGGAATAGGCATCATCCATCGCAACTTGACCATCAAACAACAGGCTCGAGAAGTTGATAGGGTAAAGCGGTCTGAATCTGGTATGATCGTGGATCCAATCACCGTGACGCCGGATCAGAAGATCTCTGACGCCCTTGAAATCATGAAAAAATATCATATCTCCGGCGTGCCGGTCACCATCAACGGCTACCTAAAGGGAATCTTGACGAATAGGGATTTGCGATTCGTGCAGGACCTGGACCTCAAGGTCGAGGCCGTGATGACAAAAGACAACCTTGTGACGGTTGATGAAAAGATCGGCATAGAAGAATCAAAGGCTCTGCTGCACAAACACCGCATCGAGAAGCTCCTCGTGGTGGATTGTGAAAATCGCCTCAAGGGCCTCATCACCATAAAAGACATTCAAAAGGCCATTACCTACCCGAATTCCTCGAAGGACAATTTGGGTCGTTTACGAGTTGGCGCCGCGGTCGGCGTGGGCCCTGACAAAGAGGAGAGAGTGCACGCCCTGGCTAAAAGAGGGGTTGACGTGATCGTGGTTGACACCTCCCACGGCCATTCAAAAAATGTCCTGGAAACAATACGATACCTCAAGTTGAATTTCCCTGGTCTCGCGGTGATAGGCGGAAATGTGGCGACCGGCGAAGCAGTGGAAGACCTGGTCAAGGCCGGCGCGGATGGAGTGAAAGTGGGAGTAGGACCAGGCTCTATCTGCACCACCCGGATAGTGGCTGGCGTTGGCGTCCCCCAGATCTCGGCTATTATGGAATGCGCCAAGGTTGCGCAACGACTTGGCGTGCCCCTCATAGCGGACGGCGGCGTGAAATTTTCCGGCGACATCACCAAAGCCTTGGCCGCAGGGGCTCATACGGTCATGATCGGCGGGCTGTTCGCAGGCACAGACGAGAGTCCAGGAGAAATAGTGCTGTATCAAGGACGTTCCTATAAGTCTTATAGAGGCATGGGATCGTTGGAGGCCATGCGCGAGGGATCAAGAGACCGGTACGGCCAACACGAAGGAATCCCAGAAAACAAACTGGTGCCCGAAGGCATTGTAGGGATGGTTCCCGCCAAAGGACCGGTGGCCCATTCGGTGAACCAGCTCATAGGCGGGCTCAAGGCAGGAATGGGCTATCTGGGCGCATGCAATCTCGACGAACTGCGCAAGCGGGCAAAGTTCATACGCATCACCGGCGCTGGGTTGAGGGAATCCCACGTGCATGACGTGGTCATTACCAAGGAAGCGCCAAACTATCGCATCGAGTCATCGACTGTCCTCGGTATCAGCCAATGGTAAGAACTCTCATATTTGGCGCCACCGGGTACACGGGCATAGAGTTAATTCGCTTGCTGGCGAATCACCCGGAAGCGCACATCGTCGGGGGATCCTCGAGGGACTGGGCTGGCCGCAAGGCGAGTGAAGCCTTCCCCTTCATTGCCAAAGCCGACGATTTCCATCTGTTCGAGCTGTCGCGCCTCGTGGAAAATCCAAACGCAGACGTCGCCTTTCTTGCGCTTCCCCATGGAGAAGCCGCTGCGACCGCGGCTTCACTCTTGGACGCGGGCCTAAAGGTTGTGGACCTCTCTGCAGACAGCCGCTTAAAAGACCTCGCAGTGTACGAGAAATGGTACGGCCAGCACCGAGCCCCGTCTATCTTGGCCAAGGCGGTGTATGGATTGCCTGAGATCAAGCGATCTCTCATACGTGAAGCCGATCTCGTGGCAAACCCAGGCTGCTATCCTTCAACCGTCATTTTAGGCCTCGCGCCCCTTATGAGTTGCAGCGAAGTTGACACCGACTGCCCCATTGTTGACGCAAAGTCCGGCATCTCCGGGGCAGGGAGAGGGGCAAAACTGACCACAAGCTTTTGTGAAGCTGGCGAAGGGTTCAAACCCTATGGCGTCACGAGACATCGTCATATCCCTGAAATGGAACAAGAACTGTCCGAGCTAGGCGGAAAACCCATTAAGGT
>Ga0078972_1007188_pt1 | contig 25159 bp, 38 predicted proteins | sample YelNatPaOPGAMG01_FD_67568 | JGI IMG/M metagenome (GOLD analysis project Ga0078972, IMG submission 67568) | Hot spring thermophilic microbial communities from Obsidian Pool, Yellowstone National Park, USA - OP-RAMG-01 (SPADES assembly) (version 2) | ecosystem: Environmental > Aquatic > Thermal...
GTCAATTCCGATAGCACTTGTGGCTATTGGAATGGGTTGTTCGACTTCACGTTGCGTCTGAATCGAGGCGAACCACTTTCCTGCCACCTGACTCACCGTGACATTGCGTACATTGCCTAGCACATTGCGGCTGTTGCGGTAGCGCAACCAACCAAGTTTAGGCAGGAAAATACGATTGTTGCATTGTTCTAGTTTGATCTGTTTAGGGTCTGGATAACGAAAACTGACGTGTTGCCCTTTTTTCTTGAACTTTGGAAAAGCTGCACGCTTGGCAAAAAAGTTCTTGTAAGCGCGTTCTAAGTCTTTAAGCGTCTGTTGCAACGGATGGGCAGGAGCATCAGCGAGCCACGGCGTTTCCGTTCCATTGCGCCAACCAGTCAAGTACTTCGCCATAGAAAAGTAGCCGATGAACTTGTTACCAGCTTCATAATTTTCTCTTTGCAACGCCAAAGCCTTGTTATAAACAAACCGGCACGACCCAGCAAAGCTACGCATTTTGCATTGCTGTTCGCCGTTTGGTATTAGTTCATATTTGTAGGCTTGTAAGAGTTTCATGGCTTAATCATACTATCTTTATTATTCAAAAGCAACAACAGATTTACTTTCGCGCTATCTTTCCCCGCCCTGAACGGCGGGGTCTGTCTCGCAATTGATCAAAGTTAAACAACATAGATATTCTCCTGAGTGCATCTTAAGAAGATTTTTAGTGCTTCAAACTACTACAGAAGCCTTTCTTTACTACCCTCGAGCTAAATGGCTAGTATACACAAAGAAGGATCTTACACCAGTGATAACCTCTGCACATTCCTTTGAAGTTGTGTTACCCCAATATACTCTTGACACCGATAGTGGGGATTTGTTTTGTTGATGAAGCTTGATAAAAGTAGATATATTTTCAATATCTAAAATACTGGTATGGAAATAGACAAGATCTCCCTTTTTATATTTAAAAAGCATTCTCTTCCCACCTTTCAAGATTGTGAGGAGCAATAGTTTCTAAAACCTCCTCTACAACAATTCTCTCGCTATTAAAAGAGCTACTCCAATATGTCGTCTTTACATGGAAAACTTGCCCGTGTACAAGCCTCGATATATGACAAGCAGGGGCTTTTCTTATAACTACTTCTTTGGGTCGGAATCTAAAGAGCATACTGAGTCCTGTTCAAAGTATTTAGCGAAGATATGATACCCTCTGTACCCCACGACAATACACTCCGTCTCGTAAAGATGTGTCCAGTAGCATTCAATAATGGTTAATAGGGTACGGTGTTTGGCTAAGGTTATTAAGTCTACTCCTCCAGCAGCCTCTCTTATACGTTCTTCGTTGAGACGAACGTGATCCCCCTTTCTAAAAGCAAAAAGCATTATTTTCTCCTAACCAAGTCATGAGATCTAAAATATAACCCCGTAATACGATCTCGTATAAATTCCTGCGAAGTATAGTAATCCCAAACTCTAGTCCCTACAATTACAGCTTTACTAGGGGAACGTAAGAAATAACGTCTAGTCTCAGAATGCACTGATTCTTCATCATTTATTATTAGTGTATCCCCCATGGAAAATTTAAAAAGCATTTAAGGTCTCCTAACTAAAGTTGTCTGACAATGCCTTTTTAACACAACTAAGCCGTGTCACCTTGAGAAAATTTAAATCCTTCTTCTAAATCCCTTACTAATACATTGATTCTTAAGTTATCAGATATAGTAGCTGCCCATTCCCCTTCTGCAAGATCATCCCAGTAGATATTCTCGATGTGAACAGGTCCTTTAAGTTTCCTAAGCTCCCAGATGACGTTAGAAACCCTTGAGTGACCCCTTCCAAATAAACTTTCGTAGTACAAAAGGGTATTCTTTACTCTTCCTTCTCTAATCTTAGCCGTCATATGTGGCTTAAATTTAAATAACATATCCGTCCTTTACTGGGATTAGATTTTGCCCAAAAGCGTAGTAACAACCTTCTCCATACTCCAGATTTTCAACGAAAAATGAATATCTAATCGTCCAGGGGTCTATACCTGCTTCTTTAAGGACAATAGAAGTGGGAAATACCCTATCTCCTTGCTTATAAAAGTACAACATCTGATACCATCACTTTTCCGAGTCTTATGGTCAAGCATTCCCTTCCCTCCTGCATATTTCTGGAGATAACATCATAAGTAACTCCCGCTTTGGCTAAATTTTGAAGGTGCCTTGTACCATTTAAATCCTTAAAAGTGTCGTAAGAATTCCTGTGTTTAAACTTGATCTTATCCCCTTGACGTATGGCAAATAACATGTTTAATCCTTCTTCGCTAAGAAAATAAATGCATGTACTAACTCTATTTGAGTGCTAGACTTTTGAAGCGAGTCTTTTCTGCCCTGACACCCACATAGTTCCCAGGTTTTATACTGAAGAGCATTAGATTCTCCTACGCTAATTCAAGATCATCAGGGTGGAAATAATAACAATTTGTCTTTATGATCTCTGTGTCTCGAAGAGAGTCATAAGTCATGCTAACCCTGTAGGAAACCCCTATCTCTGATAGGTGTTTCATCAAATTTAAACTCATACCCCCAAAATACCTAGAAGATTGATAAGTATCTTTGACTTTTACCTTGACTCTAACTCCTCTTTTAAATCTAAACAGCATTTGTCTCTCCTAAATCTGTTGATGCAACCCCAAACAGGGTCAAAAGTTACGTTAATACCCTCGAATATGAAGTAGTCCAGTGGAAGCGTAAGGTCTTTGTTTTTAACCTAACCCTCTCCTCACTGTCGTAGCGACGTTCAGTGACAGTAAGAGTTTTTCCAGTCACTACTAGTGCTCGAGCAAACTCCTCTACAAGAGTTCCTATTTCTAAAGAAAACATCATTTGACAGATTCCATGACCCACTTGGGTATAATTCTGCGGTTTTTTGTAATGAAAGACTGGAATCTCGAGTCCATAAGAACAGTGGCCCCAAAGTCATCTTCTGCTCTCACGATTCTACCTAATTGTTGACCAAATGTTATCAATGCTTGATAGTTATACCAACTATAGTTATCTTTCAGCATTCTGTTTACGAAGGGGTCTGAGGTATTAGGATAGGGAACCCTTAGAATAATCTGAAACTTCGCCCGGTCATATTTCATATCAACACCTTGTTGACAAATAGGCGAGATAAATACTGTGTTATCTTTTCTAGAATAGAACTCCGTCAGCTTTGCCTCAATGTTTGTTGTATCATGAATCATCATTCTACCAGTGTCTCTTAAAGCTGCCATCAATTGCGCGGCTGCTTTATAGCTTGGAGCATGAATTAACCCTTTTACATCCTTAAACTTCTCCATGACAGTTTTAATGTTTTCCACCATCTTAGGAAAGTTTGCGTCCCAATGCTTGAACGATGTATCTAGCTGATATTCGGGCTTGTTATACACAGGTCTATTAGCTGCTGGAAATGTTGATGTCATCTGAATATATTTCGTTTTAGCCGGATCAAGCCCTGCATACTGACAAAACGTAGAGGCAGAGAAAATCGTCCCTGACATAAAGATCCGAATGTCGCCAAACCTATACATTAATCTGTTGCAGAGAGGCCCTACTTTTATCGGGGTCATTGAAATTCTTATCGTTCCCGAATAGATATTCTCTTCAACGCTAAAAACATAGTTCTCTCTTGTGAGATAATCTTCATTCGTATTTAGCTTTAGAAGGATCGTTTCTAGCTCAGATCTAGCCTTATCTCCCAGCCCCTCTCTGTCTACAATTTCCAGTAGAGAGTAAGCAAGATTCTTCATATACACAACATCAATCTGATCTTCTGTTGGAACAGCAAATTTCTTTCCAAGCCAGTGAACATTGAAAGAAATAGCAACCTCTCCAAAGCTACGAAGAATGTTAGGAATTTCATGCGCTTCGTCAAAGATGATTGCTGGTCTACTAGTAAATTTATCAAAGAGAGCTGCTTGAAAAATGAAAGAGTGATAGTTGTGAACTACACAATTGACGTTATTTGCTTCGTTGATGGCTTTCACGTAGGGGCACTGAGTGTCTCTACATTCTTGAAAAGACAATTCCCCTGGCTCAGCCTTTTTACCAACTAAAGGACAATCAGAACAGTCCCTCCCCCCTTGAAGACAGGGATAAGACCTTCTCCCTCTCATACCTATTAACTCACTAGGGAAGTCATTCTCATACTGTGTTTGTAGGCTCTTTCTTGGTGTTAGGATGTGTGCAGAGCCTAGATATTTAGTGAGGGCAACTGCGATAGCTGATTTACCACTTCCAACAGGAGCCTCGATAATGATGTTTTTATAACCGTTTTTAATCGCTTCAATTGTTGCGTTAATAACGACCTCTTGCCCTTTTCTAGGGGTCTTTCCAATCGGAAAAAATTTCATAGTAAAAAAGGAGTCGAAGACTCCAGAGTATGTTTATGATGTCACCAAGTCGTATATGTTTAGTGCTGTTATTACTATTGGGACTGCTATGTATTCATACAACTCTTCCTGACCATAGTTGTATATAAGCATCATGATAATGGTGCCTATACCTACAATCAATACTCCCTTCCGCTCTGCCTTCTTATCGATAAAGTCTATGATCCTACCTAGTAAGAAGGTGATTGAGAATATTAGAAACACAACAAAACAAGCTTTTAGAGTCGGATCAATTAACTCTATTAAAACAACTACTAGCAGGAGTATGCTAGTTATATAGATCTGTCTGTTTCGCATCTTGGAGACTCCTTACAATAGTAAATGCCCCAAAGATGAATACTAGAGCCGGAATTGGAATCAACCATAGATGATGGTGGTTTCCTAGAAATAGAACAGTTGAACCGCTTGTAATTATTAACCCAATTCCCCCATGAGTTTGGCCATATCTTCTGCCAAGAAGGACAGAAACAACAATGCCGTAAACGAAACCTGATGCTGCTGCGATGGCCCCCATAGGAATGATGAACATCGCATTCACCAGTACAACAAAAATGTACACAAACATGGTACTTCCTCCTTTAAGTACTTATACCAAAAGGAGGAGGTTTTCTTTATTTAATGGGGCAGGCACCGCTGGCACATTCATCAATACCGTCAAATTCTGCCATGCTGATATTAGTAATAAGGCTGGTACGTGCTCTAAGAGCATCATACTCTTCCTTAGTAATTTCTTCATACGGAGCTTGGGCAAAACCATGCTCAGAATGCAGTAAGAACGACAAGGATTTGTGGTTATTTTTGAAATTCTTAGCCAAGTACTTCTTAATTTCAGGTAACTCTTCCTTACGGTAGTAAACTGTACAAGAAACAGAGTTATCACTCCATACTTCCTGCATATTCTTAACCATTTCAAGCTGACGAATAGCAGTCATTTCTTTTGCCAACACTGTTCCTTCTGGATAACTAAAGGGGAAGGATACTACCATAGTACTACGATCTTCAGAACCGTCGAAGTTGCGTTGATACTCTACATCGTAACCATGGTCTTTGCAAAGCTGAACCAACTGGTGCCCAGCACTAATACGAATACGGCGAATCATGTACTGAGCATAAGCAGGATGGATACCTGGGACAACTCCTGGCAACAGGCTAAGAGTTCCACTTGGTTTAACCGTGGTCAGTTTGATTGATTTCGGGAAACCATGTCGTGCAGAGTACTCGTCATCCAACATTCTGAGATATTCATACGTTGCATTTAGCCAAGAACGTTGTTCATCAGTAGCCTGCAGAATACCAGTCATGCCAATACCCATGCGCATGTTTTTGTGAACGATAGTTTCTGTCTCTTTGTTATGTGAGGGTAGAGCCAAGCTATGTTTGTTGATTCTATACAAGAAGTATGCAACTCTTTGCAGTTCAGACAAAGAAGTAATATTAGGCAAGAAAATCTCAGCCAAGCAGCAAGTTTCAAATGGCTCCAAAGATTGTTCAGCACAAGGATTATAGCCTTGAATATTTGGGTCAGGATATTGAGTCTCTCCAATACGACCGATAGCTCTTGAGAGTTTCAAATTAATCAAACCATAAGGTTCACCCTTACCTTCATATCCATCCCAGAAGAAGTCATGCAGTTTAGATGTGTCCTCACACACAACGGAGTTGTTTGACATAGCTCTCCAGCTTGGAATGTTCCCAAGATCCCAACGTTTAGCCAATAAAAACTCTAGGTCATCATGGTCACCAATAGCGATTTGAGCAGAGCGTCTAACATTACCGGCCACAACAATAGCACCAATGATGTTCATGATATCTAGGACATCAATTGGACGAATTTTCTCACCAGCTCTACGCTCAAGAATCTTAGAGATCTGAGCAATACCCCAGCACAAGTCTTCTGGGCCTGAGGCAGTACCACCAAAGCCTTTAATTGGCGCTCCTTTGCCTCGAATCAATTGAGTGGAGTATGTGAAGGGTGGGCGCTCAGAATCGCTTAAAAAGGCTGCTTTAAGAGTTTTACCTAAGAGTACAACCCAGCCTTCCCGAGTGTCAGGAACGACGAAATCAGCAGAAGCATTATCAACACGAAGAGGAGCCTTAAACCAAGGGCGGACCTCTGGAAGCTTATTGACGTTTTGCTTTTGAATGTTATATCCAACACCGGAGCCAAGCATCAGCATATCAAACGTCCACGTAAACGGACGGACAGGGCTATCTACTACTGTGAAAGCACAATTACATGTCAAAAGCCCATTTGCTAAAGTAAACCTTTCAGCCCCAGGAACAATGGCGCAAAATACTTCATCAATTCCTAAAGAAACAATATCTCTAACAATAGCATACTCAATCCGAGAACTTAATGTAACTTTGTGAAGAGGAGAGGATCTCTCCTCAGAGTAAGTAGTATGTCCAGTCACAACTAACCCAGCATGTGCTGCATTATCAAGAAGCCAAAAATAGTCTTCTTCTTTTGAAGTGCTCAGACATGTGCTTCCGCTAGGAGTAATACTTCCGTCAGCTGCACACCAACCAGCTACAAAAGAAGAGATATAGTTGGAGTCCGCCAAGTAAGGAAGCTCTTTATAATTTTTGTTTGATCTTTGATAAGCTACAGGATCTCCTTCACAGTTAGGCTGATAGTGATACTTATCAAAAAGGTCCTTATATTTCTCTTTCTTACCACATAGCCGTATCATGTGGCTATAATCCCCATTAGCATAACGGTAATTTACAGATCCGTCCCCATAGATGAGGCCATGCATAAATGCCTCCTTATTATAAGCACTTTCTTTATGCATAAAAGGCACTTTATCACCAATCTTGAGGTTGCTAGATACTGAACCATCAAGCAGTTCCCATCTATGGTTTTTTGTAGCTTGAACCTCAAAAGTTTGATTGCTTCGTGAGGGAAGACCAAAGGTAATATTGAAGAGTTCTTGACTACCAAAAGATTTAACAGTCGCTTCCAAAGAAGTTCCTTTGGCATATACTTCAATTTCAGAATCCTTCAATTCCTTTAGAGACTTTGTGCCTTGGCTAGTAAGAATCTTCGTACTCCCACTAAAACAGTTTTGGAGGCTAGGAAGTCCAAGCTTATCTACAGTTTGTGTACCGAGTTGCCAAAGGAAACGACCAGCAACGCTACCTTTGAGCTCCATCAGGTACTTACGGAGTTCTTCTTGTTCTTCTACTGTGAATCCACACTTGAGTTGGGTATTTGATGCAGAAACAACTCGATCAATAATGTTGTGAAATTCTTCGGTTGGGCTGTCAGGATCGGCCTCATTCAGACGACGAGCATAAGTACGCTTCATTGTCAGATAACCAATAGTTGACCAAGGAGTGTTATATTTTGTTTGTTCCATGTTTTTTGTTTTTTAGAGAAAAGGGTCATTATTTTACTATTGTAAAACTAAAAAAAGGAGAGAGTAGAAATAATGAAAAAGAACTCTCTCCTTCAAAACTCTTACTTGGATCAACAAAAGGCGTCTAGTTGTTACCGTGGTCTAGGACCACTTTCATTACAAGTGAAATGTAAACCAGACAGGCATTTGATCCAAGTAAGAATTGTGACAGAAGTCTTTCTAAAAGGCAACAATAATATCGATAGAGGGGTTAATTTCACTATGAGAAAAATGTACTCCAACGAATGCATTTGCCTTTAGAAAGACCTCTCCCCTTTATTAAGCTGACCAAGATAGCTAAGTTGTAGTTTCACCAAAGAATGTAAACTTAGCAGAGCATTCAGCTTAAGAAAGGGGAGAGGCTAAATTTTAGGAAGGACCGAAATCCTCCCTTACAAATCTCTTATACCACGATTTCTTTAATTTTAGAAACAAAGGAATCATACTCCCCGGAAAAGAAAGAGTCAACTGCTTTGAAAACATTATCAGAGAAACCGCCAATACGAAGAATATTCTGTCCTGGAAACGGAGTTGTAGCCTTCGGTTGAATGTCGATACAAACCATCTTACAACCTGGAACAAACTGCCGATACGAATTCCAAGCCATATGTGGAGTGCTGTTCGGGTGAAACCAAGATTCATTGTCCGAGATCATGATGAGATTCTTGAACTTACGTTCAGAACTCTTCAGCAACCGAAGAGGGGCAGAACAGTCCGTTCCAGCATACTCATGAGCCAACACTTTGGAGTTTGTCCACAGGCTGTCTCGTGGGTTCAGAACAACATCAACTGCCTTGGTGTTGAATCGGATCACTGAGGCGTTGGGGTTCTTCTTCACGATTGCCGAAGCAAAAAGCCCTGCAATTTGACTGCACGTTGCAGAGGAATATGAACTAGCGATAGCCTTTGCGCCCATTGATTGCGAATTGTCCACCATTACAACAACATCGTCAATAGCTGAGACATTCTTGAACGATGTTTCAAGGTGATCCTGCAACATATTCATGAACTCCTTAGGAACCAAGGGGTCCAAATTGGTCAACGTCATCAGGATTTCATAAGGGAACACACGAGTCGATCCCATGTCGCTGAAACGATGTAGAATCTCCTTGGTAATTTCTTTGTCCTGGAAAACCCCATGACGAGCCAAAGAGTTGAGATTCATACGAATCTGACTCCATGTCAAGGTTTTCGCCAACTCTTTCCACTGACGCTCGTTTTGAATTGAGGATGTCAATAGCATGAGAGGGGCTGCTGGAACTACATATCCTCCTTGACGAAAATCACGAAGTGCTTGGACTTCTGGAGGAAGATGTTGAATGTTGTAGTCGGTACTTCCGAATAGGAATTTGAACAAGCTTTCCTTTTCAGGAGTGTTTGGGCGAGGATGTGTCAGTGACATGACATCACGCAGGGAAGGCTGATTGCCCACGGAGGCATTGAGCAAATCCCATGTGCTGGCGTTTTCGATCCAATGCTTAACAGCATTTTTAGGCCCTGAGCCCATGCTGGAACGACCAGCAGTGCGAGAACGAACCACCTTCACGAAATTGCGAATGTCCTTCCCGTTGCGGATAACCATGGGAAAAATTTTCTGGAAGAGGCCGGGGTCACGGACAGAGAGATACACTGCCAGAAAGACAGGAGTATCTTTCATGTATGCTTGAGTTGAAGCGTAGACTGCCAACTGAGCAATGAACTTTGGAGACACTTTTTTAAGCAATGCCATGGTCTCACCTAAGAGGTCAGTTGCTTTGACATACATCGTGTCATTGAATGTGCCTGTCACAACGAGTTGCGCTAATGCGGCTTCGTCGGACAACTTATAAACTTCTCCTCCAGCACCATTTTTGGCGGCTTCGGCAGGCTGGTGTGAAAACAACTTATTGTTCATTTTTCGACTCCGTGAGAAAGTATTTGCTTACCTTATACAGGTCTTGCAAACATGCATTGGCCCCACAACTGCAAGTGGGGGAGGGATTGTGGATAGAACAGCCTACTTTGTGCAGCCGAGCTTTATTAAGCTCCAACCATTCTAACCCTTTAAGTAAAGACTCTTCAGCCTCTACTTTATTTACTGCTGACACTTAAAGCTCCAATTCGAGTAACGGAAAAGGGTTGTTCTCTGCTGGATATCCTCTCGGGTTACAGAGAATACGACATTCTCCAATGTTGTAGTCAAAGGTATCATGAGTGTGCCCATGAATCCATAGCTTGATTTGTGGATGTTCGTAAATGAATTTATCTAAGTCGGTAACAAAGGCTCCATTTGCATCTGAACTAGGTTTTTGAAGGAAACGTTCATGCACACTTCTGTAGCTTGGTGCATGATGAGTCATGACAATCACCTTTTCCTTCCCTTGCAGCCCGCTTCTCAAAGCAGATAAACATTTGTAGTGATAAGCAACGCTATCGAGAGGAGTAAGGGTAGTCTCATCATTATTTCGGATGATTTGAAAGTCAGGCATATAAAGCCGAGCAGCCGCCATCGTCGTCTCATCCTTTTTGTTCATGTCGGTCCAGAGAGTCCCTGAAAAGATAGAGTAATCTCCCAATGTAGTCCAATCATTTTCAAAGACATGAACGTTCGGAGGGAGAAACTTCCTTAAGTGTTCATAGGTTTGGGCGATGGTCAGGCCGTAGTGTTCATGATTTCCAGGGACATAATAAACAACCTCATACTTCAAGAGATTATCTAGAAACTTTTGAACCCTACTATCACTGAAACTATTCGTGGTTGCTGAATCGAATACGTCTCCTGCTAGGAACAAAACTTCTCCACCTGGAAGCTCGATAGGAGTATCCCAATGCCTCAAGTGAAGGTCTGAGCAAATTTGTGCTTTAATTTTTCCTGCCATAATGCCAAAGAAGAATGTTATATAAACAGCTAGTCGCACTCAAGAAAATGCCACCAGCAAAACTTACCCATTGTCCTAAATGAGGATAGTAGAACAGATTCCAAAACCCCCAACTCAAGAAAAACAGGTTACTCAGCAAGCTAATGCCTGCAACTCTTTTTTGCTTCAGAAGAACCCGGATATGGTTCAGAATAAAGAGACCGCCTGAGAGTTCAAAGCCACCATTAACGATATCAGGTAGCAACACTCTGGAAGACCTCTCTAAAACGTCCACGTAGAATTGGCGTGAAGTCTGACGGGTCGTTCTGCCCCTTTTCTGCCGTGATTCTAAACTCTGAGTTAGTAGTGGCCCTTCTTGTCAAATGCACTTCATTTTTTTGTGGTGTTGTCACGTTGTATCCTTTCAGTTTGGGATCTTACTCTTAAGCACCTTTTTTGTAAAGAACCGCCACTTACGATGCCTCTTAATGTATAAATGTGACAATGCAAATTAGAAGGCAGATTGTTGCAATATAAACCCCCCAAACCTTCTGAGCTTCCGTCATTTCTTTCTTCTTATTTTTTAAATCTGATTTTTTCTGAAGATAACTGCCTAGCAACCCTACTGCTAAAAAGACTAGAAAGATGCTGTGGAGTACATTTTGTAAAAGCATAAAATTTCCTCAGTAATTTCAACTTTGTTAGAGGCGATAATCCAATCTTGTCCTTTTTTCTTTATAAAAGCCTCCATAAATTTTCCTAGCTCTCTTCCAAAGAGATTTGTTACTGAGGCAACTACGCTCCCGTTAAACCGTTCTTTAAACAGCTTTTTCTTGGAGTCTTCCAGCAGAAGTTGCTCATAATCTTCCAATGACTTAGGGAATTCTTTAAACAACCTGCTTAATTGTTCTTCAGGAGAAATGACAATTTTGTGTTCTGGGAGGGAAGGTTGGGCACTCATCCATTCCAAGAATGCATTGTAATTTGGACGCTTTTTATCACGGATACGATTAGCGTAATTCAAGCTCTCATACTGAAAAATCTCTTTTGCAAAGTATGCTGAGCTTGAGGCAAAAATAAAGATGTCCTCAAGGAACTCAAATCCTGATTTCCATGTACTATACTTATACCCGAGATAGGGCAGGATTTTTTCCCAATCTGTGGACACCAAGATCTCTCCGATAACTCGAGTATCTTCCCTCAGGATGTAAAAAAGGCCCTTGTGACCGAGAGTGACACCTAGAACCTGCTTAGCAATACGACCCATAAAATTTCCAAGGTCATTGTAAGAGAAGTAATTCATCTGAGTTTGAAACTCAGCTTTTACAACTTGAATTAGATCGACTTGAAACTCCTTATATTCAAAGGAGATAACATTGCTATTAATGACTAAATCTTTAGGGTGAAAAAGAGCAGAGACTGCTTCAAGTCCCTTGTAAAAAATGTTATCAGATTCAATTAGAACATCCAAATCTCCAAAAGAAGGTTTGCGCTGATATGCTGGAATGGCTTCTATTCTGCGGTCAGGGAAATAGCCTCGTAGAAGGCTTAAAACCTCATTAGCTATCTCCTTGTATTCCTCTGAATTATAGCGCCTTGTGTAAGCCTTTTTGATGGCATGTCCGCCCATTTTATTTACACCAAGAAATAGTCGTTGTACTTTAAGAGTAATCCTGAAATAAATCGAGGGCTTTGAGAATTCTGGAACGGACCAGAACATTTGGACTGCGGAATACGTTAGGAATCTCTTCAAACCCTAGAGGTAACGCCGCATCCACAACGGCACCAGAACGACACATACCCATAGTGCAATGGACCAATACATTAGTTCCGTTTCTTTTCGCTTCAACAAGAAGAGCTGCAATTTGTTGAGCTTGTTCTTCAGTGATAGCACTAGGGTGCTCCTCAATGTCAATGTCCAAGAAGGAAAAGCAATGGACATCTTTGAACTGATATTTTGGTTCGGGTGGTGGGGAAGTGTCGTTTAGAATCCTGATTAGAATTGTATTGTCATCGTGTGGGTGATCTCCATTGAGGATCTTATATAGAGCAACATTCGTAATCCAAGGCATTAAAAAGTTCTCCATAGAATGAGGTGGGATAGGCTAATCTTGCTTAAGTTGCTCATGGTGCTTAATGACCTTATGAAAAACTGTGTTTCCAAGGTCTGCGACAGATGGGGTTGAAAAGAAGCGTCCTTTTTCCCACTCCTGCTCTGGGCCGAGTTCAAGGAGTAGGCGGTAATAGAACTCTTTTGCTCCTCGAGTGAAATCATCGTCCGCTTCATTATCAATGACGCGCACAACCTTCACATTCTTGCTACGAAGCTTCTTTGTGTTAAGCCGGTAGTTAAGAAAGAAAATCAATTCTACAGCCAGAATGACTAAAAGAATAATAAGAATCTCAATCATTATCTTGCTCCAAGCAAGCACGATCACGAGTTGTTAGAAACACAACTGCTTTGCAGAGAACATTACGAGCAGCTTGAAATGCACTTGGCTCGACTGGCTCGGAAAAAACAAGGCCGTCCAAGGTCACACAAATTGCTCGTTCGTCGTTGACAGAAAGCTGCAAGTTGAACTGGGGAATTAGCATGAATGCTTCCCCAGAATTTTTGTAGGGGTTGTAAAGGTGATCACGACCACCGTAAGTAATTACTACTTTTCCATCCAACTTTTTTGGTTTGAATTTAGAAGCTTCAGCAATCAGGAAAATGCTGTCCTGTTCAGTAAGGGGAGCAGATATCATTTGAAACCTTTCAAAGTAGAAAAAAGAGAGAAGGAATTCTTCTCTAAATGCTTATACCAGTTTCGCTGGGAATCTTTCTCCAGCTTCATCCTAACTCTAAGACAACCTGCCGCACAGGACAGGTTCTTTTGTCTGCTTTAGGCAAGGTTTTTAGAGAGCTTTTCATTGAACGACTTTGTTAAGGTGGTGACTACAGTGGGACGTACAGAATACCTATAGGCCAGCGCAGTTAGGTCTTCGGGCCAATTTTTGACCAACCCAAGATCATGAATTGACTGCAAATCCGCAATAAGCTTTGTGTGGTGACGAGGGACTTTGCTGCTTTTGATAAGGGAAGCCCAGTCACGGTCTTCCATATTAACATTATACTCAGAGTCGGAAATGAGGCATCCTGCAGCACACATGTCCCCAGAAAGAAGGCCACGATAGGCACATCCGTACTCGTTCAGAGAACGGTGTGCTTGAGTTAACAAATGTTCAGCAACTTGGTCGAATACTTGCTGAGCTGTTGCTTGTGGCAGGGTTGCTAGGGTAATTTCCATCTAATACCTCGGTTGATAAGTTGGCTTCTTGTGCAAATTCTCGTAGAGATTCCTTCCACAAGTTAAGAGGAACTGAATCATGGATGTCTTGCAAGTTTTGAATCAGGTCACGGTGCTCTTCGGGAACCATACGCATAGCTACCAAGTGTCCCCATTCTTTCTCCTCCATCTTAACAGAGTATTCTTCGTCTGCAATCAAACAACCTGCTGCACATTTCAGACCGTCAGCCCCACGATAGAGACAGGCGGAGCTCTTTTTTAAGTCTGACAAAAACTCCCTTTTACTAACTTTGTTTTGGTTTAGAAGGTGTCGGGCGACTTGATCGAACACTTGTTGTCTTGTTGCTTGAGACAGCGTTGCCAGAGTAATCATGATTCAGTACCTCAAAGTTGAGTGAACGAGAAATAGCAAGCTCTTTAAGCTTCGTTTTCCACATTAGAAAGTTGGAAGCATCATGGACTTTTTGCAAAGCTGCAATGAGATCGACGTGCTCTTTAGGAACCTTGCCAGTACTTACAAGTTGACGCCAAGACTTTCTCTCGAAACGAGGACTATACTCCTCATCTGCAATTAAACAGCCAGCAGCACATTTGAGTTCTCCGTAGTGATACCTAGGCTCGTCAAAGTCTTCTCGGGGACCTGCCCTTGCCGCCTTGTTTTGTGTTAAAAGGTGCTTTGCAACAAAATCAAATACTTCTTGGTCCGAAACTTGGGCCAACGTTTTGAGGGTAATATTCATTTTTTTCTCCAAGTAAGCCAACGTTGAGGAACTTTGACTTCTGCTTCGTACTTCTTTGTCTCTACAGGAGCAAGAGAGATACCAAGAAAATCCAAAGTCTTTTGCCAGGTATTTATTCTCAGTTCATTTGACATGGCTGAGTAGGGAACACAATGGAGCAGTTTCAGAGCTTGAAATTCTTTCGAAGCGAGTTTCCATTCAAGACCAAGAGTCTTAGTCAGCTCCCGGACTGTTGTTATGTCATAATAAGCTAGGTTGAAAATCCTTTCTTGAATACATAATGCAATTGCTTCTGATTCAAAAGGACTTAATTCCTTTGATGATGAGATGACAAGCTTCATAACTTCCTCTTGTAAATTTCTAAGGTATTTATGTCAATTCCAGCGACTTCACCTTTGGAAGTTAGAAACTCCAAGAGGAAAAGTGTGGTGCCCGGAAGGGGACTCGAACCCCTACGCCATTACAGCGACGGATTTTAAGTCCGTTTCGTCTACCATTTCCGACATCCGGGCAAATCGTTTACATATTACTTATACCAATTGTTTAAGGGGAATATAGGGGTCTACCCAATCATATTGTTCTCCCCCAAGAATAAGACCTTTATCGAGAAGCTCTCCATGAAGCTTCTCAATATCTTCTTTGCTTAATTGGCTAATAACAGCGTAGTATGCTTCGCAAAGAGTTTGTAATCCAGAAGCAATTCCCTTATTGATTATATCCTTTAGAACCTGATCCATCTTCTCTTCCTACCATGTTGTTGACCAGATAGGAATCATCTTCCTCGACACGAATTTCGAAGGTTTTGTTATGACCTCCTACTATTCCCGCTTCATGAATAAGGCCTATTGGTTCATAGATTATAGCTCCATTGAATACTGCAATCTTTGTCCCCTTTATTAAATTCTTGATTTTGGCCCATCCATAAAGTGTTAACACCTCATGGTCTTCAGAAAGATAAGTGTTTAAATTACACCCCTTGTAGTGAACTACCCACAATGAATTTGATTCTTTCTCTGTTACTTCGGCAATCTTTCTCCAATGTTCTCGGTGAGTCATTACAAGATCCCCTACCCGAAGATCTTCTGGGTAGAGATTACCTCTTCCTTGCACAAAGACAGAAGAATCAGTAGAGATCATACTACAACCCCATTGAATGTCTCAGTGAAACCCAACCTTGAAAATTAGCAAATCTCTTATCTGGGTCAACAAAACAAGCTGGATGTTCTGCTGGTGAAGCATGTTGAGGCTGTTCTTTGAGCAAAGTATTGAATAGCCGCACATCATCTTCTAGCAATGGTTTCTCCCCATCATGTTTGTTGTAAGAAGTTCTTGCGCAACGTGCGGTAGACATTTCCAGCAGATCTTTTGCCTGGATCGTATTTCTTTCTTCCTGAGAAATAAATGGCAGATGCCAGCATTCTTGGTCATCAATATCTCCATATTTAACGACTGGACGTTCTACTGGAGTTGAAGCCTCCATTGCAGCTAGCATCTTTTCAGCTAGATCTCTCATCTCTGGTTTGGCACCTTTGTCCAGACGAAGATGGAAGAAATTATCCCAATCTGTAGCAGTAACTACAACACGAATCCAAGTGAAGGGGTCAAGAAGCAGGTTTGCATATTGCTTGTGAATTCCTAAATCAGATAGCTCTTTGGCTTTTTGAACAGCAAAGTCTCTTGCTTCGAGCCAAGACTTGAGAGCCTTAGCCTTTACTTCTTCACTTACTTCTTCAAAACTTTGCATTCCTTTCTGGTTTTTACCCCAATAAATAGGGATAACTGGATTGTCCATTACTTCCTTTAGCATTGTTGCAACTGGGATAGCTCTGGAGGAACTTGCATTACGAGAGAACACGCGATGTGTGTTGAACTCTCTCATAAGCGTCATTGGAAACTCCAATTTGAGTGTCGTTAGACGAACACCAAGGGAGGTTGAGTCTTGGATAACTTCAGCGTATGTTGTCATAGTGTAAAAAAAAGAAAAGCAGGGTACATAGTACCCCACCAACCTAGAAATGTCAAAGAGCGTCGTACCAATTATTGGTAATGATACGGTCTTCGGCGGTAAGTTTCATCACCATAAAGTCCGACACGGCGTAAAAGAAGGAAAGTCCTTCACGGCGAATAAGATCCGATTTGTCAATATGTTCGTACACTCGATGTTTATCGAGCCATTCTTCATTTCCTTCATCTTCGGCTTTACGAACCATAGCTCGCGGAGCCTTAAATCCTTCAAGCCAGTATCCTTGTCTCGGGAGTTCTGGAGTGAAGCGGAAAGTCTTCGGCATGTCAATGTCAGTGAGAGGATGACCTTCCTTGTCAAAGTATTCAGCTGTGCAAGTGGAATACACAGAGCCGAATTCCGATTGCAAGTTCATGACGGCTGCAGCATCCTTAAAGGTGCAGTTGTAGCGTAGAATTTCTTCCACGATTGCTTGCAAAGCGTCATAAGAGATACGACCCATGAACAAGCAACCGAGAACGATTTCTTCCAGACGTTCTTTGTCCTTGATGAAGTCAGAGCAGTATTCCCGAATTTCTTCTTCCGACAAAGACTCATACTTGTAATGGTAAAACACTCGACCCGGACGACCGAGCAGGAACTCGTTGATGCCGAACACTGAGTTCGTCGTCATAAGCACCAGTTTATGCCCAGAATGCGTTCCATCCAAAAAAGACAAAAGACTTGGCTGAGCATCGACATCCTTATCCATAATGTCAGACAGTGCATTGCCACTACTGGAATTGTTCGAAGAAGGGAACTTCTTTTCCATCTCATCGATCATGATGACAATAGGAGTATGGATCTTCTCTAGTTCACCCAGGAGTGCTCCCATGGGAATTCCCTGCGGAAGCATGATGACAGGCAACCCTGACATGGTGCAGATCATCTTTGTTAACAGGGTTTTGCCCGAGCCTTTATATCCGCTCAGGAGAACTCCAGTTGTTTGGTTTTTTCGAGCCAGGAAGGTGTTGAGAATACGTTCCGCCCGCAGATAAGAATCCCCGTAAACTTTGCTCGGCAAAGCAAACTCTGGAAGAGCAGACAGGTAGAGGCCCATTTGTTGATTGAACTTAACTGTGTAGTTCTGCGCAGGGAGGGTACGGGTGAGAGTGACATCTCTGTCCGTCAGGACACGAACTGAATCACGATCAAGCAAATATTGTGTCATATGAAATTCCATTGAAAAGAAAAAGAGAAAATGGCCTGTCCAAGAGGACTCGAACCTCTAGCCTACAGCTTAGAAGGCTGTTGCTCTATCCGATTGAGCTATGGACAGGTGGACTACATGGTTTTTACTTCATTCAGAGCTTCACCATTTGGTGAAAATTGAGTTGAACAACTAACTTGCTTTCAAATTCTTCATTTACTTTACTTTGTGCAAAATTGTGTAAGTTTTGACAAGTTCGTTCTTTTCTTTGACGATTTTCCCCAAGTAATTTTTGTGAAGACGCTTCAGGAAATTTAGTTCCTTCAATGCAGCTTTACGAAGAGTGACCAGTTTAGTCTTGGAAAGCTTTGTCTTGTTAATTCTGTTCTCCTCTTCATCTGAAAGAGCCTCTCTCCAAGTATCATACGGAGAACCAACACAAAGCTCACTGTCAGTGCTTAAGCAAATAGGGCAGTCCACACACATGTCCTTGAGAAATTCTTTACAACAAGCACAGTCATCAGACCCAGACTCAGTAACAATCTTAGTCTTGTCGTTTCTCAAGCCTGAATTAATCTTTTCCCACTTGAGAACGCTTTTTTCCAAGGCAATAGTTTGCTTTACTAGCAAAGTAGCAGAATTCTTGTCCATACTTCAAAGTGCCTCTTTAATGAGATCTTGGATTGCAAGAAGGGAAGAGAGAGCTGTTTTTGCTTTTTTGATAGACAATTTCAGCTTTTCTGCTTCAGAGGAAAGTTCTGCACGTTTTTTGTACTGGATTTCCTTGAGAAAGTTGAGTTCATCCATTGCGGCTTTTGTCATAGCTCTCTTCTTATCAGCGGTGAACTGGTTTTTTTTGTAAATTCCACAAGAAGAGATAGCCTTGGGAGTGTGAAGGACTTCGCACCATTCGTCATATGGACTACCCATGCAGTAGGCCTTTCCTGTCTGAAGTTTCACCGGGCACTTAATGCAGCTTTCTTCACGAAATTCGATGCAGCAAGCACAATCATACTTTCCGTTTTCAGTGAAGCTGAGCTGTTTTTTGTCTGTCAAATTTGTGACAATTTTCTCCCACTTAAGGACACTTTTATCCAGGGCGGAAACTTGAGAAAGGAGAAGGGTTGCTTCTGTTTTTTTCATAGGGCGGGCATCCTAAAAAGTAAAGGAATGGAGCGGGTAGTGAGGCTCGAACTCACACGACTAGCTTGGAAGGCTGGTATTCTGCCAATTAAATTATACCCGCTTAAATTTGTTATACCACAGACCAGAGTTTTTTCTAAAGAAAAAAGAGGAGGGAGAGAGCGCCCTCTTTGTCCTCCCTAAAGGTACTGCACTTAACCCCCTTTGATTAAGTTAGATTCAATATGAATAGGGGAGACCGACGTAAAGAACCGAATTTTAAATCTCTTGTTTCCAACTGTCAAGTCCACTCCATCAGAGTGGGTTTCAGAGTCTTTGATAAAGGATGCCCCAGGGACATTGATTACCTTCTCAAAGCGTGGTCCGAATTTTTCTCCGTCCTTACTGCGGACGGCCTTTGCCACAACTCGTAAACCATCGGTGTATTTCACTACATCGACGGTCTGAAAGTCGAAAGCATACACTTTCATTTTTTCTCCCACAAGTCAGCACGGATTTTGTGGTAGGCATCAATCCTCTTAGGTGAAAAGCCTACCCAAAGTTTCATACCAATTGGACCCTCCTCGAGTTTTTCTTGAAGGGCTTTCTTAAATTGACCAGAGCCTCTCACTCCATATATTCCCGACTTAATCGGAGTGTCAAGAGACTCAACCTTTTTTACCAAAGGATCATAAAGCCGAACTTCAGGGTATAGACTTCCCTTAACTCGAGATAAGATCCCTACAGACTTCACAATTTGTGGCGTATTTAACCGCATTTATTTTGGACAGATAAGACGACCATCATATCCAGCCTTTAGTAAAGCTTGAATAGATGAAGGAAGGGTACTGATATCGATTAGTGCAGGCAGTGCGTTTGGGGCATTCCTTAAAACCCATGAGTCTCCTTTCCATGCATATAAGAGGTAAGTTCCCCCGTTGTCATCGACACTCAGAACAACTCCGTGTCCTTTCTTGTCATAAAGGGCACAGGTAACATTGGTGCCTGCAAATGCGGCAGGAGAGAGAAGCAATGATAAAATCAAAATAGTCTTCTTCATTTCAAGTCCCTTATACAATGTGCCATCCCAGAGTCTGCGTAATAAAGGCCCTTTTTCAGGTTTGTAGGTAATGTACTCACAAATACACGCGTCTTATCTGGCAGCATGATGACTTCCCTTGCTGCCATATTAGAGGCAATTCTGAGAGTAAGTACCCCATTATTAGCATCGACAATTGTATTGTCAGCTTGCCTGACTTGACACACAAAAGTCCACTCTCCTACAGTATAGGAATAATCTTCCGCCATTGCGTTATTTGCAAATAGCAGCAATACAGCTATCAGTAAAGTCTTCATGTTGTTTTCCTTGGTTGCGGGAAATATCTTCCCACTATTCTTTTACCAAAAATGAGTGTTGACTTTTACCGTTTTAGACAATAAACTAACAATACCTATTGGAGAATAATTAATGTCAATCCTTTCCTCGATTGCTCAGAAGTACCGTTCTAAGAATTCCGATGAAGTTATGTCCTTGGAAGAATACTTGGAACGGTGTAAGACAGATCCTAGTGTTTATGCAACCCCAGCCCAACGTATGCTCAAAGCTATTGGGGAACCAGTACTAGTAGACACTAAAACAGACGCGCGATTGGCGCGTATTTTTTCAAATCAAGTCATCCGTACATATCCTTCTTTCGAAGGGTTTTTCGGAATGGAAGAAGCGATTGACAATATTGTCTCTTTCTTTAAACACGCTGCTCAAGGCCTAGAGGAAAGCAAGCAAATTCTTTACTTGTTAGGTCCAGTAGGTGGTGGCAAATCTTCACTCGCTGAGAAACTCAAAGAGCTGATGGAAAAAGAACCAGTTTATATCCTTGAAGGTTCTCCAGTCTATGAAAGTCCTCTTAACCTCTTCCACGGAGAAAGGGAAATTCAAAAACAACTCGGTCTTCCTGAGACTCTCTTTAAAGTGATTCCTTCTCCTTGGGCAGTGCAAAAGCTAAAAGACTTTGAAGGTGATATTACTCAGTTCCAAGTTCGTAAGACGTATCCATCTCGCCTTAAACAAATCTGTATTGCTCGGGTAGAGCCTGGTGATGAAAATAATCAAGATATTTCAACCCTTGTCGGTGAACTTGATATTCGCATGATCGATAAACTTTCCCAAAACCACCCTTATGCCTATTCCTTCTCAGGTGGATTGAATAGAGGTAATAACGGTATTCTAGAGTTTGTTGAGATGTTCAAGGCCCCAATCAAAATGCTGCATCCTTTGCTGACTGCAACGCAGGACCGTATGTATGCAGGCTCAAAACCTATTGGTGCAATCCCTTTCAATGGCATTGTGTTGGCCCACTCTAACGAAAGCGAATGGGAACAGTTTAAGAACAACCGTACCAATGAAGCTTTCCTTGACCGGGTTTATTTGGTCAACATCCCTTACGTGACTCGCATTGATGAAGAAATTCAAGTCTACCAAAAACTTCTGGCTAACTCTGAATTGTACCAAGCTCCTTGCGCTCCTGGCACCTTAGAGACACTCGCTCAGTTCTGTGTTATGTCTCGGCTTAAGGTTCCTCAAAACTCTACGCTTTATCTCAAGGCTAAAGTCTACAATGGCGAAAATGTTAAGAACCAAGATCCTCGTGCTAAACCCATCCAAGAATATAAAGATGTTGCTGGTGTGAGAGAAGCTATGGAGGGTCTGTCTACTCGATTTGCCTTCAAGATTCTGTCCAAAACCTTCAACCATGACACTGAAGAAGTGGCGGCTAATCCGATTCATCTGATGTATATTCTGAAAAAGAGTATTACAGAAGAGCAGTTCCCAAAAGACAAGGAATCTGAACTCTTATCTACTTTGGATGGCGTTATTATGGACAAGTATATGGAGTATCTTGAGAAGGATATTCGGGCATCTTTCCTTGATAGTTTCCAAGACCTGTGCCAGAACTTGTTTGATACGTACTTCTACTATGCTGATGCCTGGGTTCAAGACTCTGATTTCAGAGATCCTAATACTGGTGTTATGTTGGACAGGGCTGCGCTCAATGCTGAACTGGAAAAGATGGAGAAACCTGCAGGTATCGATAATCCTAAAGACTTCCGCAATGATGTAACAATGTTCATTATTCGATATCGTGGTGCTAACAAAGGTAAGCTCCCACGTTGGAACGAATATGAGAAGATGAGAAATATTGTTGAGAAGAAAGTCTTAGCAACTACAGATGAGATTCTCCCTGTTATTTCCTTCTCTCCAAAACGCTCTGATGAAGAGAAGAAAAAGCATGATCACTTCGTAGGAAGAATGAAAGATCGTGGTTACACTGAGAGACAAACCCGTCTCTTAACTGAGTTCTTTATGAGAGCGCGAAAGGCTGGATAAAGCAATGTCTTTCAATATCATTGATAGAAGAAAGGTTGCGAGGGATAAAAGCGCTAGCAATAGAGAGCGCTTTCTTAAGAGGGTGAAGGGGGTTATTCAAGAACAGCTCCCTTCTATCATTAAGAAACGTAAGCTCGTAGATATGGACAAAAATGGGGCCAACATCAAAATCGCACGGAAAGGTATTAGTGAGCCCCAGTTATCTCACTCTGGAGAAGGTATTTGGGATATAGCAAGACCTGGGAATGATCGCTTCATACCAGGAGACAAGATTCCACACCCACCACCAGATTCTTATGGACAGGATGGGGCAGATAGTGAAGATGACTTTATTGTTGAACTATCTAGGGAAGAATTTATGGATGCCTTCTTTGAAGGTCTAGCTCTTCCTGATTTAGTGAAGAAAGAATTACTCGGTACAGTAGAGTATGAACGTCATAATGCTGGATATCAATCTAGTGGTAGTCCTTCAAGACTGCATTTGGCCAAGTCATACATGAACTCATATATTCGTCGCAAAGTTCTTAATGCAGAAGCTTTGGCCGAGTTAGAACGTGATGATCTCACAGAAGAAGAAAGACAGGTAATCCTTGACAAAATTGATAGTCTCCCTTTATTTGAAAAGCTGGATCTTCGTTACCGTTCCTCAAAACTTGTTCCTATCCCCTCCTCCCATGCGACCGTCATTTTTCTTATGGATGTCTCGGCCTCAATGGGAGAACGTGAAAAGCTGATTTCTCGTAAGTTTTTTTGGTTGTTCTACGCTTTCCTTAGGAGAATGTATGACAACGTAGAAATCATCTTTGTAGCTCATACCACCTCTGCTGTAGAAATGAGCGAAGAGGAATTTTTCTCAACTCGCCTTAGTGGAGGTACTCTTGTGTCTTCGGGGTTAGAACTTGTTGCAAAGATTATTAAGGAACGAAGCGCTAAGTCGAATATCTATGTGGCTCAAGCTTCTGATGGGGATAACATGCCAACAGATAATGGAACTTGTTCAGAAATCATAGAAGATGATATCCTTCCCTTAGTGCAATATTATGCATATCTTCAAATCCATAACAAGGCAAATCAAGATATGGGATATTGGAAGTCAATTGAAAACGTTGCAGCAAACCATCCCAAACTTCAGATGAGAGAAATCTCAGAAGAAGAGGATATTTTCGGAGTCTTTAGGGAGTTATTCAAAAAATGAAAAAGAGTAAATTGCTCTTCAAAAATGGGGAAGATTGGACTCCTGAATTGCTGGAGAAGATTTGGAAGGAAATTGAAATTGTTGCTAAAGAACTACAAGTTTCTTACTACCCTCCTCAATTTGAGATTATTTCTGCAAACCAAATGCTGGACATCTATACCTCAGTAGGTATGCCAGCTTTCTACAAACACTGGTCTTTCGGCAAACAGCTTATTCAAGAGCAGAAAGCGTATAACAACGGAGAAATGGGATTGGCGTATGAGTTGGTTATTAACAGTGACCCTTGTATCGCATTTCTCATGGAACAGAACTCTACGTTGATGCAAACGCTAGTAATGGCTCATGCCTCAGTCGGACACAGTGCTGTGTTTAAAAACAACATCTATTTCCAACAGAATACAGATGCTGAGGGAATCATCGACTATCTTAATTTTGCAAAAGAGTATATTGCTAAATGTGAAGAGAAGTATGGTTATGAAGCTGTCGAGGAGGTCTTAGACGCTTGCCACTCTGTTCAACAGTACAGTGTAGACAAATACAGACGTAAACCTAAACGTCTAAAAGTAGAGGATGAGGCTGAAGGGGCCTGGAAAAGCTTTGACATGCTTACCCATACTCTGCTACCACACCAAGAGTCGGAGCCTCTAGAAAAGGCTGTAGCAGAGGAATTTGAGCCACAAGAGAACCTGTTGTACTTCATTGAAAAGAACTCCCCTTACCTACAACCTTGGAAGAAGGAAATCCTCAGGATTGTTCGAAAGATTGCTCAGTACTTCTACCCGCAGATGATGACGAATGTTGTAAATGAAGGTTATGCTTCCTTTACTCATCACTACATTCTGAATAGGCTTTGGGACAAAGGCTTGATCGATACTGGTTCCATGCTTGAATTCATTCATTCTCACTCTGGAGTTCTTAGACAGGGACAGTACAGGCAATTCAACCCTTATCGTTTAGGCTTTGCCATTTACACGGATATTCGTCGTATTTGTACTAATCCTACAGATGAGGACAGAGAGCTTTTCCCTAACCTCATTGGTAAGAACTGGGTAGAGGAAGTGAACTACGCAATGAAAAACTTTAACAATGAGTCCTTTATTCAACAATACCTCTCTCCTACAGTCGCTAAGGATTTTGGAATCTTCACCTTGTCCTCAGACACAAACGAAGGCTATAGTACTGTCTTAGACATTTCTGACATTGCCCAGTTCAGAGAGCTTAGAGAAAGGCTGGCTAGGACTTACTCCATTTCTTACACGATGGCAGATATTCAAGTTGTTGGAGTTTCTTGGAAGGGAACTAGAACCCTGAACCTCAAGCATTTCCATGACCCCAAGTCGTTGAGGACTTTGAATCTGGTCCAAACTGCAAAGGTTGTAAATTTCATTAGCAAACTGTGGGGATTTCCGGTCACCCTGGAAACCATAAGTGCGAATGGAGAACGGGTTAGAGTAGCTAGCGATATGTACGCTGCTTTCAATAAATAAGACCTCAGTCTTAAAAAAGAGCTCGCTTCGGCGGGCTTTTTTCATTTTGACAACTAAGAAAATTGAGAAAAACCTACTTTTCTGATACTACTTGTCATGCCTTAAGTTGTTGATTTTATTGAACAAAGTGTCTTTTTTGATAACTTGA
>Ga0078972_1002150_pt1 | contig 25158 bp, 21 predicted proteins | sample YelNatPaOPGAMG01_FD_67568 | JGI IMG/M metagenome (GOLD analysis project Ga0078972, IMG submission 67568) | Hot spring thermophilic microbial communities from Obsidian Pool, Yellowstone National Park, USA - OP-RAMG-01 (SPADES assembly) (version 2) | ecosystem: Environmental > Aquatic > Thermal...
TCTATAAAATTACAAAGATCCTCACTCATTGGGTTTTAAGAGAATCTCACGTTTTAAATAAGCCTTTTGTGCCTCTTTTGCCTGAGAATAGAAATAACTTTAGCTATTTCCGTCTATTCGAGGGGTTGCGTCGGCATCGTCAATGGAGACCACATACTACGCATGCAAATCCACTTTTGGGATTAATAGCATCGATACCAGACTATTTTGTGAAATAAACCTCATAAAGATTTCCAACTGAGTCGTGATAATACACGTTAAGGCGTTTCACATCTGACCATAAAACAGATTCATTCAGTACGTGATTTGTAACGTTAGGGAAATACCTTTCTAACTCATAAATCCGCTCATTCAGAAATCCAATGATTTGATTTGAATATCTCTAATATGAGCAAGAATTCCCACTAGTGTTGCGGCAGTTGTCGGGTCTTTATAAACCCAACTTATACTAACAGGCTGTTGAAAAAAATGCCTTTTTCACGGCAAGTTAATTCTTATGATTTATATTTGATTCCCGGGGTTGATTAGAAGCCAATATTAGTGCTTTTTTCTTACCCCAAATGTCAATATCTCCAGCCTCAGTAAGGGCTTTTTAACCCTCAGAAACATCTATCAGTACCAAATCCTGACTGTTTAACTAACTGCTCCCAAACTCAAACGTGCCATCCGTAATAGATTGTATGCAGCTACTACAAAATATCCCCACGCTTGCGTCCGCTCCAACCCTCGATACCGACTTCGCCGTAGGCCTCCGACTGTCATAATCCATCCAAATCCCTTCGTTCGGGTCTCGATCCAAAAACCAGAGCCAGAGCAGATTGTACCCAAGTTGCTCGCAAAATAGTCGTTCGCTGCACACACTGTGAAGCGCTATGAGAATACAAGACTTGAGAAGTTGCTCAGGTGGAATGCTGGGACGCCCAAACTTCTCATACAATTCATTAAATCACGACGAAGGCTTCTTAAGTACGGCATCCACCTGGCTTTTGATTATTCGCAATGGATGATTAGCTGGTACACATCTGTTTATGTCTAATACGAAAATGAATTCAGGTTGAGCTTTTGGTGTTCCTATCATAGTTATCTCTTAGAGGCAATCCTTTTTTTAGTGTTCAAATTCTAATCGGACTTTTTCAACAACCTGTTAGCATCTTCTTCAGAATATATAAGTTTTAATCTACTGTTTTTTGGCTTTATGTTTTTGGATTTAATTGCCGGGTCCTCAGATGCAATTGCTATGTATAAATTAACTGTATGAGAACTTTCTAAATATTTAACCTGACAGTTATTTATCCATCTGCGAAAACCTTCATTTGAGAGAAGCCCAATTCTCAATTTAGCGCAACTCCATAAAGAAAGCCAGGCTGCTCTATCGCCGCTTGCGAAGTCAATGGAAATATCATATTTAGTTTTTCTAAGTTGTTTTAGAATTGTCGAAAGGTTTTTAAATTTGTTTGTTTTGTCCACAACTATTACTTCATTCAAATTGGGATTATATTTTAAAATATCTTCAGTACCTTTATTGACAACCATTGTTATTTTATCATTAGGATGAGCCTGTCTCACCAGTGAAACTGCAGGTGTCGTTAGAAGAACATCTCCGATGTATCTCAATTTAAACAAAAGGAGGTTCATCTTATAAAAATTAAAATATTTTATTTTCCCGGCAAAATTAAAGCGGAATATTTATCTTTATTTTGCAATATATATTTTGGGAACCGGTTATCTAATGGAACCTGAATAAGTTCAGTTTTGTCGTTCAGATGGAATTTATAATTTTTAAATCGATTTTATTATCTTATTTTCATCTAAATATTCGGGTTTATTAAATTCGCTATGTGCGAATGATTGCAGTTTGTTGCGAACCCGTTCAATCCCACCCATATATGTAAAATGCCAGCCTCCGTTTTTGATTATTTTATATCCTGTATATCTGATTTCATCGGCAAAAGTAAAATCGCGGTAGAGGCATATTCGCGTGCCATACCAATTGTTATTTATCTTCGGCACCATATTAATATACTAAATACTTAAATCCTGTTCTAATATATAAACATAAGGATTGTTTTTTCTTAATAAATGTTTTAAGATATGTTTAAATAAACTGATAAGAAATTCAGATTTATAAATCTTGTGAATAATATTATGGATTAGCGAGTTTTTGTTTTCAGATTTTAACTTATTTATAACCTCTTTAACTATCTCCGCTCTTGGAATTTCGTCTGTATCGGAAATCATTATTATATCATCGTCAGACATATTGTTAAAACCTCTGATGATGCAGTTTCTTTGGAATCTTTCTAAAATCCAAGGATTATCAGATTCGGGGGAATCTTCTACGATGATATGAGTTATTTTGTGATTAAATTTTGAAAACAAATGTTTGTTTTCCGCATAATATAGCGGTTTGGGCTTATTTGTAAAAGTCCGTGTAGCCTCAACAAGTATAAATCTATCGACTACATCACTTAATTCGTTGAGCCTCAATTCAAGAAGCTCAAGTTCATTAAAAAAAATAAATGTATCGTAAACCATACAACCTTAATGCTCCTTCTGCGCGACATACAGTTGTGCAACAATTTTTCTGTAAAATTAATTTACCACGACCAATTTTTCTGATGCTTTTGACTCCATCGAATGAAGAGGAGCTAGCTCCTCTTCATTCGCGCCTCGCGCCCTTTCCCAATCCCATAACGGCTCCATGTCCATATACCTCTTGCCTGTCATCCAGTCCTCGTCCCATTCCCTGGCTATCGCACTGTACAACCGCTTACAACTCTCAGGACCGGGAAATATCCTTACCACATGACCTCGACGCTTAAACTCCTGATTAACTCGTTCTATTATGTTGTTCGTCCGAAGCTTCTTCCTGTGCTCCTCAGGACATACCTTATACACTGTTAACGTCTCTAACCCTTCCTCCGATATAAAATCACTAAACCCTTTAAATATCCCTGACCACCGTTCCGCCATCTCTTCAAGCCTGCGTTTCGCCTGTTCCCAACTATTACTTGACCATACCTCGCTAAGCTCATCATGTACCTGATCTCGATATCACTTCGGTACCTTGTCCATTGCATTCATCAGAAAATGCCTCTGGCACCTCTGCCATGCAGCGATAGCTATTGGCGTCGATCCCAATCGCAATGAAAATTGCTATATCTGTGATTTTCAATGACTTGACCAAGAATTGATCAAAAATATTTTTAAATGAGAAAAGCTTCATTAAAGGCTTTTTAAGCCTTCAAGAATTTAACTCTTTTTAAGGATTTTGTTCATTAAGGGTTTTGGTCAAAATGGGGGATAGGAAGGGCTTTTGTTTATTTTTTTCCGAAAATTTTCAGTGCAAATTGCCAAAAAATTGGCTCCAGAGACAGGACTCGAACCTGTAACCCGCCGGTTAACAGCCGGCTGCTCTACCATTGAGCTACTCTGGAACCCAGAGCGGATTTAACCTTATCATAGGTCATTGGCTGAGTCAACTCCTCAACCAGAGCAAATAAATTCTGCATTAAATTTGGTTATTTGACAAGTATCAAAATTAATAAATTTTAAATAACCCAAATCGTTAAGATTGAATTTTTATTGAAGAGTATTTCAAAGTTATTTTCTGGAGGGTTGGGTTAAACCCCGACCGAATTTCAGGTCATTTTTTAAGGGTCGGGTTCAGCCGCGTCCTGCGGACGGCGTGGAACGCGTTTATCCAGTTAGATTAGTACTTTTTGGGTAGGCTAAATTTGATAATAACAAGGTTCAAGAATAGAAATTTCCACAGGCAGGAATGCATGTGTCACATTTAGATAAATTCCCAGGCGAGATTGGAACAAAGATAATCCACCAAAATTTGTAAAACAGTCAAACGCCGTAAAGATTCGGGCTCAATCAGGCTGAAATGATTTTTGTTGTGGGCAGAGCAATTTGTTAGGGTTAGCATTGGCAAAAGCAGAGAATATAGAAAGATTTTAGTTGCTTGAATTTGTTTTGGTTTCTGTTTGTCCAATATAAGAGTTTTACGATATTATGAAACGCAACATCACAAGATTGATTGTAGTGCTAATTTTAAGCTTTTTTGTGTCAGATGTATTAAACGCAGGTACATCAATTTATGTGTCGTCAACAGGCAGTGATACCAAAGGAGATGGTTCAATTAGTAATCCGTTTGCGTCATTTCAAAGGGCAAGGGACTTTTTGAGGGACCAGCGCAAAACTGGAAAGCAATTATCAGGAGAGACGGTTGTATGGGTTAGGGAGGGCGCATATCTGTTTACGAATAGTTTTGAACTAACAGTTGAAGATTCTGGCACGTCTGATTGCCCGGTAGTTTGGCGTGCGTATCAGGGCGAAAAGGTCCGGGTTATTGGTGGTGTTTTTTTGGATAAATTTGAAAAAGTTAGTGATGAGGAAATCAAGTCGAGACTTGCGCCCCAGGTAAAAGAAAAAGTTTTAAGTGTTGATCTTAAAAAGATTTTTCCAAATGATAAAATTTCTAATTTTATTAATGGCCAGCTTAAGTCGCGTGGGTTTGGTCGATCGATTACGGTTTCGCATCACGAATTATTTTTAGATGGTAAGCCGATGGAATTAGCGCGTTATCCTGACAGGGGTGATTTTTTGAAAATTTCTAAGGTGCCTGATTCATCTGCAATTGGTGACGAACATGGTGGGAAGCTTGGCCGGCTGGAAGAAGGTTTTTATTATCCCAGCGATGTATCACGAAGATGGAAAGACCTTGATAATATTTGGGTTCACGGGTACTGGGCGTGGGACTGGGCGAATTCTTATGAAAAAGTGGAAAGTATAGATCTTGAGAAGGGATATGTGAAGACGGCATCGCCTTATGGTTTGTACGGGTTTAGGGTGGGTCAAAGGTTTTATTTTTTGAATATTCTTGAAGAACTAGATCAGCCATTTGAGTGGTATCTGGATTTCAGGAATTATGTAATATATTTCTTACCACCGGATGGTTTTTTGGAGGCTGGGGATAATAGTGCGAAACATGAATTATTATTATCGTTGCTTGGTGGGCCTATTTTTAAGTTATCAAATGCATCATACATTACGATTGAGGGCTTTGTAATTGAAGCAACTCGTGGCAATGGGATAGAAATTTATGGTGGAACGAGTAATAAAATTATTGGCAGTGTGATTAGAAACATTGGGGACTATGGTGTTCGGATTCATAATGGCCAGGGGCATGGCGTAATCAGTTGTGATATTTTTGACACAGGCGATGGTGGTGTGTCTTTAGAGGGCGGTGACCGTAAAACGTTAACAGCTGCAGGGCATTATGTTGAGAACTGTCATTTTGCGAGGCAGGGGCGTTGGTCTAAGTGTTATGTTCCTGCAATTTTGATCGATGGGGTTGGCAACAGGGCATCAAACAATTTAATCCATGAGCATCCGCATTGCGGGATTTTATTCAGTGGCAATGACCATATAATTGAATTTAATGAGATTTACAGGGTAGCCCTTGAGACTGGAGATGTAGGTGCAATATACACAGGACGTGATTACACATATCGTGGAAACAAAATAAGGTACAATTATATACATCATACTGGCGGAGTTGGAATGGGGTCAATGGGCGTGTATATGGATGATTGTGTAAGTGGAACAGAAATATACGGGAATATTTTTTATAAGGTTCAACGTGCAGTATTTTTGGGTGGTGGAAGGGATCATTTAGTTGAAAATAACGTATTTGTTGATTGCAATCATGCGGTTGAGGTTGATGGTCGGGGTTTAGACAGGTCACCGGTTTGGCGTAATATGGTGGACAAGACCATGCGTGAAAGGTTGAAAGCTGTTCCATTGGACTTGTACAGGAGCCGTTATCCTGAGTTAAAGGATCTGGACAAGTACTATGGTATCCCTGGAATCGCAGAGTTGACAGGCGAAAGCTTTAAAGGGATTCCACCTGAGAATAACCGGATCATAAGAAACGTGTGTGTTGGGAAGTGGTTGAACATTTACTGGAACGCTCAAACAAATATGATCGTATATACTAACAATTTTGTAGGTGGTGATCCGATGTTTTTAAGGCAACCGGGTGATGGGTCGGATGTTAATGTGTTTGAGATAAAGGATGATTCACCTGTGTTCCAAACTGGATTCAAGAAAATTCCATTATCAAAAATTGGGCTTCAGGACGATAAATACAGGAAGGGAATTAAAGCCTTGAACTTGTGATGGGCTTGGTGATAATAGAGCCATGATACTAATAAGACTCTCGGTTTATTTTTTATTAACGGTTTTATATGCTATGGCGATTAATTATGATGAATCAAAGGTTCCAGAATTCACATTACCGGATCCATTGGTAATGTCCGATGGTACTTTGGTTAAGACCAAGGAGCAATGGCTGAACAAGAGACGGCCTGAGCTTTTATCGCTATTTTCCCGGGAGATGTATGGTTGTATGCCCGGCAAGCCGCCAAAGCAGGTTAACAAGGTTTGGGATAATACAACTGATGCACTTTCTGGGAAGGCTATAAGGCGTCAAGTTACTATTTATTTTTCTGAAAATTCAACTGAGCCGAGCGTAGACGTATTGATTTATTTACCGGCTCATAAGAAGAAGCCCGTTCCAGTATTTTTGGGACTGAACTTTGAGGGCAATCATACGGTACACAGCGACCCTGGGATAAAACTTTCAACAAAGTGGATTCCTTCCGGTGCGAAAGGTGTGGAAAAGAATATGGCTACTGAACAGAGTCGTGGTAGTGCTGCAAGCCGGTGGCCAGTTGAGATGATTTTAAGTCGCGGTTATGGTCTGGTAACTGCATATTATGGGGATATTGATCCCGATTTTCACGATGGGTTTACAAATGGTGTTCATGCACTTTTCCCCGAACTGCAAAAGCGAAAGGATAATTTTGCTGCGATCTCTGCATGGGCATGGGGATTAAGAAGGATTATGGATTATCTTGAGACGGATACAGATATTGATGCGCGCAAAGTTGTTTTAGTGGGCCATTCAAGGCTGGGCAAGACCGCTTTGTGGGCAGGAGCAAATGATGAGCGATTCGCTATTGTGATAAGCAATGAATCTGGTGCCGGAGGCGCAGCGCTTTCAAAGCGGATATTTGGTGAAGACATAGAGGCATTGAATAAAAATTTTCCGCACTGGTTCTGTGAGAACTTCAAAAAATATAGCGGTCAGGAATCAAAGTTACCATTTGATCAACACGAATTGATAGCCTTGATTGCGCCGAGACCTGTTTACATTGCCAGTGCCGCAGAAGACCTCTGGGCTGATCCTAAAGGCGAGTTTCTGGCGGCGAAGGCGGCTGAGCCTGTTTACAAACTATTTGGTTTAGAAGGGTTGCCGGCTGATAAATGGCCAGCAGTAGACACTCCTGTTCATGGCACCATAGGATATCATGTTAGGTCCGGGAAGCATGATTTGACAGCTTATGACTGGGAGCAATATTTAACCTTTGCGGACAAGCATTTTAGGACGGCAGAGTAAGTCTGTATCTGTTTCGGATAAAATTTTAATTGCTATCTTTATTTTTTTAAATCGTGATCGTGGCAAAGGCGGTACGGTTTCAGATGTTTTTTAGATGTTTTATACCAGTCCTTCCAGGATATGAGGTAATCTTTCGATACTTCGTTTAAGTGAGGCGAGAGCAATATTTTTTTCCTCGGTTCTATTTCCGGGGAAAATTATACCCCAGGCGGGCGAATTTTCCCAATCGGTTGACTGAATCTCGCGGGTATTACCGCTGTAACCGATTTTTGTGTATCTAATGATGAGGTCTGCGATATGGACTGCTGCCACAATTATTGCATGATGATTTGCACGTTCGGGCTGGTGATGGTATTCCACGGCTTCGATCATAATATCTGGCAGGTTATGTAGTCTTAAGTACATTGCGCCTAATTCAGAATGGTTAATACCAAGAATAGATTTTTCAAGCTCCAGCAAATCGTATTCTTTTACATTTTTGTCTTTATAAATTTCGCTGAAGTGCAATGGGAAAACGGAGGCCATGACAATTTTGCCTACATCATGTACCAGTCCAGCTACATAGTCAGACTCATCTGTAGGGACGAGAATAGATCCTATGACCTCTCTTGTGAGTATGGCTGTACCGATACAATGTTGCCAGAAGTCGCGCCATGGGAACGGTATTTTATGAGTTAATTTTTGGAAGTCCTCAATGACAGGCGTAACCATAGCGAGCTGACGTATCTGACGGATTCCCAGATAAAACACGGCTTCCTCAATGCTATTGACTGGCGTAGTTAACCCATAATAAACCGAATTTACCAGGCGTAGAAGTCTGGCGGTCAAGCTTGGATCTCTTCTAATAATTTCAGAGATCTGGTAGGTATAACGCTGGTCGGCGTTAAGTAACTCTCGTAACGCGCTATTGATACTGCTTAAGGATGGCAATCTCGGGCAATCTTTAATTTTGACTGAGATTTCGTCTAATGATAGAGGCGCTATAGTTTGTGGTTTTGATATAATTTCTTCACTCATCATAGATTAATAATCGGCATTTCCCGGAAAAAGTTGACTGGAAAAATAATTTTTTAAAATTTTACTAAAGTCTCGGCAAATTCTGCCGATTTAATATTCATGGTTTCTGAAATAGATGAGCTTGTAAAAGAAGCGGTCAAAGACGTTTTCTCGACCATGCTTGGGATGAATGCAGAAGTTGATCCCAAAGCAGACCAAAAGCAATCAGATGAAGAACTTATATCTGGTGCTGTTGGTTTTACAGGTAAAATCACAGGTGTTGTTTTTATAAACACTGTTTCACGTTTTGCTAAACAGATAACGTCATCTATGCTCGGCCTGAGCCCGGATGAAATCGACGGAGATGAAATGGTTAACGACACAATGGGTGAATTGGCAAATATGATAGTGGGTCAGGTTAAATCGCGGCTTTGTGACCGTGGTTATGAATGTGTGTTAACTGTGCCATCTGTGGTTCGAGGACAGAATTTTTCTATTGAGAGTACCACTGGAACTGAGCGACGGGTAATTGGATTTAATTGTGGGGCTGAAAAATTAAAGGTGGAAGTGTTGATAAAACACGAAAATAACCAATAAAAAACAAACAATTCTGAGCAATGGCAGTAAAAATATTAACTGTTGATGACAGCAAAACGATAAGGATGATCGTTGCGAAGGCATTCCGACCATACGAATGTGAAGTTTTAGAAGCATCGAATGGTGTGGAAGGCCTTGCTGTAGCAAGCAAAGAGAAGCCAAACGTCATTATTCTTGATGTAACAATGCCAGTCATGGATGGTCCGGAAATGCTTGCTAAGCTAAAGAGTAATCCTGACTTACGTTCTATTCCTGTTGTAATGCTGACTGCAGAAGCTGGAAAAGAGAACGTACTCAGGATAGCTAAGATGGGTGTCAGGGATTACCTGGTCAAACCTTTTAAGGAAGAATTAATTGTAGAGCGTGTTGGCAGGATAGTTGAGTTAAAGCCGCGTGGGGATTCGGCTCAAAAACACAGGCGGATTGATGAGGAAATTAAGGTTCTGGTGGTTGATGATAAACCGGCTATAATTGATCATATAAAGAAAGGACTTTCAGATTTGCCCTGGCATATTGAAGGAGTTGGGCAAATCAATCAGGCCTTTGATTATGCCCAGCAAAACGTCGTAGATGTGATTCTCATAAGCCTATCATTACCGTCGGATGCCGGTTTCGTGTTATATCAAAAGTTTAAGGGTACGGTTAAGACACGCAACACGCCAATTCTGGGCATGTGCGTTAAGATTGCAAATGAAGAGCAGACTCGGGCACAGCAACTTGGTTTTACTGGTATTGTTACAAAGCCTATTGACATTGTAGATCTGCGGTCAAAGATCGTTCGCGCACTTAATCTGGATACATCATTCCTGTATTTTGAACACAGAGATACATCGTTGGTTGTGAAGATTCCGGTGGAAATGTCGCAAGCCGTTATCCGAGAAATAGAATCTTGTCTGCAACAGGAAACTACAAAGGCAGTAGATGCTGGTTTAGATAAAGTTATATTAGATTTAACCAAAGTTGCGATTGTGGACATAAGTCTGGTAGAGTTAGGACTTGCTATACGGCAAGTTTCTCAAGATCTTTCGTTGAAATTTGCGGTTTTAGGATCGGCAGAAATTCAGACCCAATGCAGGAATTTCCAGGAGACAAAAGATTGGAAGCTGGCAGAATCTTTTGAAAAAGCTATGGAAATTTTAAAATGAACATAGCAATGCAACATCAGATCAGATTGTTTACTGCATTGTTGGTAGCAATTATTTGTTTGCATGCAGTTGGTGGTGGTTATTTGCCTGAGACAGGGCCAAGTGCATTGCGATTTGAGAGAGAGCCAGTTGTATCAAATAGGGTGGTCAACCTGCTTGAGTCCAAATACAATGTTAAGGACAGTACTACTAATGGTGCCGCATTTGTATCAACTGCTACCAATCAGACTGCATCATTATCGACAAACTTGCCACCTGCTATTCAGCCGGCATCGACAAATGCGGCTGTCGCAATGGTCACATCAAATGCTAACCTCGCCGCCATCAGTGCAACGAATATCAACCAGAATGCTCCCGTGAACTATTCGGTTGGTGGTTTTGATCCGAATGCTGGCATTATGATATCGCCTCAGATGTTGGTTCCATTGCTGGTACAGAAGGATCTCGGCACAAATGCAAACACTCAAACCTCAGTAATTGTTGCACCATCTATATTTTCTCCTCCGGCATTGCAATCACCACCATCGAGCAGCTCAACTTATTCGAGCCCATAATGTATTGTAACTGAATATTTTCACAATATTGGCTATGGCAGAACAAAATAGCTCGAACCCGATAACAACAGGGTTGGTAGCAATACTTGCAGTAGTTGTGTTAGAAGTTTTTGGGATGGGGGCTACTTCTGACATGGCACATGTTTTAACTAATACTAATGTTTCCCCTGTCCATGCGGGATCTACCAGTACTAATGCAACTTCTTTTCAGGACACGAAAAAACTGGAGTTGCCCGATCTTCATTCAATGACGTCTGTCTCGACTAACAAAGTAATTCAGGAATTTAAGCCAAATGATGCCTTGGTTCGGAGTCAGCAGCTGATAGCGACGCCGAACATAAAAATTGAAACTGAGCCGGAGTCAGAATTAGATCCACAGTTTTACAGTAATATTATTGCCGCTGCCAGGATAGCCCGTGAAAAAAAGTTTTATGATACAGCCACATCGAATTTGGTTGGAGTATTAAAATCAGATGCCCCGGATGAACTGAAAAAAACAGCTATTTTAGAGCTTTCAGTGGTAGCGTATGAACAGGGAGACTTACCACGGGCAATACAAATACTTTCACAGTTTTTTTCACTTTTTCCAAAGGACCCATCTATTCCTGAAGTTTTACTTCGTCAGGGGATATTTTATAGGCAAATGGGAGCGTATACTCTGGCACTAACCAAGTTTTATGCTGTGATGACGGCTGCACTTAACATACCTGAAGGTAGTTTAGATTATTATAAGCGTCTGGTTCTTCAGGCACAAACAGAAATAGCAGATACTTATTACATCCAGAATAGATATTCAGACGCAGTAGAATATTATGCCCGTTTATTAAAACAATCAGACCCGGCACTAAATAAATCTCAGATTCAATACAAATTAATAAAGTCATTTTCCTTTTTAGGAAAAAACAACGAGCTAATAACCCAGGCTGAGGATTTTTTGAGGAATTTTTCTGGGATAAAAGAAGAACCCGAGGTGCGTTTTCTTTATTCGATGGCATTAAAAAACGTTGGCAGGACAAGAGAGTCTCTTGAACAAGTTATGCAATTGCTTTTGAGCCAGAAACAAAAGGCAGCTCAGGACCCTGCGACCTGGTTATATTGGCAAAAACGAACAGGCAATGAAATAGCGAATCAGTTATATCAGGAAGGCGACTATATCCACGCTATAGAGATCTATAAAGCTCTAGCGGAGTTAGATAATTCTCTTTCATGGCGTCTGCCTGTATGGTATCAAATTGGGTTAGCGTGTGAAAAATTGCATCAACATCAAAAGGCGATTGAAGCGTATGATTTAGTGATAACAAATGCCGGTAATATTGTTGCAACCAACCTTGATGCGTTAAAAATGGTTGTTGATATGGCGCGTTGGCGGAAGGAATTTTTGATATGGACGACAAACACTGAAAATACGATTAATGATATCAAACGCCAGCAGCCGCTAGCGATGGTAACAAACAAGATGAGCCTGGTACCATGAGAACAATTCAACTGATAAAAACCAAAATACAAAAACAAGATTCTCAGGAGAATCAAGGTGTGAGTAACAGTAAGCCTGAGACAGATCTGATGCTTTTTGAAGCCGATTTATCAAAACATCTTGATACCTGTAAAGAGGTTTTGAAGTTATTGGAAACCGAGAATACTCTTTTGTCAGGGACCGGGGAAATTCATTGGACTGACTCGATTGCCAGGCGCAAGGCATTGCTCTCGCAATTGAATGAAAACTCTGCTAAATTAAGGGAGCACAGGGAAAAATGGTTGAAGTTGGATCCGGAAACCCGAGGGAAATACGTTCAGATTTCAGAGTTGATTAAGCAGAACCAGGAAGTAATACTAAAGATAATAATGCTAGACCGTGAAAATGAAAAGCTCATACTAAGACGCGGGCTTTTGCCGCCAACTAAAATTCCGTCGCTACGGCCGACCAGCAATAGTTTTCTGGCAGCATTGTATAAGAAGTGACAAGAGAATGGGCAAAAAGTTTTTGAATTAATATGCCGTTCGAAAAAATAATCGTTCTGGATGATGATATAATATTGAGGAAGAATCTCGAATCGCAACTTCGGCTGCGCAGGTATGATGTTGCGCCAGCTGCGACATTGGGTCAGGCACAGGAATTATTGGGTAAAGACACTTTTGATCTAGTACTTGCTGATGTTAAGTTACCTGATGGCGATGGGACGGAACTATTAAAGCAATTACAGCTTAGACCACAAAGACCGCTTGTGGTAATGATGACAGGTTTTGCGACTGTTGAGTCAGCGGTGGAATGTATCAGAGCTGGTGCATTTGATTATCTTATTAAGCCCTTTTCTTTTCAGCAGCTGGAAGTAATAATCAAAAAAGCGGAAGAGTTTGCTCAATTAGTCAAAGTAAACAAGTATTTCAGTCAAGAAGAGCTAGCCGATGATGGTTATGAAATTCTTGGGCAAAGCAAGCAGATGGAAGCTGTTCGCGATCTGATAAGGAGGGTAGCGCGGACTCAGGCCACAGTATTAATTCAAGGCGAAAGCGGAACAGGCAAAGAGTTGGTAGCTCGGGCTATATACAGACAAAGCCCCAGAGCGGATGCTCCATTTATAAGAGTAAACTGTGCAGCAATTCCTGAAAATCTTATTGAGAGTGAATTTTTTGGGCATGAAAAAGGGGCATTTACTGGGGCCATCTCCAAACGGGAGGGAAGGTTTGAACTTGCGCATGGTGGAACAATTTTATTGGACGAGATAAGCGAGATTTCGCAAGCTGTGCAGGCTAAATTGCTTCGAGTTTTGCAAGAGCGTGAATTTGAGAGGGTGGGCGGCTCCAGGACTATATCAGTTGACGTCAGGGTAATTGCTACAACAAATAGGAATTTGGAACAATGTGTTGAGCGAAAAGAGTTTAGACAGGATTTGTTTTTTAGACTGAACGTGGTACCGATTTATCTTCCGCCATTGCGAGAGCACATTGAGGATGTGCCGCTTTTGGCGCGAAGCTTTCTTAAGCGTTTTTCAAGGAAGCACGGGGCAAATGTATCAGATATCTCGCCTGAGTGCATGAGTGTACTTTGTAATCATTCGTGGCCTGGCAATGTCCGTGAACTTCAAAACGTGATAGAACGCGGCGTGATCCTTTGTGGCGATGAAACTGTTTTAAAACCGGAGCATCTTGGGCTTTCGTTGAGGCAGATGGAACCTTCTGTAACACAAACTTCCGCTTCAGTTAATGAAATTGCTAAGCTGGATGATAAATTAGTAAAACTTAGCGATGTTGAGCGGGTTCATATATTAAACGTTTTACAGAAGTGTAAGGGTAACAGAACCCATGCAGCGAGGCTATTGGATATAAGTATTCGAACTCTAAGGAACAAACTTAACGAATATAAGAAACAAGGAATGCTTAGCGAATGCTTTGCTAATGACACGCCGGACTTAGAAGAATAAACTTAATTTGCCGGAGATCAGTGATTATTGATATTTTGTTTTTGCTTGGATTGTTTTTTCCGATTTAATTGTTGTAATTGATCGCGGTAAATAGCTGCTTTCTCGTATTCTTCTTTAGCAATTGCTTCTTGCATTGCTTTTTCGAGTTTTTCACGTTTTGTGAGCCTGGGTTTAGGTCGGAGTTCATTGAGCCAGTTTTTTAGAAAATTAATTTCAGGTGATTGTTCCGGAGGGCCTTCGATATTGGTTTTGTCATAGAATTCTATGAGTTCGTTCAAGCCATTTTCAATGCATTTAATACTTTGTTGTTTTTTGCCTTTTTGCAGGTAGAGCAGGCTCTGGGCGTGAATTTTTAAAGCGAACAAATGCGGTATTTGCTGATAAACCAGGTTAACGAACTCTTCGTTTTCGGCGTATTGTTCTATAAGGTCGTATGTGGCCAGGTTTTGTTCGATATCATTAATGACATTCTGGTATTCACTTAAATAAAAGAAGCACATGGATCTGTGCTGATAAAGTCTGGCTTCTGCGCAAAGATCCTCGCAATCGCTGGGTTTTAGTACGAAAGCATCATCATCTCCATGGTTTTCAATAATGTGTTCAGCCAGTTTGTTTTTATAAAACTCCAGGAACGATTCACATCCGAATGGGCGTTTACCGTCAGGTCTGCCTGTTGCATTCATTTGTAAGATTCCAAGGTCAAGGCGGACCTGAATTTTTTCTATACCATCCTTACCTTTAAACTTCCTGACCATTGGAAGTCCTGGTTGGTACTCCCAGTTATTTAAGATTTTAGAGATATCAAAATTCACGAATAAAACTATGCATCATAAAGCGGCCATCGTCAATGCACATTTATTTGATATCAGGTTTGACATTTTTTGTGTTCTATATACTGTATATTTGTACAGTATAAGATGGACATGACGGAAATAAATCAATACGGAAATAAACCCCGACGTATTTTGCATATCGATGCGGACGCGTTTTTCGCTTCTGTGGAACAGGCAGCCGATCTCAAGTTACGGGGTAAGCCGGTAGCTGTGGGTGGACTCACGCGCGGAGTAATAGCTTCTGCTTCTTATGAGGCAAGAAGAATGGGTGTCCGCGCTGCCATGCCTACTGTTATGGCTAAAAGAATTTGCCCAAAGTTAATTGTAGTAGCACCGGATTTTGAAAAGTATGAACGTTTTTCAAGGTGGATGTTTTCCTATGGCTACGACCTTACGCCGGATGTAGAAATAACCTCTATTGACGAGGGGTATCTGGATCTGAGTTCTGTGAACTTAGACGTTATTGGATTGGCAAAGGCGCTGGCTGGTAGGATTCGGGATGCGCTTAGGGTAAGCGTGAGCGAAGGAATTGGATCGAATAAATTGATCAGTCAGATAGCTTCAAAATTTAAGAAACCAGCGGGTTTTGTGCATGTACCTCACGGCCAGGAAACGGCATTTTTACATCCGTTAGATTGTCATTGGTTACCATTAGTTGGTCCAAAGACAGAGGAACTTTTGCGAATGGCCGGGATAACCAAGATTTGGCAGATTGCGAGTATACCGATTAGCGAGCTTTCGATAATATTGGGTGGAGCTTTAGCTTTTCAGCTGAAGCAGTTTGCAAATGCTCAGGACAACCGTCCGGTAGTACCTTTTTCGTTTCCGGCAAAGTCAATCAGCCGACAATATACATTTGCTGAGGATACCACAAATGAGGAGTATGTTATAGCCATACTTAAACGGTTAGCAGATGAATTGATCGCACAATTACGTTCGGAAGACAGGGCTGCAAGGTCGTTTTCGGTTACGGTACGGTACAATGACATGGAAGAAGATAGTGCTTCGGAGAGCGTATTGGAACCAATATGTCTGGAGTCTGATATATATCCTTTATTGGAACGGTTATGCAAAAAAGCCTGGCGTCGTAAGGTTAGCCTCAGGATGATCGGTGTAAGATGTACTGATTTCTACAAGAGTTTTCTATTTGGGGGGTTACCTATTGATGAATTAGTTTCGAGGAAGTTAGCGGAGCATCGTTTAGCTAAGGCTGTGGATAAAGTCCGTGGTTTATTTGGTGCGGGAGCCGTTATGCGCGGTCACGATATGTTACTCGAAAGACTCAGTATAGGTAGGAAGTGTACAGCAAGATCGGATTTTAGAATAAGATCTGTAACTTTAAAGGGGCGTTTAACAGGTGGTACAGTTTCAAGAATTTTTCCGGCAAAGCCGGATTATATTCCTCGTCCAGATCTTAAATGTACAGTGATGCCTTCGGTTAGGAGTTATTATTCGTTTTTGGATTCGACACTTTCTATTCAGGCTATAGTGGATTTAGCGGTGGCCAATGGATTTGAAGCAGTTGGGTTGGTAGATAAGGGAAACCTGCATGGGGTTTATGAGTTTTGGGTTTCGGCTAAGAATGCTGGCTTGAAACCATTGATAGGTGCTGAGGTCAATGTTTGTGGGAGGCCACTTAAACTTTATGTAATGAACAAGACTGGTTATGCGAATCTTTGTCGATTATTGTCAGGAGATTTATTTGTAAAGAAGCACGAAACGTCTCTGGTTTCAGGTAAGAAGAATTCGGGGCTGGCGCAAGATAAAGACTTTTTTAGCTGTTCAAAGTTTTATGTTGACTATGAGGTTAGTTGGAATGTGCTGGCAGAATTTTCCGATGGATTAATAGCTGTTGGTGCTGATGTGGAGATGGCGAAGATTTTTGGGGATCGTTTTTATCTGGCGGTCAGAGACGGGGTTCATGCCATGGTAAACAGGAATATGCAGGTTTTACCTGTAGCTATGTGGGATGTGCATTATATTGGTGATAAAGACAGGTTGACCTTTGAGGTTTTAAAAAGCATTAAAAGCGGGAGTTTTTTGGATTCTGACTGTTCTTATAAAGGGGGAGGGGACGGACTCCGCTTCAGGACGGCTAATGAAATAACTTTGATGTTTCGTACGGTTCCTGAGACCATATTGAATCTCAGAAAGCTGGCAGATCTTTGCAATTTTGAATTTGAGGATCGGGTTTTGGATTTTCCGGAGTTTTGTCTACCGGCTGGTATTAATGCTTCTGAATTTTTGCGGCGGTTAGTTATGGATGGACTGCGCAGGCGGTATGGTAGCAGGTGTAACGAGATGCTCAATCGCGTAAATGCCGAGTTAGAGGTGATCAATCGTGTTGGGTATGCTGAATATTTTTTGACTGTATGGGATTTACTTCAGGAGTGTAAGCGTTTGGGGATTGACTGGCTTACGCGAGGAAGTGCAGCAGATTCTCTTGTTTGCTATTGTTTAGGCATTAGCAATATATGTCCTATCAGGTTTGGCCTTTATTTTGAGAGGTTTTTGAATAGTGATCGGATGCAAATGAACAAGTTACCGGATATTGATATTGATTTTCCTCATGACAGGAGGGATGAGGTTGTGGACATGATTTTTAGGCGTTATGGGTTTGAGCATGCGGCCAGGGTTGGTGGTTTTTCTACGTATCAATCCAGGAGTGCGTTTATTGATGTGGTCAAGGTATTTGGGGTCTCAGCTTTTCAGGCGCATCGAATTTCTGAGAAGTTGCCTCATGTTCAGGCGTCGGCTATAGCAGAGGCCTTACAATTTCGCAAGGAGTGTTCAGATTTGCCATTGGATAATGAGCCTTACAAGACGGCACTGCGGATAGCGATGACGTTGGATAATTTCCCCAGGCATCCTAAGATGCATCCATGTGGAGTTGTAGTTTCAAGGGCGTCTATTTGGCGATACTGTCCATGTTTTGCCTCAGATCAGGGTTATCCGGTTACGCATTTTGATATGGAATCATTAGAAAACTTAGGTCTGGTCAAACTAGATATCCTGGCTCAGGGAGGTCTGGCTGTAATAAGAGATGTCAGGGCGTCTTTACAGTCTAGAGGCATACGGGTTGAGGTTGATTCATTGGATCCGTGGCAGGATCAAAAGGTATGGAACATGATAAGTTCTGGTCAGGCCATAGCGGTTCACCACATTGAAAGTCCGGCGATGTTATCATTGGCTCGCAGGTGTGGTGTGCATGATATTCATGGGCTTATTGCCATGGTAAGCGTAATTAGGCCCGGTGCTGCCAATGAAAATCACAAGACGGAGTTTGTTCAAAGATATCGTGGTTTGTCTCCGGTTACTTTTCCATGTAGTTTAATAGAAAAATTTTTAAGGGACAGTTTTGGTTTATTGCTTTACGAAGAGCAGGTATTGCAGATATGCAATGAGTTTGCTGGTTTGACTTTAGGAGATTCGGACGCACTCAGGCGGGCGCTTGGTAAAAAGAATGCCCTTTTGATAGAAAAGCTCAAAGACAAATTTTATAAATCTGCACTGGCGTTGGGTAGGTCTAAGGATCTCATAGAATTGGTATGGTCGATGATAGATGCGTTTCAAGGTTATGCTTTTTGCAAGGCGCACAGCGCTGCATACGCGATAGAAGCCTATACAGCTGCATGGTTAAAATTGAATTATCCGGCTGAGTTTATGGCTGCAGTATTATCCAATGGAAAAGGTTTTTATGCGCCCATAGTTTATGTAATGGAATGTTACAGATTGGGTTTAGATTTTTTGCAGCCAAGTGTGAACAGTCCTGGACCGGGATTTACTGTAGAGCCAGGGGGTAATAGCAGACAAAAGATTAGGGTACCGTTGTTTAATGCGAAAGGCCTGAGTGAATCGATAAAACAAAAAATACTCGAAGAAAAGCATCGATGCCCTTTTTACTCCATTTCTGAATTTTGCAGCAGGGTTAAACCGTCTCTGCAAGAATGTGTAACCTTAATAAAGGCTGGAGCTTTCGATGAGTTTACAAAGAGTAAAACAGCCCAATTCTGGGAAGTACAACATTTGTTGTCACGTGCTGGAAATTATGATTCAGGCCAGTGTTTGTTTTTCCAGGGCAATGATATTAACCCGGGATTAGAGGTTGGTCTATTGGAGCCGGATAAGCAAACCCAATTACAATGGGAACTCGAAGTATTTGGTTATCCGGTTAGATCGCATCCGTTGGAGCTTTTTCCTGATATAGCGTGGGATAGTTATTGTAGAATTGCAGATTTAGAAGGGCATATTGGTGAGAAAGTAGTGGTATGTGGATTGGTTGTTGAGCAAAGGATTCATCATCAACAAAACGGGGACCCTATGAAATTTATTACGGTGGTAGACTGGTCTGGGACATTAGAGGCATACCTTTTTGCAAATGTATATAAAAGTTACGGATTACAAACTATAAAATGGCCTGTCCTGGAACTGGAAGGCATAGTAGAGCCTTTTGAAGGGGGAACAGGCTATGCTTTGCGGGTGCTCAGAGTTGGTAAGGCCAGAAGTGTCCGGGTTAAAAAGAATTTTTAAATTATTGAATTTTTGTGTCGGATTTATCGTAAAAGAAAGCAGATAGAGAGCCTGTTTGTTTTTTGTGTGTAAAAAGTGTAGATTTTGATTGTGTAACTGAAAAGATATAAGATAGACTTTGGTCAAAGCCGAAAATGTTAATTTATGAAAACACGAATTGGTAGACGGGATTTTATTAAGAAGACTGCGTTTGCATCGGTAGCAAGCATTGCTGCTGCCGGTACTATGAGTTCGGTTTTTGCCCAGAAATCCGACTCAATATCTAATACTGGGGCTAAAACAAACAAAAACGCGTTGCCCAAAGGGAATTTGTGTGGTGTTGAGATAAGCAGGATTATCTTAGGTGGTAATCTTGTTTCCGGGTATGCACATGCAAGGGATTTATTGTATGTGGGCGCCTTGATGAAACATTATTATACGGAATCCAAGATATTGGAGACATTAGAAATAGCTGAGGCTAACGGAGTTAATGCAATAAACTTAGCGATTTGGGACAATTTAAAGTTTTTAGAGAAGCATTGGAAAAATGGCGGGAAGATGAAACTGATAGCACAAGCTTTACCTAATGATAATGACAGTCTTGCGCAGTTTAAGCGGGCTGTAGATTTTGGAGCGTGTGCAGTTCATATACAGGGTCATGGTTCAGAAAAATTGCTTGAAGAGGGGCGCATAGATTTCATTGGCAAGATTATGGAGTATATTAAGTCTCAGAAAGTACCTGCTGGTGTTGCTGCGCACTGGTTAGAAGTTGTGGTGCAGTGTGAAAAACATAAGCTGCCTGTAGATTTTTATGTAAAGACCCTGCACACACATGAATACCATACTGCGCCTAAACCTGGTGAAACCGGGTACCTTGGTAGATATGATAACTCCTGGTGTCAGGATCCTGAAGAAGTTATAGAGGTTATGCGCGGAGTGGAAAAGCCCTGGATTGCATTTAAAGTAATGGCTGCAGGTGCTATTCCACCTAGAAAAGCTTTTCAGTATGCTTTTAACGGCGGCGCAGATTTTATAATGGCTGGGATGTTTGATTGGCAGATTGAAGAGGATATTAAAATTGCAATAGATGTCTTAGGTGAAACGAAAAGACACAGACCATGGCGTGGTTGACATTAGCTTCACTGCTTTGTATATGACGTATTAAGCTAGATACTGCCTTTTTGGACCAGTTCAGCAAATTTTTCGAAAGACCGGTCATAAGTTCGTTCAACATTATTTGGAAAGCAGCAGGCTGGCAACTGGCGCATGGATAGGTGGTATCGCAAACAATCACAACAAACTCCTTTTCTGGAGCATGTGGGGTAACTGCAATTACAATTTTTAAGATTTGTCTGTTTCTTGCACTCCATAGAGTAAATAAAATTCGGCGTTAAAATAAATGTCAACAAATTTTAAAATCTTGGGTGTTTAATGTTTGGTCGGTTAACAGGTCTAAAGTTTTAATTTCCTTAAGCAACTGTGTTTCGGAGGTGATTTTTAAAAAGGAGTTATCTTTGAACCTGGAAAACGGGTATGTAGAGATGATAATTTTGATATATTTTTTAAATTTTTCGATTCGTGAAATTTCTTGTGATATGCCCGTAGTAACAAGTTTATATAATTGATAGACATATTCGCTTAATCTGAAATCCGGGTTTTGTTGTGGTGGTTTTAAGTTGAGCCTTTGTCGGATCTGGTTGAAAATGAACGGATTGGCTACTGCTGCGCGACCTATCATGAGTCCAGAGACACTGGTTTTTCTCAGTATTTGAATAGCCTGGTCTGGATTAACAATATCACCGTTTGCGAGCACTTTGCAGTTTAATGTTTTTGCTGCTAATTCTATTGCGTTGAGGTCGACAGATCCTGAGTACATTTGTTTGACGGTACGACCGTGGACCGTGACCAGATCCGCATGTGCATTATTGATGATCTTGAGGATTTGGGGAAATTCTTCTGTTGAATCCCATCCTAATCTGGTTTTGACACTAAAGTTGCAAGCGATGTTCTCTCTTAGTTTTAGTAAGATTAATTCGAGTTTGTTAAGGTTTCGGAGTATGGCACCGCCGGCGCCTTTTCTACAGACTATTGGTACCGGGCAGCCGATATTGAAGTCAATGATACTAACTGGGAATTGTTGTAGTTCTCTTGCGGCTCTGATAATGGATTCTACATGATGTCCTGCGATTTGAACGGAAAGTTGGGATTCTCCATGGTTCCAAAACAGGAATTGTTTGATGTCTGAAGTGATCCGAGAAGATTCATGGACACGATAAAATGGGACACAGAAGATGTCTGGGGCTCCTGTTGAATTTAATAAATCCCAAAGGCCCGGATGCGAAATATCTTTCATTGGCGCAAATGCCAGTATTGGTTTTGAGACAGGCTGTATGAACATGTCCTGATCCGACATCTGCATAGTAATAATTGGAGAATGGGGTTTAATTAAATTATGACTGAGAATTTTTCATGTGGTTTTAGGGAGACACAGAAACCATGTAGCAGTTGAGGTACGAGTTCGAGATCGTGCAGGCTTATAACTTCGACAGGTGAATGCATATATCTGTTGGGTATACTAACAAGTGCACTTGGAATGCCACCGCGCGTCCAGAATATAGCATCTGTATCTGTGCCGCTCGTAGATGAGACAGTTTCGTGCTGGATGGGGATTTTGAGTTTTTCAGCGGCATCTTCTAATTTTTTGACTACAGCAGGGTGGTTACAGCCGCCATATGTAAGTGTAGGGCCTTTGCCAAGACTAATTTCTCCGTGTTGTTCTTTTTTTACATTTGGATAATCGGTACTATGGGTTACATCGACTACGATTGCAACATCAGGTTTAATAGTATAGGCGATTTGTCTGGCGCCGAAGAGGCCGACTTCTTCCATAATGTTTGAAACGATATTGACTTCAGCGTTTATTTTCTTTTTTGATTCACTAAGCAGTCGCAAGGTTTCAGCAATAGCAAACGTGCCCACTCTGTTATCAAATGCACGTGCAGTTGCAAGGCCGTTTCTTAGGAGTTCAAATTTATGGTTAATCGTGATCGGGTCACCTATTTTTACAAGCTCCAGAGTCTCAGCCTTTGATCTTGTTCCGATATCGATAAAAAGTTCGTGGATTTTTGGGGGTTTAGTTTCCTGTGAATCTTTAGATATGAAATGTGGCGGGATACAGCCTACAACCCCAAGTATAGGCCCAGATTTCGTGTGTATGGTAACGCGTTGTGCCTGAAGTATGGCGGGATTGACTCCGCCAAGTTTGCGCACGTAAATATATCCCTCATTTGAAACATAATTAACAGTAAGTGCAATTTCATCGGCGTGAGCAGAGATCATCACTTTGGGTGAGCCTCCCTTATTTAATACGGCGACTGTGTTGCCGTATGCATCTGAGAAAGTATCATCTGCAAACGGTTTTACATATGAGAGCCAGATTTTTTGGCCTGCAGATTCGTAGCTTGCAGGGCTCGGTGTATTTACCAGTGCTTCCAGAAATCTTAGAGATTTTTCCAACATGAATGAAATAATGCAAAACCTTATGCACAAATGCAAAACTAATTATGACGATTAAAATTTGGGATTCGCTTTAAATTCTCAATTGTTACAGGTTGATTTGGAATCAGAATGCTTACGGTTCAAGCTGGTTTAATCTCGCTAGCAGGCCAGAATAACGTTTTGTTGTAGTACTATTTTTAACTGCTATAGCTATAGCTCTTTTTTGACCAATGATGAGCACTAATTTTTTTCCTCTGGTAATTGCTGTATATAATAAGTTTCTTTGAAGGAGCAGGAAGTGCTGAGTTGCTATTGGGATAATAACAGCAGGGAATTCGGAACCTTGTGCTTTATGGACGGTGATTGCATAAGCGGGGCTTAATTCGTCGAGTTCATTATATTCATAGGTAATGGTGTTTTCGTCGTAGCTGACGTAAACGAGTTGCTCTGTTTGGTCTATTTTTTGTATTATTCCGATATCGCCATTAAAAACATTTTTTTCATAGTTATTTTCGTTCTGGATAACTTTATCACCTTTTCTATAGGTCCATCCAAATTTAGTAACAGACTCTTTATCAGGGGCATCTGGATTAATAATTTCCTGGATTCGCTTGTTAAGTTCTATAGTTCCCAGTTTACCACGATTCATCGGGGTAATTACCTGGATATCTTTGAAGGGGTCGAAGCCAAATTTGGAGGTTAACCTTCCTGCAATCAGAGTAGAAATTTCGTCAATGATTTCTTCAGGTGTATTTCTTTCGATAAAATAGAAATCTGAGATTTTGTTATGGCTGGTTTGTGATTTTTGGTATTGGCCGGGGAATTTACCGGAGTTTATCTGGTGGGCAGCGGTAATAATAGTGCTATCTGAGGCCTGCCTAAAAATTTCCAGTAATTTGGCCACAGGAAGTTTATTTGAATTTATCAAGTCTTTCAGGACTGAACCTGGTCCAACGGACGGCAACTGGTCGACATCACCTACGAGCAAGACTTTTGCGTGGTCAGGCACGGCGGCTAGCAGTTTGCTCATTAGCATTACGTCGACCATCGAGACTTCATCGATGATTATGGCATCGCAATCCAGGGGACGGTCTTCGTTTCTAGAGAAACCGCCTATTGCGGGCTGGAATTCAAGGAGTCTGTGGATAGTTTTAGCTTCAGTATTAGTAGTTTCGGACATGCGTTTTGCGGCGCGGCCTGTTGGAGCGCAGAGTATACATTTAAGGTGTTTGGCATGGATAATTTTTAAAAATGCATTAATAAGGGTTGTTTTACCAACACCTGGACCGCCAGTCAGGATTGAAAATTTGTGTTTTAAAATAGTCTCCAGAGCATTGCGCTGGCTAGGGGAGAGCGAGATATTGATTTTTTGTTCGGCCCACTGGATAGCATTTGCGATGTTGATATTTTCTAGAATTGAAGGTGTACTTATTAATTTACGGATTCTGGAAACGATTGAAATTTCCGCATTTCGCAGCGCAGGCAAGAAAATAAGGTTTTCATTTTCAATTAATTCTTCAGTCAGCTCACCTTTATTTGTCATTTCGAGCAGTACGCTTGCTATCATGGATGGCGAAACGAGTTCATCGACGTTGGTTTTGGTCTTGAGATTTGATGTAATTTTTGCCCTGGTTTGATTTAGTATAGCGGCTGTATCTTCGATCAATTTATCTTCAGGCATTGCGCAATGCCCGTTATTTGTAGCTTCCCAGAGTGCGTACTCCAGTGCGGATTTGATTCGTTCTTTTGAATTTGCGGCGATACCTAAATGTGCAGCTATAATATCAGCTGAAACGAAACCTATGCCTGGAATATCTCTTGCGAGTATGTATGGATTACTGGAGACTTTTTCTATAGACTGATCACCGTAGGTTTTGTAAATTCGTACTGACTTGGTGGTGCTAATGCCGTGGGAATGAAGGAACACCATTATTTTTCTTATAGCTTTTTGTTCTTCCCATGCGGCTTTGATTTTCTTCCGCCTCACAGGGCCGATTCCGTCGATTTCTTCGAGTCTTGCTGAACAATTTTCAATGATATTAAATATTTCTGTGCCGAATTTTTCCACCATTTTTGCGGCATAAACAGGGCCTATACCTTTAATTAAGCCGCTGCCGAGATATTTTTTAATTCCTT
>Ga0078972_1007189_pt1 | contig 25151 bp, 27 predicted proteins | sample YelNatPaOPGAMG01_FD_67568 | JGI IMG/M metagenome (GOLD analysis project Ga0078972, IMG submission 67568) | Hot spring thermophilic microbial communities from Obsidian Pool, Yellowstone National Park, USA - OP-RAMG-01 (SPADES assembly) (version 2) | ecosystem: Environmental > Aquatic > Thermal...
CACCTGAATTAACAAAGATAGAGACTGAAGCAAAGGTAAGGATACTTAAGGTTCAACTTGAGAATGGTGATATAATAACACTCCCAAGGGCTAATGTTGAGATAATAGAAGAATGAGGAGGTTCAATGGAATTTCTTCTTCTCGCTGGAATAATATTAATACTTGAAATATTAAAAAATATAGAACCTGTAAGGGATGCAATATCAACACTTAATGCATTAAAGATACCTATCGGTTTTGTTGTCCTTCTGCGAGGTATATCATTTTTATTCTATTCAAAATTACTCTTTCAGGGAATTATGGGAATAATCGCAGGTGCGATATTAACTATTGAAGTTTTTATTCTTTTTATAAAAGATATAGAGGTGAGGAATAGAGTAAGAGATTCAATGCTTGGATTATCTATTCCTGTTGGATTTATTACTCTTATCGCTGGTTTTATCGGTTTATTCTTGAGATAAAACCTGCGATTGAAATTGCTATTAATATTACTAATGTTTTCTTTACACCATAAACAGGTATGAGAATAATTGATGTAAAAAACGAGCCTATTGAAGCACCAATAAGGTCATAAAAATAAACTTTTGCCGCCTCTTTTTTACCTTCACCTGTAATAAAAGTTGAACAACCATAAGTTAAACCAACAGAGAATCCAGCAAATAAATTAAGTAAAGATGCTGAAAAAAGATTAATTGATCTCAAAGGTAAAAGAAGATAAACAAAAATAAAAAAGAAAAAGATGTAAACTAAAATGAGATAATATCTTCTGGGAAACTTTTCAAAAAAAGCACCACCCATTCCTACACCAAACATAAAAAAACCTATTATTGCACCAACATATTGATAAAGTGTTCCATTATAAGACTGGAAAAGAAAAAGGACGATTATCTCAGAGGTTATACCAAGAAATCCTACAATTGAGACATTGTATAAAACATTTCTCTTTATGAAAGGGAGAATGAAGAAAAAAATAATTAAATAATAAGGGATTTTATCAAATATTTTAAGAATATTTAAAAGAAAATCTTTGAACTTAAAACTATTATATTTAAGAAATAGATAAAATATATAAGGTTCTTTGATTGTTGAAACTTTAAAATTTCCCTTCATTCTTTCATAAAAAAACTGAGACCTTTCAATGATATATCTTAAAAATCCCTCATTTAAATAGTTTAATTTTAACTTTTCAAGTTTTTCAATCATAATCTTCTCATCTATTTTTATCTCCTTATCACTGAAGATGAATATACCTGATTCAAGTGGGAATACAAAGGAATATTTGAAAACACTATTTCCTGTTTCCAATAATGTTCCATCCAAATCTTTTGTGAATGTATCAATGTAAACATCAGAGGATGGAATTTTGAGGATAATAAATCCGTCATCTTTTAAATAAATTTTCATTCTTTTCAGAAATTCAACTGAAAAAAATCTTGAACTCGTTATATTATCAGGTAAACCTGCATTAACAATGATGAAATCATACTTATCTTCAATCTTAGCCTTGAATGGATCTGTGAAAATCCAATTTATATTATCAGGGTATAGAATTTTAATCTCTTTATTCTGTTCTATAATTGTTAGTTTGCCTTCTTTGAGAAGTTCTAAACATTCTGATGGTGAAGGAATACCAATGGACAGGATTTCATTTTCAAAGGAATCTTTTAAAAGAAATGGGAGATGCTGCATTTCATCATAAAATCCTACGGGATATGAAAAAGAGAGTTTACCATCAATATAAACGGATTTAATATTTTCTTTTTCCCTTACAATAAACCTGTTGTATCTTGTATCTATTAAATTATTAAACTTGTAACCTGCAAAATCACGCTGGAGGCTTTTTTTTATAATAAAAGGGATTGGGAATGAGTAAAGAAGAATTAAAATTATAAGGTATATCTTCTTCTTTTCTTTTAATATAAAAATCAAAAAAATTGTGATATAAACAAAATAATACCTTAATTGAAAATTGAGAAATCTTATGATAATTAACGAGAAGAAAATGCCGCCAAAAAGGTCACCTAATGCCTCTAAAATATATGGTCTTATATAACCTTTCAGGTCATCTTCCTTCCATTCCATTAATCCCCTTCCAAAAATACACCCTATAATGAAAAAAAGAGGTGAGAATATAAGATAGAAAATTATCATCGTTTCTCTTATCCTGAAAATCTCACCCGGTAATTTGTGAAACAGTTGATAAAGGTTATAGGAAAGAAAAATATAGAAAGGGAAGATGATTGCGAATAACATTAAATAAAATATGAAAGAACCTTTTTTCCCTGAGAAGAAAACTCCTAAACCTGAAAACAATAACCACGAAGAGAGAAACAAACAGGTTGTTATTTCATTGCTTGAGACCGAATAATAAATCTCCCTTATCAAAAGGGATTGTGTTAGAATACTCAAAAAACCAACAAAAAAAATAAACATCAGATTTCCATAGACTCAATGATACTCTTCATTTTATCATCGGGTAATGGAAGATTATTTAAAGAGACCTTCATCATTATAACATCATAATCATCTTTTATAACCCTTGAAAAAGTGAGTTCAAAATCTTTAAATAGTTCAATTATTTTGTTATATTTTAATTCTTTGTTTTCGTATGCAATCCCGATATAAGTCCCTGTATCAAGATTCTTATAAATAGCGGTATTCCTTTCGCTCCTTGCCTTAACAAGTGCTTCATAACCTAAAATTATCAATGTTTCTATTCCTTCATCTGTTTCAGAAACCCTGAAAAAATCTTCTATAGAATAATAGAATTCCTTAACCAGATCCCTTGGAATATTCTTAATCCTTTCAAGAATCCTTTCAAGTTTCTGGACATCCATTTTTCTTAAACCTTCATCAAAATCCCTGAAATTTGGTAAGTACTTTTTAAATATCTCCTTAAGACCATCATATACCTCACTTATATAATAGAAACTTGGTGTTTCAACCCTTAAATCTATAATATGAACAGACGCTTCACCAAATAATTTTTTGGGATGAATTCCCTGTAAAAAGAAAAATTTAGATTTCACAATATCGTCTAAAATTTTTGATATATCAAAGTTCCTTTCAAGGACAAAAATAATCTTAAAATCAACATAAAATTCTGTTGATTCAAGTGAACTAATGTAAATTTGTGGAATCTTTGTCTTCTGAAACTCATTCACAAGGAAAGGTATAATCGCCCTTATATAATGTTCAAAACCTCCAATAAAATCAATCCTTTCTGCTTTTTCAATCTTTTTCTTTTTCCATAATGATGTTAAGGTTGAAATTATCCTTTGGAATTTTGTTTCTTCAACTGGTTTATCCTCAATGTCTGTGATTTCAAGCCTTGCAACATAAACACCATCACTTGTTGTGAATTCTTTATTAAATTTTACCTTGAACTCTCCTATTGAATAAGAAAGAGCATCAAGGATCTCTTTTAAATTTAAATCCCTTTCAAAAGCACCTATTGTAATACCTGTTAATTCCTCATAAAAAGTCTTCATATTCTTTATCCATATCTGAATTTCCCCTTTTGAATCCCTTACATTCTTTATCAACCTTGCATTATTTATAATTTGTTCCGCAAGGTCTTCAACAGTTCTCTGTTCAATGTATGCCCTTGACCTTGATGCAAAAAATTTGAAAACCTCACCTTCAGGACTTAAAAGTTCATTCAGTAAATCTCTCTCTGCCTTTTTCTCAATAAGGTCAACCACCTTTGAATAAATTTCAAGCCTTTTTGTCTCCTGTGAAAGCAGCATCTTTTTTGCAACACTCCCTATTGAAATGAACCTTATATTCTCTATTATTTCCTGTCTTTCCTCTAAAAACTTCTTTAACTCTTCATTATCCTCAATCTTTATAACTATTATTATAACACCAAGTTTTTTATCACCATATTCTATTATAAATCCCTTTTCATAAAATATATTCCATCCTTTTTCATGGAAAGCACCTGTTATTGCATCAGATAAACCTGGCCAGTCAGCAGCAATAACACCTATATCAACTGCTAAAGGGAATTGAACATTCTCTGGTATTTCAGAAGAATAAGTTTGAATTCCGCCGTTATTGAGCCACATTTTAAAAAGATTTTCTATTACATATCTCTCCCTTTCTTCAGGATAAAATTCTTTTATATTTTTTAAAATCTCATCCAAATTCATAAAAAAAGGGGTGGAAGTCCACCCCTTAACCTTCCTCCTCCAATGTTATTGCCTCAGTTGGACAAGAATCTGCTGCTTCTTCACAATCACAAAGGTCACAACCATTTGGGTTAATAACATGTGCCTTCCCATCGTCGCCCATCTCAAAAACATCCGGGCATATTGCAGTGCAAACAGCATCACCGATGCACTTATCAGGGTCAATCTTTGGTATAACCATCTATCCTCCTTTTTTGTTATTTATAATGTTTTTAAGTTTTCTGTCAAGTTCATTTTTCAAAAACTTTTTTTATCTTCTCAAATGCCCAGTCTATCTCATCCTCTTTTATCACAAGTGGGGGTGCAAATCTTAATACAAAATCGTGTGTCTCTTTGCAAAGCAACCCCTCTTCTTTCAGTTCCTCTGCAAACTTTCTCGCTGGTTCTTTCAATTCCATCCCTATAAGTAGTCCTCTTCCTCTCACCTCTTTTATGACAGGGTTTTTTAATGTTCTCAGTTTTTTCATAAAATATTCGCCAAGTCTTGCTGCCCTCTCAGGGAGTTTGTATTTTTCAATAACCTCTATCGCTTTAAGTGCTATTGCACAAGCAAATGGATTCCCTCCAAATGTTGAACCATGGTCACCTGGTTTAAAAACACCAAGTATATCATTTGAACTGCATACAACAGATATGGGGACAATTCCACCACCAAGTGCCTTACCAAGGATTATCATATCTGGTTTCGCATCTTCCCATTGCCAAGCAAACATCTTTCCTGTTCTTCCAAGCCCTGTCTGTATCTCGTCAAGTATGAAAAGAATATTATTCTTCTTGCAGATTTCCTTCACTTTCTTCAGATAACCTTTCTCAGGAATAATTATACCACCTTCACCCTGTATAGGCTCCATAAGGACACCAATAGTATTCTCATTTATTGCTTCTTTTAATGCGTTAATATCATTATAAGGTATAAGTTTGAAACCTTCCGTGAATGGGCCAAATCCATCTTTGTATTGTTTTTCTGAGGAGAAAGAAACTATTGTTATAGTTCTTCCGTGAAAGTTGTTCTCAAAAACTATGATCTCACCATTGTATTTTTGTATGCCCTTTTTCGTATAAGCCCATTTTCTTGCAGCCTTAATAGCAGTTTCAACAGCCTCTGCTCCAGTATTCATTGGAAGAGCCATCTCCATCCCTGTAACTTCGCATATCTTCTTCAGAAAAAGTGGAAGTTTATCGTTATGGAATGCCCTTGATGTGAGAGTCAATTTACCAACCTGTTCTTTCGCAACATTAACAATATCAGGATGACAATGTCCTTGATTTAGTGCGGAGTATGCACTGAGCATATCCATATACTTTTTTCCATCAACATCCCAAACCCAAACACCTTCACCCTTCTCAATAACAACAGGTAGAGGGTGATAGTTATGAGCACCATACTTATCGTTCATTTTAAGAAGTTCTTCACTTGTGAATTTTCCCATAATTCCTCCTTTATAATTTAATCATTTTTTCAATAGCATTATAAGCCCTATCAATAATCCATTTTTCTAATTCAATCCTGTATTGTAGTTTTTCAATTGCCTGGAAAAGTGAGTTTAAGTTTATCTTTTTCATATTATAACAGATTGCCTTTCTCACTGGATAAAAATTTTTTTCAGGATTCTCTTTTTTTAATCTGTGGACAATACCTTCTTCAGTTCCTATTATAAATTCTTTATTATTCAGTTCCTTAGAGAGTTTTATAATACCACTTGTGCTTGCAACATAATCTGCTATATCAATAACATCTGGTGTGCATTCAGGATGGACGATTACTAATGCTTCAGGATGTTCATCTTTTAATGTTTTTATATCTTCAAGTGTTATAAGGTGGTTGTGTGTTGGACAAAATCCATCCCATATTATCATCTCTTTATCTGTGAATCTTTTTACATAAGAACCAAGATTCCTATCAGGTATGAATATAACCCTTTCAGTTTTTACACTATTAACAACCTTTACTGCATTTGATGAAGTGCAGCAGATATCAACCTCAGCCTTCACATCAGCATTAGTATTTACATAGGCAACTATTGTTGCATCAGGATATTTCTTTCTCAATTCTCTCACATCATCAGCAGTTATCATATCTGCCATTGGGCAGCCTGCATCAATTTCAGGGAGTAAAACAATCTTTTCAGGTGATAATATCTTTGCTGTCTCAGCCATAAATTTAACACCACAGAAGATTATAACATCTGCATCTGTCTCTTTTGCCTTCCTTGACAATTCAAGTGAATCACCAACAAAATCTGCAATATCCTGAATTTCTGGTAATTGGTAGTTATGTGCAATTATAACACCATTTATTTCATTCTTTCTTTTTATTATCTTTTCTTCAATTTTCATAGAAACAATATAAATAAGAAATTTTAAAAGTCAAATAAAATTATATTTTAAATCCCTTATTCTCTATTTCTTAAAGGTGTAGAGTGGGCAAATATAACATTTAAAGTGGTTTTAAATAGCCATTCTTGGCAAAGTTTCATCATCTATTAACTCTTTTAAGACCGCCACATCTTCATCTTCACTTAATTTTAACGAATCCTCATCAAAAAATACAGAAGCACCTCTCCGAAATGTCCCAATCCCAAGCGAAGCACGCTCTATTTGTGATGTATCTAATTTCTCTAACTCCTCGGCTTCTAATTCAAAACGGAGAGTTTTAGTCTTCTTCCTTTTTATCACCCCAAAAGCCTGCAAGGTTTTTCTGTAATTTTCCTCACTCACTATATTTTCTTTCCATCCAATCTTAGTAAGAGAGTTTTTAATGATTTCTTCTATCTTATCTTTAGGAAATTTTTTAGCATAATCAGTCCCTTCTTCAGTATCAAACACTTTTAGCCTATTCCAGACCTCGTTAGATACCCATTCAACGGGGAACATCTTGTAAGTAATGAATGTTTCTTTTTCTTCCCTAACCCCTGTCAAGACATGTTCATAAACAGTTTCTTTTTCAACCCCTTTTAACTGAAAAATTCTCTCCCCTATATTTGGAGATATCAAATTTTGCTGGGTCTATATTCTCTGAGACTTTTAAAACTAAATCGCTTGCTTTTATGGTGAATATTTCAGGCATTGCTTTTTTCCTCTTTATTTTTTGCCCAATTATTGCCCATTTTTTGCCCAATTTGCCCAATTATTGCCCTTTTGATAATATAGAATTTGCCTTTGCCCCTTGTTCCAATCTTTTCAAATATATTCTTTTGAACAAGGGCATCCAAATCATTAGTAGCAGTTCGTTTTGACACTTTATAAAGATTTTGATATTCCTTATTAGTAATTTTCCCTTTGGTCTTTGCATATAAAACTGCCTTAATCTGCCTTTCATTCAATCCAAGTTTTTCAAGATATTTTTCAGTGAAAATGTCTTTTCTAAATCTCACGAATATACTTGTTCCGCTTATCCCAATCTCTGCTTCTGGCAATTCCCATTCTTTGCACCAGTTTATTATCTTGTTTGTTCCAGACCCTACTTCTTCGACTTGAGAAAACAAATCACCCTCTATATCTTTGAAATCAAGCATATCAGCAGTTATATCTGTTCCTTTAAACCTTATACATTTAACTCCAGACTGAATAAAAATATCCTGCGGTCTCCTTGTAAAAAGCAAAACTGCCGCATTTTGAGTTTATCATCTTTAATCAATTTAAGTTTTTTCAATATTTCTCTCTCTGGTAAAGAGGTCTCAATATCAATCTTTCTTGCCTCTTTTGCCTTTTTAAGAAATATTTTTATTTTCTCAGTATCAATCTCTGATATATCTATCTCGTCACAAATCTGTCCGTCAAAATAAATTTCCTTTTTGTGAATCTCTAAAATTTTCTTTTTGAATTCGTCATTACTCATTCTAACACTATTTTTGCCTATTCTTTTAAAAGGCTTGCCAAAAGCAAGCACAACATCAGAAGGATACATCTCAACTTTTATTGAAATAATCTTCTTATCTTTTATATAATTAACTGCTATTTCAGGATACACTTTTGGTTCGGTGTTGGTTATAATTTTATTGGTAAGGTCTTCAATAGTTCCCTTTCCCAAAGGATTACCGCACACATTCCCATTCTTATCCACTCCGACCAAAATTACTCCGCCTTTAGTATTTGCAAAAGCCGAAATTGACTCAACAATCTCCTTCCATTCACCTGTGGATTTTTTAAATTCTATGGTTTCAGATTAACCGGATTTGAGGAGTCATTAATATTCATTTGTTACCTTCAATTTTAAAATAAAACTATTCTTAAATAGACTATCAAAACGGAAGGTCATCATCATTTTATCGGTGAGGTTTTCGGCGGGTTTACACCTCTTGAACCATCAGGATTTTTCAATTTGCCATCTTCTTTCATCTTCAAAAGAGTTTTCAGAATTTGCAGGTTATCACCAAAAATCAACATATTGTGCCACTGGTCATCTTTCGCATCTCCAAATACTTTTACCTTTATATAACCTGATAAATAATCTCATTTCTCACTTCCCTTTGCGATATTGATGGAATACATAATCCATATTTTTATTTTATTCCTCTTTTATAAAAAGTCAATAAGAAGATGGGAAGATTATTTTTTCTTCTTCTTTATCTTGAATTTTTCTTTATAAATATGATGCCTTTCCCAGGGTTTATCATCATCAGATTCAATTATTATATATTTTTCTAATTTAAAAGGAGGGGTATTAACAAAAATCCATTGGTTATTTTTAAAAACAATATAAACCTTTGTGCTTGGATTATAATAAATTTCATATTCAGGATAATACCAGAATATATGCTTTTTCTTATAGCCATAAGCCTTTCCATAAGGAGGTCTTATTATCACACAGGATGTAAAAATTATAAAAATGAATATAATTTTCTTCATATTAAAATTATATTAAAATTTTTTCCGATGTCAAATATTTTTTTATATAATCTCTGCGTTCTTCTCACCATCAATCATCTTTAATCTCACAACGTCATCCTTGAACAAATCATTAACACTCTTTACAACATGCCCATCTTTAAAAACTATACTATACCCTTTTCTCAATGTTTTCTCTGGTGATGTTGAATATAATCTGTTCTCTAATGATTTGAAAAACTCCGATTTCACAGTGAAGATTTTAAACATCTCCCTTTTTAGATTCTTCTCAAGAAAATAAATATGGTTTTTCTTCTCTTCTATCCTTGGCTTTAAGAATTTTATCCCTGAAATCTTATGCATTGCAATACTCAATTTTGTCAGGATTGCCCTCTTCATAATCCCATAAAATCTGTCTATCTCAAAGTATCTTTCCTCTATTATTGAAAAAGGGTATCTGAATACCTTTGACCTTGAAAGCATAAGTAATTTCTCTTCAAGATACAATTTCTTCCTTCTTAAAGAATTCACCATTATTCTTTCAAAATTATTTAATTGACCAATAATTTCTATTGATGAAGGAACAACAATATTCCCAGCATCTGTTGGTGTTATTGCCCTCACATCTGCAACGAAATCTGATATGGTAAAATCTTCCGCATGCCCAACTGCTGAAATAACAGGTATCTTTGAATCGTATATTGCCCTTGCAACAACCTCTTCATTGAATGCCCAGAGGTCTTCAAGAGAACCTCCACCCCTTCCAATTATTATCACATCAACATTCCCAAACTCATTAAAATCCCTTATCCCCTGTGCTATATCTTCTGCTGCCTTTTCACCCTGAACAAGTGAAGGTCTAACAAATATTCTAACAGGTGGGAATCTCCCTCTTATCGTTCTTATCATATCTTTTATTGCCTCACCCTCAAGTGATGTTACTATACCTATTCTCTCTGGAAATTTCGGTATTTTCTTCTTATGTTCAAGAGAAAAAAGCCCTTCCTTTGATAGTTTTTCCTTCAGCATCTCAAATTTCATTGCGAGTTCACCGAAACCTGCAGGATAAACATCCTCAACTATTATATTTGTGTTCCCGCCTTTCCCATAAAATTCAAGATGACCATAAATCCTGTATTTTTTGAAATTTTCAGGTTTAACTTTCACAATACTCAATCTTGAATAAAAAAGAACACAATTTATCTGGTTATGTTCATCTTTCAGTGTAAAATATATGTGTCCTGAAGGATAGATTTTTAGATTTGAGACTTCACCTAAAACCCAGAAATCCTCTATCTCAAGAAATTTACCATTTATAATATCAACAAGTTCAGAAACAGTTAATTCTCTCATAGATTATGAAGGTTTTTAAATATAAGTGCAGATGTTACCTTCCCAACACCATTTGGAACAGGTGTTATCGCTTCAACAGTATCAAAGACATCTTCATAATCAACATCACCAACAATCTTTCCTTCAAACTCGTTTATTCCGACATCTATCACAATTGAACCTTCTTTTAAAAAATCCTTTTTTACAAACTTTGGTTTCCCAATTGATACTATAATTATATCACCTTCCCTTGTAATTTCTTTGATATTCTCTGTCTGTGAATGGCATATTGTCACTGTTGCATCACCAAAAATCCCTTTCTGTAAAAGCAATAATGATAATGGTTTCCCGACAACCTCACTCCTCCCTATTATAACACACCTCTTTCCCCTTGTCTTTATGTTATAAAATTTTATTATCTCTATAACACTTCCTGCTGTTGGTGGAACGATTTTCGGATTAGAAAAAAGCAATCCTAAGTTTTCAGGGTGAATACCTTCCACATCTTTCTCAGGCCCTATTTCATCTATCACCCTCTCAATATCCATCCCTTTTGGAAAAGGTTTCAGAAGAAGTATCCCATTTACCATTGTTTTTATCTCGGAAATCTTATTTATAATTGAAGTATTATCTGCTTTCTCGCTCATCTGAACTTCAAGGACAGAATCACCTATTTTTTCAGCGGTTTTCTTTATCCCTTTCAGATAAGATTCTGCATCAGGAGAACTTCCAAATTTTATCACACCAAGAACCTTCATACCACCTAAATTTTTTAAAATTTCATCCCTCACAACATCACCTTTTAAAATCTTCTCCAATTTCTAACCTCCTTATATTTACTGCTTTTCCTGTATCAATATCAGCAGTAATCAAAACACCATTCATCCTTATATCATCCTTTGCTATCTTTAATCTCTCTTCATTCCCCTTGAATTTTCTTATCACTGTTTCCACATCCATACCTATAACAGAATCAAAAGGACCTGTCATTCCAGCATCAGTAATATATGCAGTTCCATTCTTCATTATTCTCTCATCAGCAGTCATAACATGTGTATGTGTCCCTATCACCGCTGTAACCTTCCCATCAAGATAATTTGCCATAGCAATCTTTTCAGCAGTTGCCTCTGCATGAAAATCTACAATTATTATCTTTGAATCCCTTACAACATTTAAAGCCTCATCAATGATTAAGAATGGATTCAACTTTTTAGGTTCTTCCGGCATAAAGATTACCCCTTCTATATTCAAAACTGCTAACTTTATTCCGTTTATTTCTGTTTCGAAGATACCCTTATTGAAATAGTTTACATAATTTAAAGGGATAATAACCCTTTTTTCTTTTAAAATCTCTTCTATTTCCTGCTTCCTATCAAATATGTGATTCCCTGATGTTATAACATCTATCCCGTATCTATAAATCTTGTTCGCAGATTTTTTTGTAATCCCAAATCCACCTGCTGCGTTCTCGCCATTAGCAATAACAAAATCTATCTGTAATTCATTTCTTAAAACAGGAAGAAACTTTGATAAGATCCATCTACCAGGTTTCCCGACTATATCACCAATAAAAAGAATATTAAAGTTATTTGGCGTAATCTACTGCCCTTTTTTCCCTTATAACAGTAACTTTTATCTGTCCTGGATACTTTAATTCCTTCTCGATCTTCCTTGCTATCTCTGTTGCAAGTTCTTCTGTATGGAGGTCATCAACTTTATCAGGTTCAACGATTATTCTTATCTCTCTACCAGCCTGCATTGCATAGACCTTACCAACACCATCATAAGCCTTTGCAATCTCTTCAAGTTTCTCAAGCCTCTTGATGTATGCTTCAAGTGTCTCTCTTCTCGCACCAGGTCTTGAACCTGAGATTGCATCCGCTGCCTGAACTATCGCTGCATAAGGAGAAGATGCTTCTTCTTCACCATGATGAGAAGCGATTGCATTCACAACAACGGGGTCTTCCCCATATTTCTGGCATATCTCTGCACCTATTATTGCGTGTGTTCCTTCGTATTCAGGAGGCAATGTCTTTCCAATATCGTGTAAGATACCTGCTTTTTTAGCAGTTAATATATTAAACCCAAGTTCACCTGCCATTATCCCTGCAAGGTATGCAACTTCTTTTGAATGCTGTAAAAGATTCTGTCCATAACTTGTCCTATACTTCATCTTCCCAATAAGTTTCACAATTTCTGGATTCATTTCAGGTATACCGAGCTCAATTATTGTATCCTCGCCAAGTTTCTTTATAATATTTTCCACCTCTTTCTCTGCCTTGGCAACAACCTCTTCTATCCTCGCAGGATGTATCCTTCCATCTAAAACAAGTTGTTCAAGCGCAATCTTTGCAATCTCCCTTTTTATCGGGTCAAATGATGAAAGTGTAACTGCTTCAGGTGTGTCATCTATTATCACCTCAACACCTGTAAGATTCTCAAATGTTCTTATATTCCTTCCTTCCCTACCAATTATCCTTCCTTTCATATCCTCATTTGGGAGAGGAACAACACTCACTGTGGATTCGTAGACAATATCGGTTGAGCATCTCTGTATAGCCTGTGTTATTATCTCCTTTGCCTCCTTTTCAGCCTCTTCCCTTGCCCTCTGTTTAATGTTCTTTGCTATCTGTGCTGCCTCAAGTTTTGCCTGAATCTCAATATTTGAAAGTAATATATTTTTTGCCTGCTCCCTCGTTAAACCTGCTATCTTCTCAAGTTTCTGATTTTCTTCTTCAAGAAGTTTTGTATACATTTCTTCTTTCGCCTTAATTGCCTGTTCCCTTGACTCTAAAGACCTTTCTTTCTTGTAAAGTTCCTGCTCCTTCTTTGAGAGTATTTCCTGTTTCTTATCAAGTGTCTGTTCTTTCTCCTGGAACCTTTTCTCCTGATACTCTATATTTCTGAACCTGTTCTTTCTCTCATTCTCAATATCTGATATCGCTTTCATTTTAAGGTTGTTTATTTCCTCTTGTGTGCTTCTTAAAAGTTCTTCTCTCTCCTTCTTTGCATTATTAAGGATCTCTGAAGCAGATAGTTTTGCTTGTTTTAATTTTTTCTGTATGAGATAATTTGAAAGGAAAAAACCTAATCCAAACATCACTATACCTGTTAATAAAATAAAAAGAATCATCATAATCTACCTCTCTTTCAATGAGTAGAACGGGAGATTATACCATACTTTCCAATTCTTTAATTTTCTTTGTGATAATAAAAATCTCTTCTGCAAGATTCAATGCTGCAATTGTTGCTACCGAAGAAAATGGAATATATGGATTTTTATTTTTTATCTCTTTCATTAAATTTTCAACAAACTGGACAACCATTATTGCTTCATCTTTTTTCATGGTTGTCTCTATGTTCATTTTATTTCCTAAAATTTCAACACTTATTATCTCTCCCATTCTACTCCCTCATTTTTTAATTTGTTTATAAGTTCATCAATTTTCTTTAATGCTTCTTCTTTTGCTTCCCTTTCTTTCTTTAACTCTTCCTTCAATCTCACATTCTCTTCCTTTATATCTTTTATTCTTTTCTTAACCCTTTCAATCACCTCAAAAAGATTTTCTTTCACATCTCCCTCAACCTTATATTAAAATCTTTCAATCTGTGAACAATCTTTTTCGTAATCTCATCAGCCTCTTCGGAATTCATCGTTCCATCATCCTTCCTGAAAATAATCCTGTAAGTCATACTCTTAAAACCTTCTGGAATATTCTTTCCTTTATAAATATCTATCAATTCCACCTTTTCTATAAATCTCCCTTCTTTTAATATTATATCAATAATATGAGAATTTTCAAGTCCATCTGGAACAAGCAATGATATGTCTCTTTTCAAGAAAGGGAATCTATTAATTTTTTTGAACTTCCTTCCTTTCTCTTGAAGGATTTTTAACAATTTTAACTCAATCCCGAATGCATCTTCTTCAATTATATTCTGATTTATAAGTCCGAGTGTCCCTATATTCTCTCCATTTATATAAATATCAAGACCCTGTTCCGTATGAAACAAAGGGTTTATTGTTTCTTTAAATTCGCATTCAAGATTGAGATTTTCAATTAAATTCTCAAATACACCTTTAACATCATAGAAATTGAATCTTCTTTCCTGTTCAAACCACCTCCTTTTCAAATTTCCTGATAGAAGAATACCGAGATGTAATTCCTGTTCAGGTAGAAATACATTCCCTATTTCAAATAGTGAAATTGTCTCATATCCTCTATTTAAGTTTGTTTTTGCGCAATTTAATAGGCCATAAAGGAGATTTGTCCTCATCACATTCTTCTCTGGCCACATAGGATTTTTTATGTAATGAAAATCTAAATCCCTTTTTTCAAAGTTCTTCTCCATAAAACTTAATGTTATCACCTCATTTAGACCAAGACCTTTCAATAAATATTTGAATTCTCTAACAAACTCAAACTCATCTTTTGCAACCCCTGAGAATATGAAAGAAAATCTCCTTTTTATGTTATCATACCCTGTCAAAACCCCTATCTCTTCAGCAATATCCTCTATTATCTCAACATCCCTTCTTGAACTGGGAACTATTATCTTTTCACCTTCTATTTTAAAACCAAGCAACTCAAGTTTCATCTTCATCTCTTCCTTAGAATAATCAGTTCCGAGTATCTTATTTATCTTTTTTTCATCAAATATAATGAACTTTTCCTTCCTCTCTTGTAAATACACATCAATAATCTTTGAGATAACCTTTCCTGAAGAAAAATCCTGAAGGAGTTTACCTGTTATTTTTAGAACATCAGGTATAATACCTATGTCTGCTGTTCTCTCAAATCTGTATGAAGCCTCTGTCTTTAGATTCAATTTTTTTGAGCCCCTCCTGATAAGAACCGGATTAAAAAATGCAGATTCAACAATCACCCTCTTTGTTTTTGTGTTAACACCTGAGTATTCTCCACCCATTATCCCTGCTATCGCTATAGGCTCACTTGAATTGCATATAAGAAGAATATCCTCAACATCCCTTTCAACACCATCAAGTGTCACAATCTTTTCATTCTTCCTTCCTCTTCTTATAACTATCTTATCTATTTTTTCTGCATCAAAAATATGGACAGGATGACCTGTAAGAAGCATAACATAATTTGATATATCAACAACATTATTTAATGACCTTATCCCTGATTTTTCTATCCTTTCTTTCATCCAATCAGGGGAATCCATCACTTTAATATTATCAATCACTATAGCACCATATCTTGGGCAATCATTTTTATCCTCAATTTCAATATTTAAATCTGCTTCATCATTGTAAATAATATCAGGGAATTCAAATTCTTTTCTTAAACCAAGATACGCACTTATTTCCCTAACAATACCTATCATTCCAAGAAGGTCAGGTCTATTTGGTGTTATCTCAAGGTCATAAACATAATCACCATCTTTTTTCTCAACAGATTCTACACCCATTCCAAGAGAAGGAAATATCTTTAAAAGTTCTTCAGGATTTAAATCCTTTTCAAGTATCTCTTTAAGCCATTCATAAGATACTTTCATTAAAATTGCTCCAGGAATTCAAGGTCATTCTCAAAGAATAATCTTATATCATCTATACCAAAATAAAGCATTGTCAGCCTGTCTATCCCAAGACCAAAAGCGAAGCCTGTCCATTCATTCAAACCCATATTATCAAGCACCTTCCTATGAACCATACCGCATCCACCAAGTTCAACCCATCCTGTATATTTACAGACACTACATCCAGAACCTTTGCAGAAAGGACAGGTAGCACTCATCTCCGCGGAAGGTTCTGTAAATGGGAAATATGATGGAATGAACCTCGCCTCTGTCTGAGGACCAAAGAACTCTCTCATAAATTTTTCAAGTGTCCCAAAGAGGTCTCCAAGTGTTACATCTCTGTCAACATATAATCCTTCTACCTGATGGAAAACTGGGGAGTGTGAGGCATCAAAAGCGTCAACCCTAAAAGCCCTTCCAGGAGAAATAATCCTTATAGGTGGCTTCACCCTTTCCATAGTTCTTATCTGAACAGGTGATGTATGTGTTCTTAAGAGTCTACCATCTTCAAGATAGAATGTATCCTGAAGGTCCCTTGCAGGATGTTCAAGTGGTGTATTCAAAGCAGTAAAATTGTAATAATCTGTCTCAATCTCATATCCATATACAGGTGAAAAACCCATACCTAAGAATATCTTCACAATCTTATTCTCAATAATAGAAAGTGGATGTATACTACCTTTCTTCCTTTTTATACCAGGAATTGTCTTATCTATCTTTTCTATCTTCTTCACAGAAATAATACCCTTTAATTCTTCTATCCTTCTTGTTATTTCTTCCTTAACATCGTTCACCTTTTTACCAAATATGGGTTTTTGTTCAGGTGGAATTATCTTCAGTTGATTAAATAATGACTGGATAATACCTTTTTTTCCTAAATATTTAATCCTTACTTTCTCAAGGGAATCAAGGTCATTTATCCCTTTTATATCTTCAATGAAAGAACTGAGGACCTCTTCGGGTTCCATTTATGCTGTTTTTGCTATCTCAACTATCTTTTTGAATACCTCAGGCTCTCTCACTGCAAGGTCTGAAAGTATCTTTCTATCTAACTTTATATTTGCCTTCTCAATTCCATTTATAAATTTGCTATAGGATATCCCATTATCTTTACAAGCAATCCCAATCCTTGTTATCCATAGTCTTCTAAAATCTCTTTTTTTCTGTCTTCTATCTCTATAAGCATATACAAGTGCTTTCATCACTGCTTCCCTTGCAATCCTATAGCAGTTTTTCCTTTTTCCAAAATAACCTTTAGCGAGTTTTAACCATTTTTTCCTTCTTCTTCTTGTATAAGAACCTGGTGTTGCTCTCATTTCCTTCCTCCTATGTTAAAATAAGTCTTTTTATTCTTTTTTTATCCGCTTTACTCACAATATCACTTTTAACAAGGTTCCTTTTTCTCTTTGAAGACTTATTACTCAGTTTGTGTCTATGGAAAGCCTTAAATCTTTTAATCTTTCCACCACCAGTGATTTTAAATCTTTTTTTCACACTTCCTTTTGATCTTAACTTTGGCATATTATTCTCCTTTCTTCTTTTTTGGGACAATCGTGAAAGTATAAGATTTTTCCGTTTTTTTTATCTCGCCTGATAATTCTGCTATCTCTTTTGTATCTTCTATTATCCTTTCCATAAGACTATCCGCAAGTTCTGGATGAAGTCTAACCCTTCCTTTAAGGTTTATGTTAATCTTCACACACTGATTATCTTTAAGAAATTCTACTATTTTCTTCATCTTCGTATTGTAATCGTTTACATCTATCCTTGGATAAAACTGCATTTCTTTTATCCCCTGAGCCTGTTTCTTCTTCGCAAGTTTCTCCTTTTTCTTCTCCTCAAATAAAAATTTGTGATAATCCATTATCTTGCAGACAGGTGGATCAGCACTGGGTGCAACCTCAACAAGGTCAAGCCCCCTATCCCTTGCAATATTAAGTGCGTCTTCAACACTCATAACACCGATTTTATTCCCATCTGTATCAATCACAAGAACCTTATCTGCAATAATTCTCCTGTTTGTTCTGTACTCTTTTATTTTTACCTCCTTTTTAAGATTTCTTCTTTTAACATCTTTACAACTTCACTTAATTGGAAAATCCCAATCTCACCTTCTTTGTGTTTTCTTAATGAAATAGTCCCATTCTCTTTTTCTTTCTTCCCTATTATAGCCATATAGGGTATCTTCAACATCTCTGCTTCCTTTATCTTTTTTGTAATCTTTTCATTCCTTGTATCCAGTTTAACCCTTATATTTTCACCCTTTAAAACATTGTTAACATTTTCTGCCCAGTGAATACCCTCATCAGTCACTGTTAGAACAGCAACCTGAACAGGTGAAAGCCATAATGGGAAATTCCCTTTATAAAATTCTATCAAACCTCCAATAAACCTTTCCATTGAACCGAGTATTGCCCTGTGCACCATATATGGATTATACATCTTTCCGTCCTCTCCAACATACTGGATATTAAATCTTCTTGGAATATTAAAATCAAATTGTATTGTTGGTCCCTGCCATTCCCTTCCTATTGAATCAACAAGGAAAATGGATATCTTTGGACCATAGAATACTGCACCACCTACTTCTTCTTTGAATGGTATATTTCTCTCTTTAAGAATACTCTTTAATGTGCTTTCTGCCATCTCCCATTCTTCATCAGAACCTGCAAAAAGTTCTTTTGATTTTGGATCCCTTGTAGCAACATATACAGTTATATTTTCATAACCAAATGTCTTAAGTGTTTCAACGGAAAAGTCAAAGACCTCGTTTATCTCATTCTTCAATTGTTCCTTTGTGCAGAAAATATGTGCATCATCAATTGTGAAACCTCTAACCCTCAAAAGACCATGTAATGTCCCTGACCTTTCGTATCTATAAACTGTTCCAAGTTCAAAATATTTTATTGGTAGTTCCCTATAACTATGAAGTTTAGATTTATAGATTAGTATATGCCCAGGGCAGTTCATAGGTTTCACTGCATATCCTTCCTCATCTATCTTAAAGAGATACATATTATCTTTGTAAAAATCAAGATGACCAGAAATCCTGAAAAGTTCATCCCTTGAAATATGAGGTGTTGAAACAATCTGATACCCTCTTTTTAAATGCTCCTCAATCAAAAACTTTTCTATCTCCATCTTTATAATAGCACCATTTGGCTCCCAGAAGATAAGCCCTGGCCCAGTCTCTTCAAATGTTGTAAAAATCCCAAGTTCCTTTCCGAGTATCCTGTGGTCATTTCTCTTTGCCTCTTCAAATGCCTTTATAAAATCATCAAGTTTCTTTTTGTTCTCAAATGATATTCCGTAAATCCTTTGAAGGCTTTCCCTTCTCTCATCTCCTCTCCAGTATGCTGATGAAACAGATAATATTTTAATTTCACCTGCAAGACCAGTTGATAGAAGATGTGGTCCTCTACATAAATCAACAAATTCTCCCTGCTTATAAATTGTCACACTATCACCTTCAATCTCATCAATAAGTTCAAGTTTGAATTTATTATTTTTAAATATATCTTTAGCCTCTTCTTTCTTTATTACTTTTCTTTCAATAGGATAATCCTCTTTAACAATTTTCATCATCTCATCCTCTATCTTCTTAATATCCTCTGGTGTGAAGGGATTATCAACGAAAAAATCATAGTAGAATCCGTTCTTTATTGCGGGCCCGATTGTTTGTTTTGCATCAGGGAATAATCTCAAGACTGCCTGTGCAAGTATATGAGAGGATGTATGCCATCTTATCTCATTCCCTTCCTCAGAATTTGATGGGATAAGTTCATATTCACCATTTTCAACATCAGTATGAAAATCATAAACCAGATTATCACTTTTAAATCCAAAAAATTCCTTAAAAAATTCTTTATTATTAATCTCATTTAATATATTTTTTATTTCTTTAACATTATATCTTTTATCTTTGTATATCAAAAGCACATTATTTCCTTTTTTTGAAAAATGGGCGATAGTGGATTTGAACCACTGACCTCTTGCATGTCAAGCAAGCGCTCTAACCAAAGCTGAGCTAATCGCCCTTTCCCATAATTTAATAAAAATTTTTATTTTGTCAAGTTTTTTAAAAAATTCTGTTAATTAAAATTCATAATCATACTTGCTCAATTATCAATTTTTACCTTTCTTTACAAATAAAACTATCTCTCTTCCAAAATCTTAAAATATTTACATTCAATTTTAATTAACAAATTTTGGACATTTCCCTTGACAAAATTTTTATTTTGAATTAAAATTTCAAAAACAGGAGGTAAATATGTTGATAATTTTTTTGTTTTCTGACATTTTTCAGGATGTGAAAATTGGTTTTGGTGTAAAAACAGGTGGTTTTTATGACATTAAAAATTTCCTTACACAAGAGGCGAAATCAAAGATGGGTTCCAAACTTGAACTCATTGGTATTTCCTGGATAAAAGATACAGGAATAGAAGGAACTTATGGATTTGCAACACAGCCTTCTATTGGATATATGGAGATCATTTTTAAAAATCATCTCACTAAAAAGGGTGAAAATAGATTAAATTTAGGATATGGTCTCGGTTTCTATTCTACTTCAGGAGGAAGTGTTGGAGGAATAGTTTCCCTTGAATATCAGATGCTCTCATCTTATTTTGTTAATTTGCTTTCAGATATTAAAAGTATATGTGTTTACGGAACGAATGACGGGATAATAAGGTTAGGTTTTGAGTTCTCAATTGGATTTGTTTTTGTTCTTTAAAAATATTGTTACTGAAATTTGAAAAGCGGACATATTCAGATTTTTAATTGCTTTTTTCTTTTATAGATTTATTTTTATTCATATACTATCTTTCATTTGAACAAATCTAAATATGCTGGTAATATAAATCTTTAATAATCATCTATTATTCAATTGATTGTTTTAAAGGACCTTCATCTTCCTTAATTCCTTCTTTTCACAAAATCTGCAATGTATTTACATTATCATAGAAAGATATGAAATGATGAAAAATTTTAGATTTTTTACATTTTATGATAAACTCTAAAGTATTTGGAAAAAATTTTTCCTTATCAATTTTTACCAACAACTGATTTATTAAAACCAAAATGCGAGGGAGAAAATGAGATTCCTCGTTTCACTCGGAATGACAAAAAAGGGATGTCATCACGAGCCTGCCTCTGGCAGGCGTGGTGATCCCATTTTGACTACAACAGAAAGGGTGTCATCGTGAGCAACCGAAGGTTGCGTGGCAATCTCATTATTCGCTATTCACCAATGTTTTTATAAGACCCATCGTCGCACTCGGGGCGACAACTTCGTTGTCGGTTCATAACTGACCCCCTTGAAAAGAGAGCAGAGAGGAGAGAGCAGGGAGAAGAGAGATTACAATCTTTTATCAAATTGGTTAAGATTTTTTACAGAACTGCTCCCTCCTCTCTCCTCACTCCTCACTACTTTCCCTCCCTGGAAACACAAAAAAGGGTGTCATCGTGAGCAACCGAAGGTTGCGTGGCAATCTCATTATTCGCTATTCACCAATGTTTAAATGAAATTCCTCATCGCTTCTTTCCTCGACTATAATGAGAAAACGGGATGTTTAGGGACATGGTGGTACACTTGTGAGTATAAATTATAATCATCATTTTGTCCAATATTTTCATATAGTTCATCAATAATTACAATACTCCTGTCCTAAAATCCTTCGTTGTAATCTGATACCTCGGAAGTTTGTATCTTGTATAACTTATTGGTAATTCAAACCCCATCTTTAGCCTCTTTGCTCCAAAATGGCTTCTTTACCTTAATTTAACTTTTCACCATGTGATTGATCTTTTCCAGGAAAATTTTAAAAAAACTCTTGACAAAATTTTATTTTTATTTAAAAATATTTTTATGAGAAAGAATTGTTTTGATTTTGGTGACATACATACATACATACATACATCTTTTTGTCTTATTAGTATCTTTTCATTTGAATATAAAAATATTTATTTTTCTTGTAAGAATGAAATTTGTTTAATTTCCCTTTGCACCGTTGCCCTCGGATGCAAAGGGTTAAAATAAATGGGCACTTTCAAAAAATTTAAGTAAAAAATAAACCAAAAGAGAAAAAGGGAGGTTAAAATGTTTTTAATTTTATTTTTAATGGTTTCAACAGTTAAACATTGTAAAGGTGATATATGGATAGGCTGGGATGATGGTTGGGAACACCATGAATTTGATGCAGGAAACGGGAATGTAACAATTGTGAATCATTCAGGAATAGATATTGGAAACCCAAAACAATATAACTTTAATTGGTGGGACAGTGTTACAATATCTGCAAGAAGATCAAGAACAAATTCAGAAGGTGGTTCATCAGGTGTGGATTATGATAATGCGAGATACTGGTATTATGCATACACCTGGAATGGAACCCACAGGAACAGGCTTGCTATCTATTATATTTCAGGTTATCCAGGACACTATTATAATCCTGATGATATTGTTGCATGGGGCCGAGGAAAAATTGGCTGTCCATATAACGACAATCTGTTTGACTGGAATAGGGATGATAAATTCTATTGCCATCAATTGGTTTACAGGGCTTTTATAAATGTTGCCGATATTATTCTTGATGATGGAGATGATTGGCCTGATATTCCTGGAAAAATAATTGAGGCACTTGACCTTGCACATAGTGAACCATCAAGAAGAAGGTGCTGGGATTATAATTTCACTTTATCAGGTGGTCTTCCTCCTGAACCAAAAGAGCCAATTGAAGCATTAACAGTGAATCTCTTAAGTGAACTTGAAGGAAAAAATAATGAGATACCATCATCACTATCCCAGCATTTTGAAGGTGCGGTCTATGGTCTTTTCAAGTCAAGTGAAAGGAGATTTTTTGAAAATGATGAGATAGCATACGATAGTATTCTTTATTATCTTAACATCGCAGTACAGGAACCTGGAAATATCCCGAAACTAAATGGAATAAGAGGAAAGATTATAGCACTTGTCCATCAGATTATGAATGAAAAAGAAATGGCAAAGAATTTAAGTAAAGGGATGAATGAATTTACTTATAATATTCCTTCTGAATTTGATGTGAAGATAGAGAATATTTCAAAAGAGAATGTGCTGAATATCAAACTTAATCTTCCATTTCCAAATGATTTTGATTATAAGATTATTGATATGACAGGCAGGACGATAAGGAAAGGGAAAGTATGCGGGATAAAACAAGGAAGAAGCGAAATCTCTATTTCACTTGAAAATATTCCTGATGGTAATTACATTTTCTATCTGAGATGTGGAAAAGAAGAAAAGACAGAGAAGATAATAATCAGCAGATGAAACTTTTAAGATTTAGTGCGAGCCGTTAAGGCTCGCACTTTCTGGAGGTAATATGAGAATATTTTTTATTATTTTCCTTTTCCTTACGGGATGCGTTATTGACTTAAATAATAACCTTGGAAACCACCCTGTTTCAATACCTGAAAAGGCATTATTACTTGAAAGCATTAAACCCTTTGAAAGAATCTATATAATGGATATTGAAAATATGAATATTGTGGATTCACTTTTTATTGTATATCCACTCCCTGAATATGAAAGGAAAGAATGGGCGCTTGATGGTTTCACTTTGGTAGATAACAAATACATTGCTTATGGTGTTACATATGATTTATGGGTAGAAATAAAGGATTTTGTGAGGATATTGGATATCCGTTCAGGAGAGATTGTAAAAGAGATAAAGGTCACAATACCTGAAATTATGAGTGCACCGTTTTATGTAAATGGTCATAAATATGTGATGACATCAGGGATGGGGGTATTTTCAAATATTGTTAATGTTATAGACCTTACAAGATTAAAACTTGTTAGTTCATTTGTAATAAATGGAATTCTTGGACTTCAATCTTTAAATGTTGCATCCCAGGATATTGATGGAGAGGTTTATTTCGTAAATTTATTACCTGATTCCGTTATTGTATGGAGGTTAAATACGAGTGATTTTAAAAGTTATGAGAAAATTCTGAATGTAGGGAGATGTTGTGGTTGTGTTGTTTATAATAAAAAGATATATGCCTATTATCAGGATAATAGTATAAAGGTATATAACTTTAAAGGTGAAATTTTGAAGGAAATCTCATTTGGATATAAAATTCATTCCTTCTCAATAATAAATGGTTTCCTTATCTGTTCTACCGAAGAACCTTCATATTTATTAAAGATAAACCCTGAAACATTTGAATACAAGGGTTTAAAACTTGATTATTCCCCCACCTGCGATGATATAAGGTATTCAAAGTCATTAAATCTCCTGTTCACAACAAATAGTATACTTGGTTCATTCCTACATATCTATTTTATAGACTTTGAAAATTTTGTAATAACAGGGGAATTTTTGGATTACAATAAAGAAGGTGTATTTTTTATGGAGGTGCTTGAATGATATTTATTATTTCCATTTTTATAAATCCCCATCTAAAATTTTTCACAATTCAAAACAGGAATTTTAAGATTATATATCCAGAAGGATATGATTCTATTGGGCAGGAGGTCTCTTTATTAAGTGAAAGAATATATGAAAAGATGTGTGATTTTTACAAACTTGAAAAATTACCACAGGCAAATATAGTATTACTTGATAACATAGATATTCCAAATGGATATTCATATAACTTTCCAAGGAATACAATTTTTATATTTCTTAAAAGAGGTGAATTCTTTGAATATGGGGAATACGATGATTGGATAAAGATTGTCTTAATCCATGAATACACACATATAATAGAAGGGGAAAGAAAGGGGATATTCCCATTTAATATTTTAAGGTTTATATTCGGGAAAAGATACCTTTCATACAATTATGCCCCAATAGGATTTATAGAAGGATTTGCTGTTTATTCTGAAACAAAGAATTCCTCTTTTGGAAGGATCAACTCTGTTTTTTTCAAGGAAATATTGAGTAACCTTAAAGATGATTTTCCATCAATTAATGAGTTTTTATCAGGTGAATATAAAAAATGGCCTTACGACTACACCCCTTATATAATAGGTTCTTTCTTCTTCGCTTTTATTGAATCTTTATATGGGGAAGATGTCGTGATTAATATAGGAAAAAGTATTTCAGAAAACCCAATCACTATAGATTTAATATTTAGGAAATATACAAAAAGGTCATTAAATAGTTTATGGAAAGAATTTAAAGAGATATATAGTAATAAAGATATAGAAAAAGATGGAATAAAGATAACAAAGGATGGCGGATATAAAAGGTTTCTTACAGGTAATAG
>Ga0078972_1007190_pt1 | contig 25147 bp, 25 predicted proteins | sample YelNatPaOPGAMG01_FD_67568 | JGI IMG/M metagenome (GOLD analysis project Ga0078972, IMG submission 67568) | Hot spring thermophilic microbial communities from Obsidian Pool, Yellowstone National Park, USA - OP-RAMG-01 (SPADES assembly) (version 2) | ecosystem: Environmental > Aquatic > Thermal...
GGTGGCAGCCGGAGGCTGCCACCCGCCACGCGTCGCGGCCCGTGCCCGCCGGGCTGTATGTGCTGGATACCCAGATTGGCGATGAAAGACTACCTACGAAATACATGCGCACGTCCGGCTCGTGCGTCGGGCCGTCTCACGCGGCTTTCGTGCCGTCTTACCTCATCTCGTCCGGTTGCGCACACAGGCGACTTGTCACCCGCAGGGACGTAACGCATTGGGCGCCGCCGCGTGAGCTTCGTCACGCCGCGAGCCGTGTGGGAACACTCGCCCGCGTGCACTCGCCGGCAAAGGGCCTCCGCCTCTGAAACTAATAGACGTAGACGCTAGGACGGGTGCGGGCAAATCCATAGCGAGTCGAACTTGAGCCGAGCTTCCAGTAGACGTGGTAGTGATCGGTGGTATGGGCGTCGATTACTTTCTGTCCGCTCGCGTTGGTGCCGACCAGCTCGGCGACGTGGTCCCAGACGCCGTCACCAGTCCAGTCGTAGTAGATGAAGTCGCCCTTGCCCACGTTACTGATCGAGCTTTGGAAGTCGACGTAGCGACCCGACCAGTAGCCCTTTTGTGCGACGCAGTTAATCCAGCTGAGGCTCCACGTGTCGTCGGACGGGTATGAGGTGCCGCCCTTGTCGTACCACCAGCCTGTGGAGTAGGTGCCCCCAACTTTGGGGAAGCCGCCGGCGAACATCGTCTGCGAGCCGAAGTTAGCACAGTCAGCACTGAAAGCGACGTACGTGGGGTTGTAGCTGAGGGCGTACTTGTCGGCGTAGGCCTTGGCTGCGTCGCGGTCGAAGTAGAGCACATCCCTGTAACCTAAGCGCGAGCCGCTTGCTTGGAGGGCGAGGCGCTTGGCCTTGTGTGCGCACTGCACGACCGCGGCGGCCGTGCTTATTGGGATGGCCAAACGCGGCGTGGCTGTTATGGAGCACGTCTGTTCGAGCTGCGCCGCGGCTGCGGCCACTTGAGACGGTGAGGCGCCGGCGGCCTCGAGATAACCGGGAGCAAGGTCGTCGACGTAGGTGTCTGACTGCACCAACCAGTGACCGTCCACGTACGTCAGGGTGAGCGTGTGATCGAGAGCTGTGCCCTCGGTGTCGCGCCGGCCCTGGGCGTTGGTCCAGGTGAGGGTGGTCGTGGCACGGGCGGTGACGGTCGCCTGTGTGCCACTACTGTTGAGAGAAGTGTTGAGCACGGTGACCTGGCAGCTGTTGTCGGTAATCGTGTGGCCCAGCTTAGCGTGGCTCGCGCGCATGCCCTTGGCGAGCGAAAGCTCTCGCTCGGCGATGGGTGAAGCTGGAACCACCAGGCCGGTCAGGCTGGCGGCCGGCGTGTTGGCTAGCGCCTGCGCGGCACGAGCCTGCAAGTAAGCTACGGCTGTCTCGGCCGGTGTGTCTGCCGAGGCAGCTGCGTGCGCCGGTGCGCCAGCCAGCAGCGCCAGTGCTGTGAGCAGCGGCAACAGGACCGCCGCCCTGAAGAGGGAGATGTGCAGCATGGGGGACCCCTTTCAGTAGGGTTTACGGGCTTGTGCGGACGGCTGCGAGCAGCCAGTCCCCCGTGGTCCCCCTCCTCGCAAAAGTAAGGAAGATGTCGTTGCGGCCGTTGGTGAGTGGACTCCGCCAGGTGGTGGCGGCTTTCAGGGTGACGAGCAGCTCGACTCTGTCGCTGGCCGGCGTGCCCCACACCCTGGCCTTGACGAAGCGGAGACTGCGAATGGCGGTGAGTTCGCTGCGCGGCCAAACCGTGGGTGATACGAAGAGCTGCTGAACTTGCACCCAGCGGTGCTCGTTGATGAGCGTGCAGAGGTGGTGTGCGGCGGCCGCGGCGCCCAGCGCCGCGGCCGCCGCACCAGCCGTTGGTGTTGCCGGTGAGGCGAGCGGCACGTAGGTGCCTGCAGAGGCGGTCGGGGTGGACGCGGGTGTGAGCGTTGAGGCGAGGGGCGTTGCCCGGGAAGCGCTTGGCTGCGCGTGGTCGCCAGAGCGTGCGCAGCCGAGTAGCGCCGGGGTGAGCGCTGCCGCGATGACTAGCGTGACAAGCGCGCATAGGTACCAGGTACCCGAGGTGCCCGAAGAGGGCCGTGACTGTACGCGACGGGTCACGGAGGGGCCGGTTTTCGCGGTGGTGGGCGGTCTCATGCAGGTAGTCTGCGGCGACCTGTACGCAAGCAGCAAGGTGACGATTGGAGGACATGGGTGACATTGCTGCGCGTCGTACTGTTATCAACCCACGCCCAGGCCCACACCAGCCCCGGTGGTTGTCAACTATCATCGCGCAACTCCTGACATTTGTTCGTCCGCGCAGATTTGGACACTTGTTCGGTGGCGACGGGAAGAGGTCTTCTGATCTGGGTGCGACCGCGAGCGTCCTCTTCACGGAAGGGCGCTCTTGGGGTATTCTGGACTAACATTGTCACCTTACAGCGCCGCGAAGTCGGCGAACGCCTTGAAGTCGCAGTTCTGCAGAGCGGCTCATGGGCTGTTGGAGGCCGTAGTGCACATCTCGCGCAAGAGCAGGTACGCGTTACGCGCCCTGGTTGAGCTCGCGGAACGCAGCGAGGGGGCACCCGACGTTCCCGTGCGGCTAGCCGATATCGCCAGTGCGCGGGGGATCTCCGTGCAGTTCCTCGAACAGCTCTTCGCGGCCCTGCGGCGAGGCGGTTTGCTCGCGAGCCAACGCGGAGTGGCGGGCGGCTTCGTCTTTGCCCGACCGCCGCAAGAGATCTCCGTGCTCGATGTGGTGGAGGCGCTCGACGGCGTGATTGCCCCCGCCACGTGCACCGCGGGTGAGGGCGAATGCGATCGGCTGGGCGACTGTGGCGCTGCCGATGTGTGGTTCGAGGCGAAATACGCGGTCGAGGACGTCTTGCGGCGCACCTCGATCGCCGATGTGGCCGCCCGCGAGCGGGCCACGCGCGCACGGGCTGCCGTCCCTACCGCGTAGTGGCCGAAGCGGGTCTGAGACGAACGCGCGGTCGCAGTACTTCGTACAGGAGATCGAGCGCCTAGAGCGCCTATCTCGAGGAGAGACTGATGTTGCGTGAAGACGAGCGCGAGCGTTACGGCCGGCATCTGGTCATTCCCGAGTTGGGCGAGGAGGGTCAGGAGCGCCTCAGGGCAGCCAGTGTGCTCGTCGTGGGCGTCGGCGGACTAGGATCGCCAGTCGCGCTCTACCTTGTGGCAGCTGGAGTCGGGCGTCTCGGCTTGGTCGATGGCGACCGGGTTGAACTCTCCAACTTGCAGCGACAGACGCTCCATTCGTCGGCCGACATCGGGCGCCCCAAGACGGAGAGCGCGGCCGAGAAGCTGCGAGCACTCAACCCTGACGTGCACCTGGAACCGCATCAGGAACGCTTCACGGCGGACAACGCCCGCGACCTCGTGCGCGCTTACGACGTTGTGGTTACGGCGGTCGACAACTTCGCCACGCGGTATCTGCTCAACGATGTCTGCGTCGCCGAGGGCAAGGTGCTGGTGGAGGGAGCTATCCTGCGCTTCAACGGAATGGCGATGACGATCAAGGGTGGCGAGACGGCCTGCTATCGCTGTGTGTTTCCCGAGGCGCCGCCAGCCGACGCGGTCCTGACAACGGCAGAGGCGGGCGTGTTCGGTCCAGTTCCGGGCATTATCGGCGCTGTGCAGGCGGCTGAGGTGATCAAGGTAGTGGTCGGTTTCGGGGAGCCGCTCTACAATCGTTTGCTCCAAGTCGATGTGGCTGACATGAGTTTCCATGAGGTGGCTGTCGCGCGTGCGCCGGACTGCCCTGTTTGCGGCCGGGGGTCCGGCACGGGCGACCTGAGTGCTGGCGTTGGCGCTTCGCCCTCGCTCGAGGCGACGTGATGAGCGGCACAAGTGCGCCTGAGCACACGGGCGACTCCTTCGCGGCCGACGATGAGGAGCACGTGCGAGCGGCCTTGCAGCGTCTCTCGGAGGTGGTAGCTCGGTTCCCCTCGGCGTGCGTGGCTTTCTCTGGCGGAGTCGACTCAAGCGTCGTGTTAGCGGTCTCTCAGCGGGTCCTGGGCGCCGATCACGTGGTTGCCTTCACTGCCGCGTCGGAGACCTACCGGCCAGATGAGCTGGAGGCGGCGCGTGCGCTTGCCAGGGCGCTCGGCGTGCGCCACGTCGTGCGTGCCACTCGGGAACTCGACGATGAACGTTTCGTGGCCAACCCGCCGGCGCGCTGCGCCTACTGCAAGGAGGCGATGGTCGCTGCCCTTCAGGCTGTCGCCAGTGAAACCGGGATGATGACGCTTCTCGATGGCGCCAATCGCGACGACTTGAACGACGTGCGGCCAGGTATGCGGCGAGCGAGTGAGCTAGGGGTGCAGCACCCGCTGGTGGAGGCGGGGCTCGGCAAGGCTGAGGTGAGGGCCCTGGCGCGGTATCTCCATCTCTCCACAGCGGACAAGCCGCAGGAGGCTTGCTTGGCCTCCCGTATACCTTATGGGAGTCCGATCACGGCCGAGAAGCTACGCACGATTGCGGCCGCCGAGGCGGTGCTGCGTCGGCTGGGTTTTACAGGGGCTCGAGTTCGCCACCACGGCTCCATCGCGCGCATCGAAGTGGGGTTGGACGAGGTTGAGCGCGCAGCTGGCGCACCAGCTCGGGACGAGCTGGTGCGCCAGCTGCGCGCCCTGGGCTTCACCTACGTGACCCTTGATTTACAGGGCTTCCGCTCGGGAAGCATGAATGAGGTGCTGCAAGCAGATGAACGGGCGCCGACGTTGTGACGACCCGCCTCTGCGTCGGTCGAAGCGCGCGGCAGCCAAGGCGCCTGGCGGTCGCCGAGCCAGCTGGTGCGGCCGTTGGCTCGTCTCTCGGTGGTGCGAGGCTCGCTCGCTAGTCAAGGAATGAGGTGGAGTTTGTGATCAAGAAGTCTCTCGGCATGATCGGTGTGCTGGGTGCCGCCCTCGTGGCTGCGGCGCGACCGTCCGACAGCGCGGGACCGCAGCGGGGTTGGCGGCGTTTCGTGGCTCGCATGCGCGACGACGTGCGGGCGGCTAAAGAACGGGACCCGGCGGCGACCAGCACACTCGAGATCGTCACATCGTACTCCGGCTTGCACGCGCTCTGGCTGCACCGGCTGGCGCACCCGCTCTACCAACGCCACGTGCCACTTCTGCCGCGCTGGATTAGCCAATTCAGTCGTTTCCTCACGGGCATCGAGATTCACCCTGGCGCGCGTATCGGTGAGCGCTTCTTCATCGATCATGGCTCCGGGGTCGTGATCGGTGAGACTACGGAGGTCGGCGACGACGTCACGCTCTACCAAGGGGTGACCTTGGGGGGCACCGGCAAGGAGCAAGGTAAACGTCATCCGACGGTCGAAGACGGCGTGGTCGTTGGCGCGGGGGCCAAGGTTCTGGGTTCCATCCACATCGGCGAGCGAGCCAAGATCGGCGCCGGCTCGGTGGTCATTCACGATGTGCCGGATAACGCCACTGTAGTCGGTAACCCCGGTCGTCCCGTGCTCGTCGACGGCCAGCGCGTCGGCATTCCCGATATCGACTACACTCACCTGCCCGACCCGGTCGCCGAGGCGTTGCGCTCTGTCGTGCGTCGTATCGTGGAGATCGAGAACGAGCTTGATGACCTCTATCCCGACCGCAAGGAGCAGCGCAAGCAGCGCACGGCTCAGGCTGAGCAAATTCTGGCCGAATACGTCCAGGGGTTTGAAGAGGGAGGAGGCATCTGAGCCAAGGCGCGGTATGCTACTATCAAAGGGACCCCGGGGGTCGGTGATGCGCCGCACCGACCGGTGAAGCGTCTTTGCGAAAGAGTGAGTACACTGTGAGCCACATTAGACGTCTCGTGCTCGATGTTCTTAAACCCCACCAACCGACGGTGCTCGTAATTGCCGATAAGCTCGGCGACCTCGAAGGTGTGCAAGGAGTCGATGTCAGTCTGCTCGAGATCGATAGCAAGGTGGAGAACATCAAGATCACCCTCGAGGGCACCGACATCGATTACCACGAGGTCTCGGCAGTCATCCAGGAAAGTGGCGGCAGTATCCACTCCATCGACAAGGTCTCGACCGGCAAGAGACTGGTTGAGGAGGCTGAGACCCCGCAGGATGCCGGCTGGCCGCGGTGACGCGCCGCCCTGCGGCTGACACGTGAGTTCCCCTCACCGGTCGCCACGCACGTCGTGGTTACGTTCGCGGCTCGAACTCGCCCGGCGGTACCACGAGATCTCCGGTGTGGGCGAGATCGTGCGTCGATACTTCGCCATGAACGCCTTCGACGGCGTGCTCACGACTCTCGGAGTGCTTGCCGGTGGGTACTTCGGCGGCGTCCGCGACGCACACGCCATCGTTGTCCTCGGTTTGTCCACCGCTGCCGCGATGGGCGTCTCCGGGTCGTACGGAGCGTACATGATCGAGCGCGCCGAGCGAGGACGTGCGCTGCGCGAGCTGGAAGAGTCGACCTTGACGAGCCTCGAGCACACTCACATCTCTGCAGCTTCGCGCTACGCGACAGTCGTGATCGCCATTGTCGACGGCCTCTCGCCCCTTGGTGCAGCCGTGGTCGCCATTGTGCCGTTCTTCTTTGTCGCCGTCGAAGGGGCCTACTACGTCGGGGGCGTCGTTGCTTTTGCGGAGCTCTTCTCGTTGGGTGTCTTCTTGGGTCATGTGTCGCGCGAGCATCTCGTCTGGTCAGGGATCAAGCTGATGGGAGCGGGCGTCGTGTCGCTCGTGGTCAGTTTGCTCCTCAAGGAGGGGTTTGGCAGATGAGTGAGCGGCGGAGCAAGAGGCAGAAGCCGCGTGTGCCAGGCGGTGAAGGCGCGCCGGCTGCGCATCAGGCAACGGGCGCCCCAGGCCAAGCCGCCCCAGGCCAAGCCGCCCCAGTTTCCGAACGCTCGCCGTTGCTTGCCGGGCTAAACGAGCCGCAGCGGGCGGCGGTCCTCCACTATGAGGGACCGTTGCTCATCCTGGCTGGCGCCGGCTCGGGCAAGACGCGCGTGCTCACTCACCGCGTCGCCTACCTCGTGCGCGAACGGCACGTGCGCCCGGAGAACGTCTTGGCGATCACGTTTACCAACAAGGCAGCCAACGAGATGAAGGAGCGTATCGAGCAGCTCGTCGGCCCGATCGCGCGCACGATGTGGATCAGCACGTTTCACTCGATGTGCGCGCGCATCCTGCGGCGCGAGGCCCAGCGTCTGGGTTATAAGTCGACCTTCTCGATCTACGACGAGGACGACCGGCGCCGGCTCATCAAGCGGTGTTTGGCGCAGCTCGACCTCGACCCGAAGCGCTTTGCGCCCGAGGCTTTGGCGCGCGTGATCTCGGATGCCAAGAATCAGTTGCTCGACGCGCGCGCCTACCGTGAGCGCGTGGGCGACTTCTTCGCTCAGCGTGCCGCCGACGTCTATGAGCTCTACGAGAAGTCCCTCATGGAGAACAACGCCATGGACTTCGACGACCTGCTCATGAAGACGGTCAACCTGTTTGAGCTCTTCCCGGAGCGCTTACGCCACTACCAGGAGGCCTTCCGTTTCATCTTGATCGACGAGTACCAGGATACAAACCACGCCCAGTATCGGCTGGCCAACCTCTTGGCCCAGGCGCATCGCAACCTCTCCGTGGTGGGCGACGACGACCAGTCGATCTACTCCTGGCGCGGAGCCGACATTCGCAACATCCTCGAGTTCGAGCGTGACTACCCCGAGGCGACGGTCATCCGTCTGGAGCAGAATTACCGCTCGACGCAGCGCATTCTCGATGCGGCCAACGCGGTCGTGAAGCACAACCGTGCTCGCAAGGGCAAGCGTCTGTGGACGGCGGCGGGCGAGGGTGCGCTCGTCAAAGTCGTCGAAGTCGATGACGAGCGCGCCGAGGCGCAGTTCATCGCCAGTGAAGTGCAGAAGCTGCTGGCTGGGGAGGTTGGTGAAGGCTCGGCGCCGGGCAATCGCCCTGCCGCTACGAGCGGCGATCGCTCCGACGCCAGCAGTGAGGTCTACACACCTGATCAGATCGCCATCCTGTATCGCACCAATGCCCAATCCCGCGTTCTCGAGGAGGAGTTCGGTCGCTACGGCATCGCCTACCAGGTGATCGGCGGGCCCAAGTTCTACGAGCGGGCCGAGGTGCGCGACGTGCTCGCCTACCTGTGGGTAATCACCAACCCCGACGATGAGCAGCGTTTGCTGCGTATCGTCAACGTGCCTCGGCGCGGTATCGGGGCGGCCTCGCTCGGGCGTCTCCAAAGCGAGGCCGCGACGATGGGCGAGAGCCTATGGGAGACGATGAAGCGGGCCGCCGATCTCCCGGGGCTCACGCCTGGCGTGACGCGCGCCCTGCAGCAGTTCGTCGAGCTCATCGAGACACTGCGGGCCCTCGCCGACGGGGCGAAGGCGGCCGAGGTAGTGCGCGCGGTGCTCGATCATTCCGGCTACGAGACCCAGCTGCGCGAACAGCGCACCCTCGAAGCCGAGGGCCGTCTGGAGAACCTGGAGGAGTTCCTCGGCGTGGCCCAGGAGTACGACCGGCGCGCCGAGGAGCCGTCGCTGCAAGGTTTCCTTGAAGAGGTGTCGCTCTACACCGATCAGGACGCCTACCGAGAAGGCAACGCCCTCATCACGCTCATGACGTTGCACAACGCCAAGGGCCTCGAGTTTCCCGTGGTCTTCATGACGGGCATGGAGGAGGGAGTCTTCCCGCACCAGCGGTCGCTCGACGAGCAGAACATCGAGGAAGAGCGGCGCCTCGCCTACGTGGGCATCACCCGCGCCATGCGGCGTCTGTACCTGGTGCACGCGCGGGCGCGCAACCTCTGGGGCAGCGCCATGTACGGTATCCCTTCGCGCTTCTTGGGTGAATTGCCGGCCCAGCACATCGAAAAGGTACGCGTCGGCGGAGGCGCGGCTACGTGGGCGGCGCCAAGCGGGAGGAGGCGCGGCGGTCAACGGGCCTGGGGCGAGCGCCAGGGTCGCGACTGGCAGGAGAACCCCCTGCCGGACAGCGAACGGCGCGACCGCGACTGGTATAACCGTGACTGGCACGAGCGTGACTGGCAAGGGAGCGACTGGGAAAGTGAGTCGGCTACCGACCAGTTGGGCAGCGGACCGCGCTACGACCCCTGGGCCAAAGAGAAGGACGTCGCCGCCGAGGCGGTCGGGCGCTACTTCTCACCTGGTGATCGCGTCCTCCACGCGACGCTCGGTGAGGGCATTGTGCTCTCGGTCGAGCATGGCGGCATCATAGCGGTGCGTTTCGCCAACGACGGTAGCGAACGGCGCTTGATGGCCAACGTGGCGCCGCTAAAGAAGCTGCGCGGGTAGCGTCCTACTGGGTGACGTGCGGGGCCAACGTGAGCGGCCGCTCAGCTCGGCTCAGAGCGGGGCTCTGAGATGCGGTAGAGTTCTCCTCGAGTTCTCATCGTTTGGCGCCGCTACTACGAGGAGGAGAGGCATGCCGGTTAAGGTGAGCCGTGATGATCACGTGGCCGTTGTCACCATCGACCGTCCCGAAGCGCTGAACGCGCTCAGCAGCGAGATCGCGCAGCAGTTGCTGGGGACGGCGCGAGAGCTCGCCCACGACGAAGTGGTGCGCGCGGTCGTTCTCACTGGCGCGGGCGAGAAGTCGTTCATTGCCGGTGCCGACATCGCCGAGATGCGCGCTCTCACACCGGAACAAGCGCGGCAGTACTCCTGGCTTGGCGCTAAGGTGTGCGAGGCGATTGAAGGAGCACCGCAGCCCTGGATTGCCGCCGTGAACGGTTATGCCTTGGGGGGCGGTTGTGAGATCGCCCTCGCCTGCGACGTACGCATCGCCTCCGAGCAGGCTACTTTCGGTCAGCCCGAGGTTGGCCTCGGCACGCTGCCGGGGTTCGGCGGGACGCAACGCTTGCCGCGCCTCGTTGGCCTCGGCTGGGCTAAGTACCTTTGTTTGTCGGGGCGCAGCATCGGTGCCGAAGACGCCCTGCGTATCGGCCTGGTGCAGGCCATCGTGCCGGCTGGGCAACTGCTTGCCGAAGCGCAGCGGCTGGCGCGCGAGATTGCCGCCAAAGCGCCGCTGGCAGTGCGCTACGCCAAGTCAGCCCTTTACCACGCGCTCGATCTCGATCTCGCCGCAGGCTGCGAGATCGAGCGCAATCTCTTCGCGCTTTCCTTTGCGACTCAAGACCAGAAGGAGGGCATGGATGCCTTCCTGGCCAAGCGCACGCCTGAGTTCACGGGCAAGTAGCGGGATCATTCATCGGTCCGTGCGCGCCACGTGCACCAGTCGACCAGTGGCGCTAGTGGGCACGCCGAAGGCCGAGCGAGAACGACCGCAGCACGTCTTCGCAGCCCATGGCGCCGCTGGGCGTGCGGGCGACCGAGCGAGCTTGCCGTTGCAGCCGAGGAGGTTGCCGTTGTGAGGGTCTGGGATGTCCCGCCGCGCGAGCTCTGTCGCGCGCACCTGCTCGGGCAACACCGGGAGATTCACGCCGTGTGGACGATCCTGACCCAGGACAAACGTGGCTACCGGGCGCACCCAGAGGTCCGCCGTTGGGAGGGCAAGCTGGCGGCCCTGTTCGCGCGTCACGCGGCGACTGTGGCTGAGATGGAACGCCGCGGCTACCGTCATCGCTCACCACTGGACGAACGCTTGGCCGTCGATTCGGCCGAGCAGCGCGAGCGGCTGTGCAGCCTGGCCGAGCAGCGGCGTCTCCTGCGCGCCAAAGCGTGCCCCTGCGGAAGCTCGCGCACGGCCAGCGACTAAACGCGCGTAATCCCTCTAGCTGAGCCGCCCCACCGACGCCGTGGCTGCCAGCAGACGGCGCAACGCTTCGGCTACGCCGTCGACGCCGGCCACCCAGACGTCGGCGGCGTCTTTGACTTCGGGCGGCGTCTCGTCACTGATGGCCGCCAGGGCGCAGTGTGACCGGCTTTGCGGCTGTGCGCGCGCCCACGCGCGCACAGCCGCAAAGCCGGTCACATCCGTGCGATCGTCGCCGAAGAAGAGCGCCGTCCGGTAAGGCCCGGCGTGCCGCTGAGTCGGCGAGTCGAGGAGCTCGCGGGCGGCGCTGCCCTTGCTCACCTCGAGCGGCGGCCGTACCTCGACGACGAACTTGCCACTGGTGAGCAAAAGCCCGCGTTGACGAGCTGGTCGAATCACTGCGGCCAGGATCGCTTGGCGGGCCGCCTCGACATCGGGCGCTAAGCGGTAGTGGACGGCGAGAACCGTGCGTTTGTTCTCGAGGACGATGCCGAGCGGTTCGAGGTCCGCCTGCGTTGCTTGAGCGGCGATTGCCTGCACCTCAGGTACGAATGGCTCGGCAGCGGGGAGAGCCCTGATCGTACCGGAACTGTCCATCGTCTCGAACCCGTGCGTTCCGATGTAGATCGCGTTCTTGAGGCCCACGAGGCGGGCGCCGTCGCGTGCCGTCCGACCGGTCACGAACGCAACCAGCCCTAGGCGCGATGTCAAGGCGGCGAGCCTCGTCCGCACGTGCTCGGGAACCTCGGCTTGGGCGGGAGTGGGCGCAATGGGTGAGATCGTGCCGTCGATATCGCAGAACAGCGCTGTAGCGCCAGGCTCGCGGCTCACGTCCTGCAGAACGAGCTCGAAATCAGCCTCGCCATGCAGGATAAGGTCCGACACGCATTCCCTCCTCTTTCTCGACTCCCGCGGCAGGCTGCAGCTGGTAGGCGGACGTTCGCCGCCTTAGCAAGATGCGCACGGGCTTAGATTCTCGCCCCAGCGGCATCTCCCTGCGGTTGCGGCGCCCGTCCACACGCGTTGGAGCACGCGTCCACGCTTTACAGCGTCTCTGCCGCTGCGGCGCCCGTATCCTAGCAGCTGCCGTGGCCAGGGCGCCGGGGCCAGGGCGCCGCGGCCAATTCTCAAGGATGGACACTGCTGTGCCGACACTACCTTGCGATGGGCCAGGCTAGTACACACGCGCATGTTCCGCCGAGCGAGCGCAGCGTCGAGGACGCTTTTGACGCAGTCACCGACAAGACGACGCCAGGACGCGGCGACCGGTACCTAAAATCCATGCTCCTCGGATTGATCGAGGACAGTTACCTGCACAGTGGTACCTTCACCCAGTTCGCTGCTGAAGTGCTCAAAGTGCTGGCCTACGCGGTCACGGTGCCGGTTGCCTTCACCGAAGGCTTCCTACGCGCCTACCTCTCGATCGAGCGCATCGTTGAGCGAGACGATGGCAGTATCAAAATCGTGCCGAAGAAGGATGCTGCCGAAGAGGACTGGATCCGCGACGTCGATGCCATCACTGCCCAGGTCGATCCAAGCGCCGTGTTCAACCCCGTCGTTCGCGCGCAGATGGAGGCGGTCCACGAGGCCTCGAGCAAGGTCATGAAGTATGACCTGGATGCGCTGTCGAGCATGAGCGACGAAGAGCTCATGGACGTGCTGCGCCAGATGCAACGCGAGTCGGAGGCGCGCCAAGAGGCAGAACCGGTCACCGACCAAGCCACTGACTACGTGCGCGCGCGGTTAGCGACCATCCGCAAGAACGTGCGCCACTTTCAAGCGCGAGCGAAGGGCGAGGCCGGTGCTCAGGCAACGAGCGAGGCTGCCGGCCAAGACGTCCACGATGCCGGTAACACTGGGGCGCGTCACTCGGACGCCAGCGCCGATGCTGCCAGCGCTGACGGACGCGATTCCTAATCCCCGGTCTCGCTGGCAAGTCCATCGGCTGACAGCACCGCGAGCAAGACCGCGCCGTGCTGGCTTGAGCCAGTCACCGCACCCGAGCAGCCCGAAAAACGTTGTCGTCGGTCCTCGGGGAGATAGGATATCCTAGGCTGCGACGGCGCGCCGCGTCCGCGGCACGCCGTCGCAGCCAATGTGGGATCGCAAGGGGAGCGCAAGACGATGGCAGAGATCAAGAAAGGCACTATCGGCATCCTCACTGGCGGCGGCGACGTTCCCGGTCTGAACCCGGCGATCCGCGCAATCACGTTGCGGGCCCTGAGTGAGGGCTATCGCGTGATCGGCTTTCGTCGCGGCTGGCGGGGCCTGATCGACATCGTGCGTGAGAAGGATGCCGACAACAGCGATGCCTACCTGCCGTTGACCAAGGACTTCGTTGAGGGTATCGGCCGTGTCGGCGGGACCGCGTTGCACACGTCGCGCACGCGGCCCAGCACGGTGCCGGCGAAGGACGTGCCTGAGCACCTGAAGGGCACCTACACGGCCGAGAAGAACGACCTCACCGACGAGGTGCTGGCCAACCTCGAGTTCACTGGTGTCGACTGTCTTATTCCGATTGGGGGCGACGACACGCTGAGCTACGGTGTGGAGCTGGCTCGGCGCGGCGTCAACGTAGTCGCGGTACCCAAGACGATGGATAATGATGTTCCCGGCACCGACTATTGTCTCGGCTTTAGCACGTGCATCTCGCGTACAGTGAGCCTCGCCAATCAGCTGCGCACGTCGGCGGCCTCGCACGAGCGCGTGATGGTGATCGAAGTCTTCGGGCGCTATGCCGGGTTCACGGCCTTGCTGCCCACTCTCGCGGGCGCCGCTGACCGCTGCGTGATTCCCGAACACGAGGTCGATCCCGAGCAGTTGACCGCCCTGCTGATGGCCGACCGCGAGGCTCGCGCGGGGCGCTACGCGAGTGTGTTGGTGAGCGAGGGCGCCAGGCTGCAGGGCGGCGAGATGGTGACTGTCGGCAGCGAGAAGGATATGTTCGGTCACGCGAAGCTGGGCGGCATCGGTGCGCGGGTCTCAGCGCGGATCAAGGAACTCTCGCCGCGCTTCAACGGTGGTCGTGCGGTTGAGATGATTTCCATGGACCTCGGGTACCTGGTGCGTAGCGGCGACCCCGACGCTCTCGACTCCATCGTGCCGACGGTCTACGGCAATCTGGCTATGGACCTCGTGCTGCGCGGCCAGTACGGGCGCATGGTAGCCTTGCGGGCGGGACGCTACGACTCCGTGCCCCTGGACACGGTCGTCTCGTACAAGAAAGTGGTCGACGTTGAGAAGTACTACGACGTCGAGCGCTTGCGGCCGCGCTACGACGCCTTCGCGCTCCAGCCGGTGTTCGTCGTGGGGGCGGCGTGAGCGAGATGAGGCGTGTCACTGAGCTCGTTGGGCAGGAGAGGGGGAGCGGTTCGTCGAACGGCTTCCCAACGAAAGCTTGTGCTGGCGCCGGGTAACCCGGCGCCAGCACAAGCTCGGGGGAGGGGAGCGCACTGCAGCATTTCTCTGATCGGTTGGCCGAGGCTATCCTCGCCAAGAAGAGCACCCTGTGCGTCGGTCTGGATCCTGCGCTGGAGCAGATTCCGCCAGCGCTGGTGCGTAAGTATCGCCGGCGGGTCGCCACTCTGGACGGCGCGCAGGCCGTGGCCCTCTGCTTCGAAGAGTTCTGCCGCGGCATCGTCGATGCGGTTGCCGACGTGGCTGTGGCGGTCAAGCCGCAAGCGGCCTTCTTCGAACAGTACGGGGGAGCCGGCTGGAGTGCCCTGCGGGGCGTGATCGAGTACGCCCGCGAGCACGAGCTCATCGTGATCCTCGACGCCAAGCGCGGCGACATCGCTTCAACTGCGATGGCGTATGCGCGCGCCGTCTTCGACGGCGCGCCCGGTTTCGACGGTGATGTGCTCGGGTTGAACGCCGACGCCGTCACCCTCAATCCGTACCTCGGCGCCGATTCGTTGCAACCTTTCTTGGACTACTGCCAGCGCGGCAAGGGAGCCTTCATCTTGGCGCGCACGAGCAACCCCGGTGCCCGCGATCTGCAAGAGACGGAGATCGACGGACGGCCCTTCTTCCTCAACGTTGCCGACCTGATCGAGCGTGTCGGCCGCCCCTACGTCGGCGAGCACGGTTACAGCGACGTGGGCGCGGTTGTCGGTGCGACTGCGCCGGAGGCGCTCAGCGCGTTACGCGCCGCCTTGCCGAGGAGCTTCTTCTTGGTGCCCGGCATGGGCGCGCAAGGCGGCGCTGTCGAAAACCTTACTGGCATCGCCGACGGCGCCGGTCTGGGCTTCATCGCCAGCGCCTCGCGCTCGATCATCTACGCCTGGCAGAAGACCGGCGACGACTACCGCTCGGCCGCGGCGCAAGCGGCTAAGGAGTTGCGCGAGAGGCTTGTTGGAGTGCGATGAGCGAGAATCCTGGCAGTCAGCGGCCGCCCGAAGACGACCCCGAAGCCACGCAACTCTATCGCGGCGACGCGGACGACGATGAGACGACCGGTCAGTTCGCTACCGTAGCCGGCGAGACGCGTCTCATGCGCTCGAGGCAGGTGCCAGCGCGGCCGCTTGAGCCAGGGCGGCGCGCCTCATCCTCGGCCGCGCGCGAAGGGCAATCCGTCAAAGTGAGGCGAGCGCGCGGCCGCATCAACGTAGCCCGCCTCGCCGCACCCATCTTGTTCCTCGCCGTCGTCATTGCGGTTCTGGCCATTGCCGTCAATAGCGGCGTCGTCGACGGAAGCAAGTCGACGGGTGGCTCGTCAACCACGGGCGTCCCGAGCAAGAGCCCATCAGCGAAACCGTCGAACTCGGTGAAGACGCCGAAAGTCTACACGGTGCGTCCTGGCGACACGCTGTCGGCCATTGCGGCGAAGTATCACACCACCGTGCCCGAACTGCAGGCGCTCAACCCGACGATCGTCTCCACCACCCTCCGCGTCGGCCAGAAGATTAAGCTGCCTCAGCCGTAGGCCCGCCCGCTCGTCTCTCCGCTCACACTGAGGTTACCGCAGCGGAACCTCATTCGGCATGCCTTGCGACTCCTCTGACGCGATCGCCACACCCTCAGCGAGACGCCGCGCGTGGCGTTGCTGCCGGCGGTGGGCTGGTGTGACCTTCGCAGGACGTTGACGTCGTCGGTCTCGGCGACACTACTCATGTGCCTCATGTGTTGAGGGGTGGTACGAATGTATTGCATTGTGGGGAACAGTGGGGTAAAGTGGCGCCCATGCAGAGGCAGCTTCTGTTAGGCGAGTACGATTTCACCCTCGATGCGAAGAATCGCGTCGCTATCCCCGCGCGCTTGCGCCCCGCTTTTGCCGAAGGCGCTTTCATCACCTACGGCTTTGAACACTGTCTGGCCGTCTATCCGCCGGAGCAGTGGGAGCGTTTCGTCAATGAACGCACGGCCGATTTGCCCGAGATGAGCAGCAAGGGACGCCAGATGCGGCGCTTCGTCTTCTCCGGAGCAAGCCAGGACGAACTCGATGGGCAGGGGCGCATCAAACTGCCGGCTCGGTTGCTTGAGTTCGCTGGCATCACCAAGGACGTGACCATCATCGGTGTGTACGACCACATCGAAGTATGGGATCGCACGGCGTGGGCTGCCTATCGCAAAGCCATGGAGGAGGGGGCCGATGCTACCGCAGACGAACTTATCGTTTCGTGAGTACGAGATGGTGCTCGCGCACACGCCCGTGCTCTTGGAGGAGATCGTCGACCTTCTCAAACCGCGCCCGGGGGAGACCGCCTTTGACGGCACGTTCGGCGCCGGGGGCCATGCGGCCGCTATCGCGGAGAAACTCGGTCCCGACGGACTGCTGATCGCCTGCGACCGCGACCCGGGGGTGGGCGAGTACTACCTCGAGTTCGCTCGCCACGCACCCTGTCGCAGCGAGCTGATTCACGGCAACTTCGCCGATGCTCTGGCTGAGATGGACGACGCCTCGCTGGACATCATTTACCTGGACTTAGGCGTCTCGTCAATGCAGCTTGACCGTCGTGAGCGCGGCTTCTCTTACGCCTACGACGCGCCCCTCGACATGCGCATGGACCCTGCCCTCCCGGTGAGCGCCGAGGACCTCGTGAACACGCTTTCAGTCGATGAGCTGACTGACATCTTTCGCCGGTACGGCGAAGAGCGCTACGCGAAGAACATCGCCCGGCGGATCGTCGCCCAGCGGGCGCGTCGCCCGTTGGTCAGCACGGGCGACCTTGTCGAGGCGATCAAGTCGTCCATCCCCACGCCGGCGCGGTTCGCGGCCGGCAATCCCGCTCGGCGGGTCTTCCAGGCACTGCGCATCGTCGTCAATGACGAGCTTGAGTCTTTGGCGCGCGGCCTCGAAGAGGCCTACCGTGTGCTGCGCTCCGGGGGAAGGTTAGGAGTCATTTCTTTCCACTCCCTCGAGGACCGCATGGTCAAGGACTTCTTCAAGCAACAGGCGGCCGGCTGCATCTGTCCGCCGGGACTGCCGGTCTGCGTCTGCGGCCACCACCCGACCATGCGTGTGATCACGGCCAAACCAGTGACTCCCCGCGCGCGCGAGGTCGAAGTGAATCCACGTAGCGCTTCGGCCAAGTTGCGCGTGGCCGTCAAACTCTAGCGAGCGAGGAGGAAGAGTCATGGCGGCGCAAGCGCCACGCGTGGCGGAACCGGTCGTACCGGCTCCGCGGCCAGTGCGTCCGAGAGAGGCTGTACGAGCCCGTCCGCGCGCCCGTGCCAAACTGCCGACCCGCCTGATCGTCTTCGCTATTTGCTTGGCCATCTTGGCGATCGGCCGCGTCACGTTGAGCTTTGCCGTGGTCCAGAAGAACATGGCGACGAGCGCGGTGCTCGCGCAGAGTCGAGCTCTCACCGCCGAGAATGCCGACCTTGCGGCGCGCGTCGCCCGAGACTCCTCCACGCTGCGCGTGCGTACCATCGCCGTTGATCGTCTCGGGCTCGTGCCGGCGCAGAACGTGCTCTACCTCTCGCTACCACCGCGGGCGGCTCGCCCGAGCGGAGACCGCACGCGCTGATGGACGACCGCGGCCGCGAACGCTCTGCACGCCGGGGCGGCCGAACGGGCAAGCCCACAACACGTTCCCCTGGGCGGCGGGGCCGACGGATGGGTTACGTGCGAGGAAGCGCGTCGAGCGACGGCCGCATCCGCCTCCTGCGCATCGCCTTCATCGTGGCCTTCGCCCTCATTGGCGGCAAGGCCGTCGCTCTCGCTTCCTCGCCTGGTAACCTCGCGACGATCGCCGCGAGCCAGCAGCTGCACGAGGTGACGTTGCCCGCACCACGTGGGGCGATCCTCGATCGCAATGGCGTTGAGCTGGCGGTGGGGGAGGAGGAGCGCACCGTCTTCGCGACTCCGTACATGCTCCCCGATCGTGTTGCCGCCGCGCGTGAGTTAGCCAGGGCGTTGCATCTGAAGAAATCTCAGGTCTTGACGGCCCTCGAAGGCTCACAGGGCTTCGCTTACATTGCCCGCAAGATCGATCCTAAGCTGGCTGATCGCGCCCTCAGCCTCAAACTGCCGGGGGTGGGCAGCTATCCTGAGGAGAAGCGCGTCTACCCAATGGGTAGCTTGGCCATGCAGGTGCTCGGCCTGGCAGGTATGGACAACACTGGCCTGGCTGGCATCGAGTACGAGTACAACAGCGAGCTCTCCGGGCGAGCCGGCAGTCAGCTCGTTGTGCGCGATCCCGCGGGTACGCCACTGAAGATACTCCGTGCTGTGCAGCCGCGGCCCGGGGTCGACGTGCGCCTCACGATCGATCAGGCTATCCAGTACACGGCAGAGCAGGTGCTCACCCAGACAGTGCGCCAGTTTCAGGCGAAGTCGGCAACTGCGATCGTCGAGAATCCACAGACGGGCGAGATTTACGCAATGGCCAACGTGCCGCTCGTCAATGCCTCAACCTTCGGTACTGAGCCCGCGCGCGCACGCAACCGTGCCGTGACCGACACGTATGAACCGGGCTCGACGTTCAAGGTCGTGACCGTGGCCGGCTGCCTCTCGGAGGGGCTTGTGAAGCCATCAACCTCATTTTGGCTGCAACCCTCGATCCGGGTGGCTGACCGCATCATCCACGACGCTGACCCCAGGCCCGCGGAGCGGTTCACAGTGCGCCGTATCCTCGCTGAATCGAGCAACGTTGGCGCGGTGATCCTGGGCGAGATGCTCAAGGAGCAAGGCATGCTACGCTGGATCCACGCCTTCGGGTTCGGCAAGCCCACCGGGATCGATTTCCCGGGCGAGGTTGGCGGGCTTGTGCCGCAGGATTGGTCGGGGTCGACGATTGGCAACGTGCCCATCGGCCAAGGGATCGGCGTCACCGCGATCCAGATGGCCACAGCGTACTCGGCCATCGCCAACGGCGGCTTGCTCGTGCAGCCGCGACTCGTGGATCAGATCGGGGACACCGTCACGCAGCGCAAGGTCATCCGCCGCGTCATATCACCAACGGTGGCCAAACAACTGCGCAGCATGCTGAGCAACGTCGTGGCTGACGGCACGGGGGTCGAGGCGCAGATTCCCGGCTACACGGTTGCCGGGAAGACTGGAACGGCACAGGTGGCGCTGCCGAACGGGCGCGGATACTCGCAAACGAAGTACGTCGCTTCGTTTGTCGGCTTCGTGCCTGCGCAACACCCGCAGTTAGTTGTGCTGGTTGTCGTCAACGAGCCGTCGGTGCACTACGGTGGGGTCGTGGCAGCACCCGCCTTCCGCCAAATCGCTTCCTTCGCCTTGCAACGCCTAGAGATCGCTCCCTGAGGGATCTTGGATGGTGGGCGCGTGGCTGTTACTGCGTCATGGGGGCTGACACGGCCAGCCGGTCCGGATTGAGGGTGGCACTGGGCACTGCTGCGGACGTCGACCACTCGTACGACAACGAGGGCGAGCGAGCCCTGCACCCGGTCATGATCGTCATCATGTTGCCGGTCGAGAGCATCGCCGCTCGGCGGAACGAGCCCCACCGCGACGGCGCGATAAAGTGAGGTCTGCAAGGCGGCGGGCGAAGCGTTGGGCTGTGCTTCACGGTCAGTGATGTGAGGGAGGATGACTGCGGAGGAGGATGACTGCAGTGCACGAAACGAGGTCAGTCGAGGTCTGCTTCTCGCCGAAGCTGTTCCCGGACATCGTCACGCAAGGCGAGTTCATCGTCGTACTGGTGGACGTCCTGCGCGCCACGACCACCATCTGCACGGCGGTGGGCAACGGAGTGGAGGCGATCATCCCGGTGGCCACCCACGCGGAGGCCCGGCGACTGAAGACTGAGGGCTACCTAGTCGCGTCCGAGAAGGACGGCGTCCAGCTCGACTGGGCCGACTTCGGCAACTCGGCCTTCAGCTTCACCCGCGAGGCGGTCAGCGGTAAGACGTTGGTCTACTGCACGACCAACGGTACGCGGGCCCTGCACGTCGCGGCGAGTGCGAGCCGCGTCGCGATCGGAGCGTTCGTCAATATCTCCGCAGTGACGCAGTGGCTCGTGCAGCGGCGGCAGGACGTCGTCGTCTTATGCGCGGGCTGGAAGGACAAGTTCTGCCTCGAGGACACTCTGTTCGCCGGTGCGCTGGCGGAGAGACTGCTCGCGACGGGCCAGTTCCGCACGGAGTGCGATTCCGCCCACGCTGCCATGGACCTGTGGGGCGTGGCCAAGAGCGACGTGCTCGGCTACATCGAGAAAGCAGCCCACCGTCACCGCCTCCAGAGACTGGGCCTCGACGATGTGATCCCGTACTCGTTCGAGTGCGACAGAGTAGACGTCGTGCCGGTGTTCGATGGTGCGGTCATCAGGGCGGACACGCAGCGGCCGGGCAAGTAGCGCTCCTTCCTGACGCGGATGGCGTTTGCTGCCCCGCTGGTGCAGCACTGGCGGCAGATCTTGACGAACAGCCGTCTCGGAGCGCCACACCACGAGATCCGCTGCGGGACGGACGTAGCCGGTAGACGGGGCGCGGAAGCCGGCACACCGGGTGACGAACGTGTCCCGCGTCACTTGCGGAGGGGTTTTGGTAGAATCGCTCACCATGGAACTTGCTGCACTTGTCGCCGGGCTTTGTGAGGCCGCGGTCGTTGGCGATCCGGCGACTGAGGTGAGCGGACTGGCCTACCACACCGGCGCGGTCCGGCCCGGCTCACTCTTCTTCTGCGTCCCGGGTCTGAAGGCCGATGGGCACGACTTTGCGAGTCAGGCGGTCGCCGCTGGAGCGAGTGCGCTGGTGTGCGAGCGGCGCTTGCCGGCCGAGGTGACCCAGGTAATCGTGCCGTCAGTACGCCGTGCCATGGCGCTCATGGCGGCGCGTTACTACGGCGATCCTTCTGGCGCTCTCCGTGTCGCCGGTGTGACTGGCACTAACGGCAAGACGACGACGGCTCATCTGCTTGCCAGTATCTTTACCGCCGCTGGTCTGCGGCCGGCGTTGCTGGGCACCGTGGTGAACCGTATCGGCGGCCGCGAGGAGCCCGTCCAGCTGACGACGGCCGAGTCCTGCGACCTGCAGGCGATGTTGCGTGCCATGGTCGAGAGCGGAGACTTGAGCTGTGCGATGGAGGTATCGTCGCATGCGCTCGTGCTGGAGCGGACAGTCGGGATTCACTTCGCGGCCGTGGTCTTTACCAACCTGACGCGCGATCACCTCGACTTTCACGGTGACATCGAGAGTTACTTTGCGGCCAAGCGCCGCCTGTTCGTGAGCGAAGGGACCTGTCATGAACACGCTGTTCAGCGCCAGGGGGAGGCGGTGGCGGTCGTGAACGTGGGCGACACGTACGGGAGGCGACTGGCCGCCGAGTGCCGGCCCCTCTACGGCGACGACCTCTGGACCTACCGCGTCGCCGAGGAGGGGCCGGCGCAGCGGCCAGTCGCCTCTGAAACTCGGGCAGCGAACTCTCACGGTGTGGTTGACCCTGTCGAGGATGACACGCCGGCCACCGCAGTGGCGCGTGACATCGCGCTGGCTGTCGACGGAACGCAGTTCACACTCGTCGTGCCGAGCCTCAACCTTGAGTCGAGGGTCAGGCTTCGCCTCGTTGGGGCGTTCAACGTAGCGAACGCGCTGGCGGCCGCGACGACCGCTCTGGCGATGGATATTGCGCCAGAGGCTGTGCTCGCCGGCCTGGAGTCGGCGCATGGAGTTCCGGGCCGCTTTGAGGCGGTGCGCGCCGGACAGCCGTTCGCCGTGATCGTTGATTACTCACACACGCCGGACTCGCTAGAGAATGCCCTTGAGGCGGCCCGCGGCTTTGCCGCGGGCCGCCTCATCTGCGTGTTCGGCTGCGGCGGCGATCGCGACCGCGGCAAGCGGCCGCTCATGGGGGAGATCGCCACGCGGCTCGCGGACCACACGATCATCACGTCTGATAACCCGCGCAGCGAGAACCCCCTGGCGATCATCGACGAGATCCTCGCTGGTGTCCACGAGGGACGCGCTGTAGTCGAACCTGACCGGCGAGTGGCGATCGAGCAGGCGGTGGCGCAAGCGCAGCCCGGAGATGTAGTTCTCATCGCCGGCAAAGGGCACGAAACGGGGCAGATCATTGGCAGCGTCAAAGTACCGTTCGATGACCGCCTCGTGGCGCGCGCAGCGCTCGAGCGGATCGGCTATGAGAGCAAGGCGCCGGCGTGATTCCTCTGACCTTGAAGGAAGTGGCTGCGGCCTGCGGCGGGCGCCTTGTGAATGGCGACCCCGGGATCGTCGTCAGCCGTGTGTCGACCGACAGCCGTAGCCTGCAGCCCGGCGACCTGTTCATCGGCCTTCAGGGTGAGCACTTCGATGGGGACGCTTTCGCTGCCGAGGCACTGCGGACCGGCGCGGCCGCTGTCGTCGTGCGTGAAGAGACGGCCGCTGGCCTATCGAAGCGAGCTGCCACGATCATCGTCGAGAGCGGCCTCGCCGCCTTGAGCAAACTCGCCGCTGAAACGCGCCGTCGTTCGCGGGCGCGGGTTGTAGCGATTACGGGGAGCATTGGCAAGACGTCGACGAAGGACACACTGGCTGCGTTGCTGCGACCCGTGGCGCGCACCGTCGCCACCAAGGAGAACTTCAACAATGAGGTTGGGGTGCCGCTGACGGTGCTGTCCCTCGATGAGGAGACGGAAGTAGTGGTGGTCGAGTTGGCGATGCGTGGCGTGGGCCAGATCGCCGACCTCGCCGCCCTCGTGCGCCCGGACGTCGGCGTTATCACGAACGTCGCGCCGGTCCACCTGGAACTGGTGGGCACGATTGAGCGCGTCGCCCGCGTGAAGGCCGAACTGCTCTCCATGATGACCGGCGGAACGGCCGTTGTGCCGGTGAACGAACCGTTGCTGCAGCCGTATGTCCGGCGGTTCGGCGGCCGCGTCGTGACGTTTGGCGACGAAACGGCCGATGTCTTCGTCGTCGAGGCCGAGCAGCGGGGAGACACAACCGTGGCCCTCATTGACGCGTTCGGCCGTCGGGCGCGCTTCACCTTCAACTTCAGCGGTAGCCACTACCTCCAAGACGCGACGACGGCGTTGGCCGCCTTCGTCGCTCTCGGGTACCGCCTAGAGGAGGCGAAGGTGGGTGCGGCGCAGGTCGAGTTTTCCCGCTGGCGTGGCGAGGTGAGCGATCTGCCGGGCGGTGGACTGCTCCTCAACGACGCCTACAACGCAAGTCCACTATCTATGAGGGCCGCCTTGGACCACTTGACGAGTCTTGCCGACGGGCGGCCGATGGTGGCTATCCTGGGCGACATGTACGAACTTGGGCCTTCGGCGGCCGACTTTCACCACTCGGTGGGCGCGTACGCTGCCCAGCGGGACGTGCGTGTGCTGGCTGTCGGTGAGCTGGCCCGCAACTATCTCACCGGCAGGTCGGACGAGCGCTGGTTCGCCACTGTGGACGACTGTCTTGCGGCGCTGCCGGGCGCCGTGGCGCCCGGCAGCGCCGTCCTCGTGAAGGCCTCACGGGCCGTGCGCCTGGAACGTGTGGCTGAGGCGTTGCGAAAGTTGGCTGACGCGCCCGCAAGGCTTTCCGCAGAGGCAGCACCAGCGCCGGGCGAGAGCGCGAGCGATCGGGCGCGCACTGTCAGCCAAGCCTTCCTCACCAAGCAGGCGCGGCGGACACAGCGGCGCAAGAACGTCCACGATAAGGACGCCTGATGTTCCGCGCTCTGGCGGCTGGTATCACCTCCATGGTGGTGATCCTGGTCATTGGACCAGCCTTCATCGAGTACTTGCGCCGCAACGAGTTCGGTCAGGAGATTCGCGAGGAAGGCCCCGCGGCTCACATGGTGAAAGCGGGCACGCCGACCATGGGTGGCATCCTCATCATGCTGGCCGTCTTGGTGCCGTTCTTCATCTTCAGCGGTTTGTCGGTGGCGTCGTTCTCCGTCCTCACGGTGACGCTCGGGGGCGCTTTGATTGGCTTTGCCGACGATTGGACGAAGATCGTCAAGAAGCGCTCGCTGGGCCTTTCGGCGCGCTGGAAGGTCCTCTTTCAGCTTCTCCTCGGCCTGCTCATGGGCTTCGTCGCTCTGCACTTCGCCGGTCTGGACACAAGCATCGACGTGCCCTTTCGTTCCACGCCGCTGCACCTGGGGAGCGTGTGGTACTACGTGCTTATCTTCGTCGTCATCGTGGCTACGACGAACTCGGTCAACATGACCGATGGCCTCGACGGTCTGGCCGCCGGGACAGCGGCGATCATTCTGGTCAGCTTCGCCTCGATTGCGTTCATCATTGGCCGCCATGACCACGATCCCGGGATGCTCGACCTGAGCGTGCTCTCGGGATGCATCGTCGGTGCGTGCCTGGGCTTCTTGTGGTTCAACGCGTTTCCCGCTGAGATCTTCATGGGTGACACTGGATCACTGGGACTGGGTGGAGCCATCGCCGGCATGGCTATCCTGACCCGCACGGAGCTCTTTCTACCCATCATCGGCGGGCTGTTGGTTCTCGAATCGGCCTCGGTGATTGCCCAGGTCGCCTCCTTCAAGCTGTTTCACCGGCGCGTGTTGCTGATGGCGCCCCTGCACCATCACTTCGAAATGAAGGCGTGGTCTGAGACTAAAATTATCGTACGGTTCTGGATTATCGCCGCTATCTTCGCTGGCACGGGGTTTGCGATCTACTACGCCGGTTTCTAGCGCTATGGCGTGTCGAAGAGCTGGTCACTGTGTCTGAGCGCGGTTCAAGAGGGGAAACAGGTGCGTCGGTGTCGACGATGACCGAGCGCATCGGGCGCGCTGCGGCGCGTCTCTCTCGATTACGAGCCGGTGCGCGACTCTGTGAACGGGCTGGTGCTCGGCTTCGTTCACGCGCCGGTGCTCGGCTTCGCTCACGCGCGGGTGCTCGACCTTGCCCGCGCGCTGGCAGGTTACTTGACTCATACGGGGAGGCGCGACTCCGCTTGCGGAGCGTTGTGCGGATTGGAGTTTCGCATGCCTGACTTGACCGCTGTGCGTTCGCTCGCCGTCGTGGGCCTGGGGGCTTCGGGGCGTGCAGCAGCTTTGCTCGCCTGTCGCCGGCTACCGGGAGTGAGA
>Ga0078972_1007191_pt1 | contig 25138 bp, 16 predicted proteins | sample YelNatPaOPGAMG01_FD_67568 | JGI IMG/M metagenome (GOLD analysis project Ga0078972, IMG submission 67568) | Hot spring thermophilic microbial communities from Obsidian Pool, Yellowstone National Park, USA - OP-RAMG-01 (SPADES assembly) (version 2) | ecosystem: Environmental > Aquatic > Thermal...
TATGAATCAGCGAGTCTAGACCTGTTCTCGAAAGTAATCACGAATTCAATGAGGCGCCGGTCATTTCGAATGCATGGTCCCTGTCATTTCGAGCGAAGCGAGAAATCCTGGTCAGAAAACCAAGATTTCTCAGTCGCAGTCTCTCACTTCGTTCGAGACTCGCTCCTTCGAAATGACAAATGTTGACCTTTGGCGGCTGTCAGCGGGGTTCCGAAAGCGGCCACACGCTCGACTAGGCGGCCCTCATTCCGACAGAAATTTCGAGAACCCGTATATTCCTCCCTCGCTGTGTGAGCTCTGCTTACAGCCCCATGAATTTGGCGGCAATTCCTTTCATTATTTCGTTGGTTCCTGCGAAGATTTGCATGACCCTGATATCTCGCCAGGCCCTTGCAACCGGGTATTCCTCGCAATAGCCGTATCCGCCGTGGAGCTGTAGGCAGCCGTCTGCCACTCTCATGGCCATCTCAGTGGTCCAGTATTTTGCCATAGACACATCGACCACAATGTTTTTGCCTTCCATGTGGTCGGCTATGAGTTTGTCCACAAAGGTGCGACCGAGTCTCGTTTCCATTGTCATTTCCACGAGTTTGAACTGCGAGTGCTGGAATTTTGAAATAGGCTTGCCAAACGCGGTGCGGCCTTGACAGTATTTGATGGTATTTTCCAGAACGTATTCCGCTGCTGCCACGGCCGAGATGCAGACCATGAGGCGTTCCTGCTGAAGCTTCTGCATGAGCATGAGGAAACCAGCGCCCTTTTCGCCCAATCTGTTGGCCTTGGGTATTTTGCAATCGTTGAAAAACAGCTCCGCTGTATCTTGGCTGTGCCAGCCAATTTTTTTGAGATTACGTCCTTTTTCAAAGCCAGGCGTCCCTGCCTCCACGAGATAGAGGCTTAAGGCCCTGTGTGGATCGGGCTCATTTGGGTCGCGCGCTGCGAGGATCAAGAGATCGCAATTGATGCCGTTGCTGATGAATGTCTTTTGCCCGTTGATCACCACGAAGTCGCCGTCTTCTCGGGCGGTGGTTCTGATGGCGGCCAGATCGCTCCCTGTGTTGGGCTCGGTCATTCCGATGGCCGTGATGATTTCGCCCCTGACGCACCCGGGCAGGTATTTTTTTTTCTGCTCTTCACTCCCGTACGCAGTGATGTATGGGACGATTACGTCGCTGTGGAGCGGCGCGGCGAGGCCGGTATGCGCGGTGCGAATAAGCTCTTCGGACACAATCACGGAATAGAGAAAATCTGCGCCCATTCCCCCGTATTCTTCAGGCACGTCCATGCACAGAAAGCCGTGTTCCCCCATCTTACGCCACACGCTCTTCGGCACTATGCCGGCTTCTTCCCATTCTTCTACGTAAGGGATGACTTCCCGCTCGAAGAATCTTCGCAACGCCTGCCTGAAAATGCGATGTTCTTCACGATACTGTAATATCTCCATATCCATCTCCGAGTAAGGTTCTTCCGGCAAAACTCACGACTTGTACTTGCCGATAATGGCAATGCTGCACACGTTCATGAACGGAACGCCTCCAAGATTGTGGGTCAGCCCGTACACAGGATCGGCAATCTGGCGATCTCCTGCGCGGCCATGGAGCTGCAGATACATTTCATACAACATCCTCAGACCCGAAGCGCCGATGGGGTGGCCAAAGCATTTCAAGCCGCCGTCAACCTGGCAGGGGACGCCGCCGTCGCGATCGAAAAACCCATCGAGCACATCGTAAATCGCACGTCCTCGTTCGGAAATGTGCAGGTCTTCGTAGGTGACAAGTTCGGTGATGGAGAAGCAGTCGTGAAGCTCCATCATGCTGATTTCCTTGCGGGGGTCTTTGATGCCGGCTTCGGCATAGGCGCGCAGGCTGCATTGTTCGGTGGTCAGAAAATGGTCCCCATCCCATTCATTGAAGGCCATCTCTTCTCCGCTGCTCAGCGCCAACTGGAGGGCCTTCACCGTGACAAAATCCTTTTTCCCCATGTCCCGAGCCTTTTCCACGGTGGTCACGATGGCGCAAGCCGCTCCATCGCTGACTCCACAGCAGTCGAAAAGACCCAGGGGATGCGCCACGATGGGCGCTGACAAAACCTGCTGTTCTGTTACCGGCTTCCTCAAATGAGCCTTGGGATTGAGGGCGCCGTTGGCATGACTCTTGACAGAGACATGCGCCATCGCCCTCTTTAGGTCGCTTTCAGGGATGCGGTATTTTGCGGCGTAGGCGGTAGCAAGCTGAGCAAACGCGCCCGGCGCGGTAATATTGGGCCACCACAACCAGCTCAGAGAACCCCAATTGGATCCCGGATTCGGCAAACCGCCGTATCCGGTGTCTTTCAGCTTTTCAACGCCCATGGCAAGACATATATCGTAGGCGCCAGATGCCACCGCATAGACCGCTCCACGAAAAGACTCTGTGCCGCTTGCGCAGAAATTTTCCACCCGTGTGACAGGAATACGCGGCAGCCTTAGGGTTATCGACAACGGCAGTCCGCTTTTCCCGACGTTTATTTCTTCGAGACAGGTTCCCAACCAGGCGGCTTGGATGTCGCCCGCATCGATGTTTGCATCTTCCATGCATTCGGTGAACGCCTCGACCATAAGCTCTTCGGCTCCCACGTCCCATCTTTCACCGAATCTCGTACACCCCATGCCGATGATCGCCACTTTATCCCTTATGCCAGTAGCCATGATAATGTCCTCTCAGAACCGAAAGAGTTTTTCTATGAGTTGAGCTTTGAGGAGGTCTCCCTCTATTTTGAGCTTTCCCGTGGTGTATGCCTGGAGGGCATTCAATTTACCTTGTATCATGTTGAGGAAATCCTCGCTTCCCATGATGATTGTGGTGGTTGGTTTTTCATGGGCGCCTTGCTCTACCGTGCACTGTCCGTCTTTGATGGTCGCATACCACTGCCCCTCGTCGGGACCCGTTATCCGGAATTGGAACACCACATCCACGCCTGCTGCATTTTCTCGCTGGAATGCCGCTGGTAAGCGTTGAAACACGGACCGGACGGTGAGTTGGCCCTCCGGCGGCGCGCCAGATTCCTCGGATTTGCTGACCTCAAGCATCGCTCCCAGGGCTTCAGTGGTGCTGGAAAACTCCCGGGCCGTCTGAATATCGTTGATCACCTGCCAGTTCCGCAACAATTCCTCAGGGGAAGGAGGCTCCCCTGCGCCATCAGCGAGAAATCCTTGGCCCGTCACAAACGCCGCCCGATTGAAACAACCTGCGCCGGCATTGATGATGAGGCCTGTGTGGTTGCACTCTTTGGAACTGAGGTACAAGACCATAGGCGCGATGAATTCTGGTTTGAGTTGACCAGCAAGATCAGGCGGCAGAATGTCTTCAGTCAGCCTTGTTGCTGCAATGGGCGCAATGGTGTTCACCAGTATGCCGTATCGTTCCCCTTCGAGTTTCAGGGTGTTCATCAGACCCACGACCCCCATTTTTGCGGCGGAGTAGTTTGTCTGTCCAAAGTTTCCGTAAAGGCCGGCAGCGGAAGTGGTAAACACGATGCGGCCGTATTTTTGCTCTCGCATATGCGCGAAAGCAGGTCTGGTCACATGATACGCGCCGTCAAGGTGCACCTTCAGAACAGCAGTCCATTCATCAGGCTCCATTTTGGCCAATGTCTTGTCTCGCAATATCCCTGCGTTGTTAATAAGGATGTCCACCCTTCCAAAGGCTTCGATCGCGGTTCTCACGATCGCTTCGCCCCCCTCTGGCGTGGCCACTGAGTCGTAGGAAGCCACCGCTGCGCCTCCCGCCGACGTTATTTCGGCCACCACGGCGTCCGCGGCGCTCTGACTGCCGCCTGTCCCGTCTCTGGCCCCTCCAAAATCATTGACCACGACCTTTGCCCCGCGTCGGGCCAATTCCAAGGCGTAGATTCGGCCGAGCCCTCGCCCTGCGCCGGTAACGATGGCAACCTGATCCCGGAAATCCAGAGGGTAGGCCTCCGCGGCTTCATCCGAAGGCAGGGGTATGGCCTTCCAAAAATAGCCTGTAAAACCGCGTTCCTTGTCTGTATATCTCTTCCTGAACGCCAATCGCGCCTTTTGGCCGACCTTCACCTCGCCGAGTTCGCAGTCCGTGAAATCAGCCATGAAACGGCCGCCGCCGTCGAACTGCACCATTCCATAGATGGCCGGGGGATCAATGGAGACGGCCAGTAAATCTCCGGTGAAGCTTTTCACTCGAGCGGGAACGTCGGCAAATTCATAATCATCCTGGGAGTGAAGGGCTCGACATGCCGGGTTGACGCAAATATCCATTTTTGGCCACTGGGGTGTGCCGCACTGTCTGCACTTGCCGCCGACCATGCCCAGGAGCATTTTGCGCTTCCTCCACAACACTGTCATTGCGGTTTGGGATGGAAATTCCGCGCGTATCCCCATCTCGGTGTGAAGCAAATCACGAAATTTCAAGAACTTTGGGTAATTTTCCACGGTCTTTTTGCGCTCCAAGGAGCCTCGAATCCCAATCTTCGGAGGCAACTGCCGGATATTGTCGGTGACTACGAAATACAAGGAATCGCAGCCTTGGCCAAAGCCGGCAAGTAGAATTCGTTCGCCAGGCTTTGCTTGTTCCAATGTGTGGACGAACATCACAAGTGGATGGGCTGCGCCAGTTTCGCCGCACACTTCATGCATATTGTCCACCACTTTGTCCGGAGTCATGCCCAGTTTTTTGGCGATGTTTCTGTGCTCTGCTTTGAAAAAGCAAGGAAATACCAACTTATCTACATCCGCCGCGGTGAGAGAAAGCTTGTTCATAAGGCCCGCAACGGATTCGGGGATGATCTTTGCATACCCCTCGTCTCTCACCCACCGTTCCTCCCACATGTAGTCAAACCTATTGAGGCTGCCCCGATAGTGATCCACAAAATCATGGGCCACTGAATAAGACCCTTTGAATTCCGCAATCACATCGGACTTGCCGACGGCGACCGCGGCGGCTCCATCGCCGAACCACATCTCGTAAAAATACGCAGCCTTTGTTTCTCTTTTGTCTGACGCAACTACCAGCGCATTTTCTATGTCGCCATTTTCGACGAGATGGAGGGCTGAGATGAGTCCGGTCGTCCCGGCTCGAAGAGATGACCCCAGGTCTTGAACGTGGATATCGTCTCTCAAATTGAGGACGGTTTTCAACACGCCTGCGTTTGATCTGTCCGCGAACGGCATGGTGGTGGAGCATAACAACAAGGCATCGATGCGAGATTTATCGAAGCCTCTGAGGCAGTCTCGTGCAGCCTCCGAGGCCATGGTGAGGCTGTCCTCGTCCCAGTTGCAAAAAGATCGTTCTCCTTGAGCGACCATTATCAGGGCAGGCGCAAACCAACCCATGTGTTGAAATATACTCATGCGCGAGAGTCGCAGTTTAGGAATGTAGCCTCCAAACGATGTTACGCCTATCATTGAATCACTCTCCCTGCTTACAACGAGAATTTGAAAAGCTTTTCTATGAGCTGGGACTTCATGATGTCGCCCTGAATTTTCAACTTGCCAGAGGTGTATGCCTGCATGGCATTCAGGCTGCCTGCGACCAGCTTGAGGAAGTCTTCGTCCGCCATGACAATGGTCGTGGTGGGCGCTTCATGGCTGCCTTGGCGGACCAGGCATTCGCCGTTGGATATCTGGGCAAACCACTTGCCGCCTCCAGGTCCTGTGATATCGTATTGAAAGACCACGTTGACGCCAGCCGCTTTGTCCTTTTGAAATACCTCAGGCATTTTTTCAAACACCTGTTGCACAGTGAGGCCCTGTGCGCCAGCTTCAGAGCCTTCAGCGCGCTCCTGCAACGCTTGCAGCATGTCTCCCAAGGCTTCGGTAGCGCTCCCATATTCCACGGGGGCCCTCATATCGATGATGTTTGCAAAATTGGCCGCAATGGTTTCCGGCGAGAGGATTCCACTGCCGTCGTTGAGGGAAATGGAGCGACCCGTGACCAAGGCGATCCTAAAATAGCGCCCCATACCGGCCCCATATATCGATCCATTGGACGGGCATCGGTCTGAACAGAGAACCATGGTAAGTGGCGCAATCAGTTCGGGTTTCATTTTTTCAGCCAAATCTGGCGGCAGGATGTCCTCGGTCAACCTGGTCGTTGCAATTGGCGCAATGGCATTGACCTTGATGCCATGTTTATCCCCCTCCAATTTGAGGCTGTTCATGAGACCCACGAGCCCCATCTTGGCGGCCGAGTAATTCGTTTGGCCAAAATTGCCGTACAGACCGGCGGCTGACGTGGTGAAGACAATGCGGCCGTATTTATTGTTTCTCATGTGGTTGAATGCAGCACGGGTGACATAATAGGCGCCGTCGAGATGTACGGCTCGAACGGCATCCCAATCAGCCGGCTCCAGCTTTAGGAAACTCTTGTCCCTCAGGATCCCTGCATTATTGATCAATATGTCCAGATGGCCGAAAGCCTCCATAGCGGCGTCGATGATGCGCCGACCGCCTTCCTCAGTTGACACGGAATCATAATTTGCGATTGCTTGTCCGCCGAGGACCTTTATTTCCTCCACTACTGAGTCAGCGGGTGAGGCCGCTCCTTCCCCGGAGCCGTTGCGCGCGCCCCCGAAGTCATTGACCACCACCTTCGCTCCTCGCTTCGCCAACTCCAAAGCATAGACGCGACCAAGCCCTCGGCCAGCGCCTGTTATCACTGCAACACGATCGTCAAACCTCAATTCATCCCGTTGCGGCCGTACGTGCGCGACAGAACCTGTTTCCCACTCCACGATGCCTCGATCGATGGTGATTTCGCCGGTTAAAGCGTTTATCGTCCGAAAGAGGGCGTAGCCGTCCCGCAGCTTCCATATCTGGGTCTTGATCGGGGTTCCAGGATACAGAGTCTTCGAGAAGCGGTTTCGGAAGCGTCTCATGCGTTCGGGCTCCCCAGGAAAAAGATGTTTGATCACTGCGCGACAGGCAAATCCGTGGGTGCACAGGCCGTGCATGATGGGTTTTTCGAAGCCGCTGGCCTTGGCAAAGTCAGGGTCCACATGGAGCGCGAAAATGTCCCCTGAGAGGCGATAAATGAGAGGCTGGTTCGGCGATGGAGTCGCCTCCTCCTCGAAATCGGGCGGCCGATCAGGGAACTCGACAGGCTCTTTCGGCGCGTCCGGACCTCCAAAGCCGCCGTCACGTCGGCAAAACAGCGTAAAAATGTTCGTAAACAGTTTTTGACCATTGGAATGAAACGTGTCGGCTTCGGCTACCACCAGAGCCCCCGTTTCTTTTCCCTTGTCATAGAAATGAGTGATGGCGCCTTCGGTTATGAGCTTTCCTTCAGGAGGGATGGGGTTGTAAAAAATGATGTCTTGCTCGCCATGCAATATACCGGTCAAGTCAGCCCCAGAATTCACGCCGACCTGCGCCAGGAAATCAAACACAGCCCCGATGGAAAAACTGGGGATCACTTTCAGACGGTTTTCGTAGCAGTATTCAAGCTCATCGAATCCCGCGCCTACCCCCAAGGCGTAGAGTACCACATCTCTCCAATCGTAGGTCTTGACGACCGGTCCGATCTTTTTCCCAATGGCATCGAGATTAAGCGCCATAAGCTTCCTCCCACCAAAGAAATCGTTTTCAGTTTGTCTTGCAATACAACGATTTTGAAATTGTCCTAAGCGGTTCCGCCCTGCGATTTGTCACAGGGGCTCGGACGTCATCATCCGTTTTGATTGTTGTCAGTTGTTTTGCGGCGCTTCCCCGTCGAGAAGCAGCCTGGAATCAACCCAACCCTCCGGCTCAAGGCTCCGTGACGGAGCAAAAACCGCCTCGCAGCGACAGCCGTCTGCCCATGGAGGAAAAACTTTGAAGTTCATGAAGCAGGGGTCTGCTTGCCAGTATTTCTGACGACGCCTTGAAGGCCGAGTACAAAGCCCTTGGGGGCTGACCCCTGCTGCGTCACAGCGCCATGCGCCGTTTGGCAATGGCTGATTCGTAGAGGGCCACGTACTGCTGGGCAGATCTTTTCCAAGAAAAATCTTTTGCCATGCCGCGTCTCATCAGACGCACCCATGCTTCCGGATGGTTCTTGTATATGTCCACTGCCTGCAAAATGGTCTGTTCCAAGGATGTCGGGTCTTCCTGGAAAAAGACGAATCCGGTTCCTGCGTCTCGCTCCAAAGAACATTCTTCGACTGTATCGATAAGCCCGCCGGTACCTCTCACAATGGGCACAGTCCCATAGCGAAGGGCGTATAGTTGGTTCAAGCCGCATGGTTCGTACCGAGACGGCACGAGTAAAATATCGGCGCCTGCGAAAATCTTGTGGGCCAATTCATAATCGTAGCTCAAAAATATGCCGGTCTGACCAGGATATTGCTGGCCCAGGTCCTTGAAAAGATTTTGGTATCTGGCTTCACCAGTGCCGAGAAGTATTATTTGGACATCCTGCTCCATAAGATCGTGAAACGCGCCAGCCAGTATATCGATGCCTTTCTGGCTGGAGAGTCTGCTGACCATGGCGATGATAGGGACATCGGGCCTTTCTGGCACATGAGCTATTTTCTGTAGTTCAGCCTTGCAAACAGCCTTGCCTGCAAGATCGTCGGATGAGTAACGGGCGACGATCAAAGGGTCTTTTTCGGGATTCCACACGTTGTAGTCAACTCCATTGAGTATCCCCACGAGGTCATCCCCTTTTTCCTGAAGCACGCCTTCCAGTCCGAAGCCAAACGCAGGGGTGAGAATCTCATTTCTGTAGCCCGGAGAAACTGTGTTCACCTTCTCTGCGAATACGATGCCGCTTTTGAGAAAATTCAATTTCCCATGGAATTCCATGTGGCTCGGAGTGAAAAACTCCCATCCAACTCCCACAAGGGGCATGTCCAAATGCCAGAATATACCTTGGTAGCCGAGATTATGGATGGTCATAACGGATGAACTGCGGCTTACCTGAGACTCCCCTGCGTACAGGGTTCTCAGATACACAGGAGTAAGGGCTGCCTGCCAGTCATGAGAATGAAACACATCGTAGGGGTTTCCGCTCAGCAGAGCCCATTCTATTGCCGCCCGGGTCAAAAAGACGAATCTCTCAGCGTTGTCTTCGTAATCCCCCTCTGGCGTACCATACAGATAGTCTCGGTCGTAGTAATTGTCCGCTTCGACAAAGAGGTAGCGCACTCCTCTCTCATCGTCGAAGCTCCATAGGCCCGCGGTGAGTTGTTTGGCGTTCAGGGTCAGTTCAATGGAAGCCTTCAACTTCTCGACGCGGAAGTGGTCTGGGTCGATTCCCCTGTACTTCGGCATTATGACGTCCACTTCGATTCCCAAACCTGCAAGTTCGGCCGGTAGAGCGGAGAGCACCTCGCCCAGTCCCCCGGTTTGCGCGAAGGGGGTTGCTTCAGGCGTCACCATAAGTACGCGCATTTCAATGTGCCTCCGCTCCACATATACATTGTCGTGAGATATGCATCTCCCCGCAATCGATTCATTGGCATGACTCTTAAGTGGTGCATCGCTAAGCTAAAACCTCAATTGCGCTCGCAGCGCTCACGCCGTGTGGCCTTTTTTCCGAAGATAAGGGGCCAGCCCGCCCTGTTTTAAGAGCTGCCGCATGAAGTCGGGTACAGGATTGACGCGAAAAACCCGACCAGATCTTTCGTTTCGAATCACGCCCTCAGAGAGATAGATAGCAACTATATCGCCCTCCCGCAGATCGTTCACGGCTTCTTGGGATTCAAGGATCGGCAAACCAGTGTTGTATGCGTTTCGGAAAAAAATGCGGGCAAAACTCTTGGCGATGACGCAGGAAACTCCTGCAGCTTTGATAGCAGCCGGCGCGTGTTCGCGGGAAGAGCCGCAGCCGAAATTCTTGCCCGCTACGATGATGTCGCCCTTGGCCACTTTGGACGCAAAGGACGGATCAGCATCTTCCATGACGTGACGCGCGAGTTGTCTATGATCCACTAAATTCAGATACCGCGCCGGTATAATTTCATCGGTATTGACGTCATCTCCAAAGACCCACGTTCGGCCTCGGAAATCTGGCGTATTGGGCGGCGTTTTGCCGTTCAATGTTGAGCTCACTCTTTATTCCTGCTACATTGTAGTCGTACAGCCTACGGCGCACGCAACAGCCGCGGCTTGAATCTGTCTCAAGACATGCGCACTTCGTGGAAGACAGTGCAAAAAGAAACGCAGTATATACTACAAGAAGTTGTTTTGAGAAACAAGTAAAACAAAGGATCCACTCATCCCTGATGTCCATGAGCGCACTCGTTCGAAAGAGCCCCTCCATAAAAAAAGGTCCGCAGGCCCTGCAGGGCATGAAAGTGGGCGCTCTCTTGAAAGTACTGGCAAGAAACGACTTTGCGGTGGACGTTCAGTGCCTAGGGCGTTTGGCCCATCTCCTTGTACTCGGCGTATTCAATTCAGTGTTCGGCGCGGCCGAAACATTGTTCAACGGCAGAAAGATAAGGTGCTCGCACATCGATCATCCCATATTATTCATCATTGGTCATTGGCGAAGCGGCACCACCCATCTGGAAAACCTACTGACTCTTGACTCGCGATTCAGCTACGCGACTGCCTACCAGACGATGTTTCCCCATCACTGCTTGTACACGCAGAACGCCCACTTTGTCTTTGATCGCATCGCCCCGAAGAAGCGGCCTATGGACAATGTCAGCTTTGCCGCCAAGGCCCCTCATGAGGATGAATTCGCCCTTGCAGCCTCCGCAACCATTTCGCCATATATGCGATTCCTCTTCCCTGTTACCGGAGACCCAGGGTACAGTGAAATAGACATGAGCAAGTGGTCGCCCGAGATGCGAGAGACCTGGAAGGATTGTTTCCTCGAGTTCCTGCGCAAGCTCACCCTTTCCCAAGACGGCCGCATCCTCCTCAAGTCGCCCCCGCACCTTGGCCGGGTTGCAGCGCTGGTGGACATGTTTCCTGACGCCCAGTTCGTCCATATTGTGCGCAACCCATATGCAGTGTTTTCATCAACCCGAAAGCTTTGGCTGAACACCCTGGCGTTCTCCCACTTGCAGATCCCTGATCCTGAACAAATAGAGGAACTCATCTTCACATGGTACATAAAGCTTTTTGAACTCTTCGAGCGGGATCGAGCGCTGATCCCCGACGGGGCGTTCTTCGAACTCAAATTTGAAGAACTAGAAGCTCAACCCGTGGCCACATTGAGGCGGCTTTACGAGGCGCTGTCTATCCCTGGTTTTGATGATTTTGAACCTTCGTTGAAGGCATATTTAGATTCCATCAAGAACTATCAAAAAAATGTGCATGAGCTCGATCCTGCGACAAAGGCGAAAATCGCGAGGAGATGGGGGTTTAATTTTCAACGTTATGGGTACGAAATATGACAAACGCGCGTGAAAATTTGTGGACAACTGGGGCTAATTGTTTTATAAATCGGATCGGCGTTATATGGGGTGAAAGAAGCTGCTCGACGGTTTGAAACGAGAGCTGCTCTCGTGGAATTCCGAAAGCCGGCTTCATGGGGCAACAATCCATCGGAACACATACGAAAAGGCGACATCTTGTTGATTAGTTGGGCGCTGGAAATTGCGGCCACACGCGCGCGAAGGAAGGCGCTTTGGGCAAAAAAGCTCTGGCGAATCGCCGAAAACCATGAGGGGGCATAGATCAGGGGAAAAGCGACATTTCTGAATCGTCAACATGCCATCTTTGCAGAATGTGATAAAGGAGGACACATGCAAATAGGAGACGTGATTCATCTGGATGGTCTCAAGGCAGAATACAGTCTTTTTGGGAAGGACCGGTTCTGTGCGTGCACACTCCCGGATGGGGATTACGTAGTACTCGACATTGAGGATGACTATGTGAGATTGGCATGGAGCGAAGCTCCCGGGTTTCCTTCGAAAAAACATCGCTACCGCATAGAGCGTCAAGCATTCAAGATGAAGGCAAACATTTAAGTTTTAGCTCGGAGGCATACGACTTCAAGGATGGGTCGTCCCGATCATGCGTTGGTCGTGGAGAAGTCTCAATAAAGCTGCGGCGGACGCTGCGCATTGTCTGGGAACAAATTCAAGCCTGGGGAGCTCGGGCTTTCAGGCGGGCAAGGTATTCTTCGTATTGGACTCCCAATCTTTGCGCCGCCTTTTTGCATCGTTTTTTCTGAATTCGGAACGTGACAACATATCCTGCTGTTCCAAACACTACGGACAAAATTACTGCCGCGACTAGCCACGGTATCAGCAGTTCCTCCCCAAGCTCAGCAAAGGCTGACAGGGCTTCCCAGAAAAAAGTTTTATCCAAGACAGGGTTCATCAGTTTCTCGAAGCAATGAAAATTCAAGGCGATGGGCCTTCCTAACACATAGGAGCCCAAACAATAGTATCCATAATACAGTGGTATCATGTTGAAGGGATTACTCACCAAAGTAAAACCCGCAGCCACAATGTAGTTAAATGAAATGAAAGCTCGGAGAAAGCCGAGGAAGAGTAATTGCCCGCCCACCGGAATGATGAAACCTATTATCAAACCGATGGACACGCTTTTCGCGTCATAGGAGGGGGTGTGTCGGGAGGTCACAAGGGGCTGAATACAGTTTACGTATATATCTCCACGAAGACGCGAAAACCATTTTTTTCGAGAGCCATGGTCACTGGTGGTATGTGAGGTCGTTGCCTCGGCTGATGGCTCATGGGATGACAGGGTACTGTCTTGCTGTCCCTGATTCATTTTTCCGGTGTGGTTAGGCATAAGCACAGTGTAGTCAATCACCCATTGGAATTCACGAGCGGCGGCGCCTGGTAACTTTTGGTCTTGATTTCTCTGTTGAGGATCCTCCTCACTGAACCCAGGCTCAGTATGACCGATTGCATGAGTACGAGGTCGCCGAGCAATGCCACGAAAACCGCGGCTGCACCGAGAAAACCGAAATATATAGCGGGCTTGGTCGGTGTAAAGGCCAGCATGAGAAATCCGAAAAATAGGGTCAAAGACGTAGAAATCATAGCCCTGGCTGTCTTTTGATACGATTGCCTGATACATGTTTCGATGCTGGCGTGAGGGTCAGTGGATCGTGTCATTTCTCTCCTGAGCTGGGTGAGATAGTGTATGGTGTCATCAACAGACAGGCCAATGGCGATGGCCGCAGCAAAGACCGTCACGTTGTCCAGGGGAATCCCTAACCATCCCATCATACCGAAAATTACCGCAACAGGCGGAATATTTGGAATAAGGCTGATGAGTCCAAGGCTAAACGATCTGAGTTGGATAATGAGAAGAATCGTCACCCCGATGAAAGCGAGAACTAGGGATATGACTTGGGAGTCAACAACTTGCGACGCCTGAGCGGCAAACACGGCCTGCTCTCCTGTAACGATCACCTTCTCGGGTCGCATAACGTTGTTGGCCGCGGTCTCAATCGCTTGAATTATTTCATTGATAGACTTTGTTGCCGTGTTCCTGATCCTCACAGAAATGTGGACCCTACTATAGTCAGGACTGACATAGCGACGGAGCAAGTCTTTGCCTTCTGCGTTGAGGGATATGACTGTAAACAACTGAGAGAGGAGTCGGGAATCTGTGAATAGCATCTCGGACGGTTTCTGTCCTTTAGAAATGGTCTCGTGGAAATACTCTAAAAGCGATAGTGGTGAATCAACGCTAGCCACTTCGGGCGAGGCTGAAAGGGTTTTATCGAGTACGCTGATCTTTTTCCACGTCTCAGGTTTCTTGAATACCTGGTCCGGTCCTTCTATGACGAGCTCAAGTGAGCGGACAGGGATGAGATTATTTTCCACAAAACGTACATCGGAGATGACGGCGCTAGAATCTGTGAAAAGGTGAAGGATTTGTGTATCCGTGTGAATAAAAGGGATCCCTGCGATCATGCACAGTGTGAACGTGATACTCACTACCATACATAATTTATATCGATTGAAGACAACATTTTCCAGACTGCGGAATATTTTGGTTATCCAGTCGGCGGCCGCTTTTTCTTGGGCCCCTACCCGAACAGACTTGATGGCCATAAGAAAAGCCGGCGTCAGTATCATGGCCAGGATGTAGGCAATAAGCACACCGCATGTCATGACGAAACCGAGCTGCTGAACCATGGGAATGGAGCTTATCATGACAGTCGCGAAGGCAACAGCGGTAGTGAGCGTACACATGAGGCACGGCCGCCCTATCATTCTCAAGGCCAGCTTCACTGCCTCAGATTTGTCGGTTGTCGTTCCGAGATTCTGGTAATAGTGTGTGATGATATGGATGATGTTAGACACGCTTACCACGACGATGAGTCCGAATGACAGGCTCGTAGTGGAATTGAGAGGGATATTGACAGCGGACATGAGCCCTAGCACCCATTCAACGGCGACGCCTATGACGATGAGAATAATGAGAGCAAGTCGCAAGCTTTTGAATATGTACCAGCAAATACCTCCAATGACGATGGTACAGAGTATCCCATAGACCACAGCAGTTCTTACGGTAAGTCTCTGAACCTCTTCCCGTATCACCGATGCCCCGGTCATGCTGAATTGTCCATTGGCCGGGAGCTGCGATGCCACTATTTCCTTGATACGGTTTTGAAGAGCGCCCAACGCCGGATGAAACCGCCAACCTGGTTTGAGCCTGATGAGTATTCCCACCGTTTTTTTGTCACGCGATAGGAGGTAATCCATCAGGGGAAGCGCCTTGGTAATGCGCGCAAGCGTTGCATCATCAGGCAACTGCCAACCATCAGGAGTCTTTAGTAATAAGGGATAGTTGCTAAAAATCCCCTTCCTCTCTTGAAAGAATTTGAGGTTGCTCAAGCTGATGACAGTCGCTATCTCATCAAGCTCTTTCAATTCATCGGTAATGGCAGACAAGTACTTCAGGACTGCGGGATCCGAGGCGCCTTCGCGAGTCTTGATGGCCACGATAATGAATTCATCGTCGCCAAAAACCCTCACAAAGTCGCGATATACTTTATAAGCGTCTGACGAGGTGACGTAAGCAGACTTCAGGGTCCGATCCAGTTCCACGCGCAGGGCCAGGGGGATCAACGCGACGCTGATCACTGCGACCGCGAGAACAAGAACGCGCCTATGATCTACCAGCTTTGCGGTGTGGTATTTTCTCGCTGGAGGCTCATCACCGGTATTCACAGGCATTTCCCACCCCTTTATGCAGCACACCGAACGAGTGTGATAAGTACATCGTTGGTGCAACCCATGAAAGCGCCGGGTGGCGTGTTTCTGCCAGAAGAGACAACGCGCTCACACCGTTAGAGCCTGACAGGGGCGATAGGGTACTGTTCACCACGTGATTCGCGTTTCTGGTGGGAATTTGATGTCTTCCCACACCTGTCCCCACATTTCCTTGAACCTTGGTCCAAGTCTTTCCACCAGTCTCCGCCAATGGGTCTTGCCCGCGTTCACATGCTCAATGATCTCGGCAATAAGTTCCCTCAACCGAGAAAGCTCTTCCTTAGGCAAGAAAGAGACTGCGCCATGATCGATAGATTTTTGGAGGCTTTCCGGGGTCATGGCGTGGGCAGTGAGCATCACTGCGGGCAGGCGTTTCGCTCTCGTAATGTCGAGCAGATCGAAGCCGCGCACCCCCATGATGTCGAGAATTACAAGATCGTAAGACTCGGTCTCGAGAAGCCGTTTGGCTGCATCAAAGTCCTCCGCGGTAGTCACCTGACACAGTTCCAGCTCTTCTCGAATTACCTCGAGCACGTCTCTTTCGTCGTCAACAGCGAGAATGCGCTTGCCAATTAGAATAGTTGTGTCACCCATGGGCGCCTCCTGCATTACACTTACTTCACCAAGGATGGAAGGAACAAAGCTATTTCTGGATAGCCTAACAATAGTATTATAGTGATGATGTAGGCAGGTATAAAGTACAGGACGCCCTTGAAGATTGTTCCCATGGGTATATCTTTATTCATGCCTGCAACAACATACACGCTAATGCCCACGGGAGGCGTGATGGCCCCCATGGTGGTGACGACGGTGAGCGTACAGCCAAACCAAATCGGGTCATATCCCATATGCGTCACAAGAGGAAAGAAGATCGGGATTGAGACGAGTAAAAATCCCAGAGCGTCCATGACGCATCCGGCGATGCCATACACAATGAGTATTACCGACATGATGACCCATGGCGGAACAGCCAGGGAAGCGGCATACGCCGTTATCTGGAATGGAAGCCCGCTGACGGTGAGAAACCGCCCGAATATCACCGCGCCCGCCACGATGATGATGATCATGCAACTGATCTTTAAGGTATCGATAACGGAGGCTACAAATCCTTTCCACGTGAGCTTGCGCCTCAAAAGTCCCAGGACAACGGCAAAAAAGGCGCCCGCGGCTCCCGCTTCTGTTGGAGTATATGCCCCCGAGTAGAGTCCCCCCATGATCAAAGTGAACAATACGATCATCTCGAAGGCGCCGGGAATTGCCCGTATCTTATCGACCCATGACGTCTTTTCCCCCGACGGCCCCCACTCAGGCCGCGCCACGCACATGAGAAAAATAGTGACGCAGAAGAGAAAGGTCATAATGAGACCCGGGATGGTGCTGCCCCAAAACAGTTTTCCTATGGACTGCTCGGTGTAGATTCCATAGACCATCAGCACGACGCTGGGAGGGATGACTACGCCAAGGGTCGAGCCGCATGCAACCGAGGCCGTGCTCAATATCGGCTGATATCCATATTTTTTCATTTGGGGCAGGGCTACTGACGTCATGGTTGCGGCGGTTGCGGTATTGGAACCGCAGATCGCGGCAAAACCTGCACAGGCCATGACAGTCGCCATGGCCAAGCCGCCTCGGATTCTCCCCATCCATGTATAGGCCGTTTTGTACAGAGATTCGTTGACCCCAGAATAAAAACAGATCTGCCCCATCAGAATGAACATGGGAATGACGGTGAGGCCATAATTTGCAAAGGTTTCCCAAATCTCCGTCCCAAGAGTTGAGAGAGCAGCTGTTGGGCTCAGGACGTACCACATCCCTCCCAAACCCACCAAGGCCATCGCAAAGCCGACGGGCATTTCTAAAAGAAACAGGAGAAGCATCAAGACAACGATTCCTAATAAACCTGTCATTTGTTCTTCTCCTGAGACGGCATTAGTACGGTAAGCAGGTCAACCAGCAAACAAAACGTGAGCAGACCACACGAGACGGATACCGCATACGTAAAGGGATAAAAAGGCATTCGAGTGGTTTCGGAAAGCTCGCCTGTTTGCATAAAGTTTGTCGCATGTTGGGCGACTTTCCATGTACCCAGGCCAAACAGGATTATGCTCAGAAAAAGACTGATCGCCGTGGTTGCCTTTCGAACGCTTGTCGGAAAGTGAGTACTGAGAATGTCTACAGCGATATGGCTTTTTTTCAATTGAGCATAACCCAAAGGTAAGGCCACCGTGGTAGCGCCGAGGTAAGAAACCAGTTCGTATGCCGGACTCAATGGCGTTCCCCACAGCCGCAAAAACATATTCACGCAGGCAATAGACGTCATGAGGACGAGCGACACGCCGCCTATGCCGGTAAAGATGTTGCTGAGTAGTTCACTCAGCCTCTTCAAACTCCCCATAAAAACCTCCTGATGAACGGTTACCAAACGCGTCTCCGTCGCCTATCAGACTGTATTGCGGTTTTTGTCTTTCCATTGACGCAGCAATCGGCGCCTCAACGCGTTCTGGCCGCCAACGATGTCCAAAAAAAGACGCGAAGCCCGCGCCAAATCGTTGCTAGATGAGACCCATTCCCTTGAGGACTGAGAGCATGACGGCCGCGGCCATGACCGATCCTATTTGGCCGCCTGTGTTAGCTCCCATAGCATGCATGAGCAGATAGTTCCGTTTGTCATATTTCTGCCCTTGAACTTGTACGACCCTAGCCGCCATGGGATAAGCAGAGATGCCAGCAGCGCCGATGAGCGGGTTGATTTTTCCGCCGGTTACGAAGCACATGATCTTGCCAAGAAAGATTCCTGCTATCGTATCAAAACAGATGGCAACGAATCCAAGGGCAAATACGGCCAAGGTGGTGGTCTGGAGGAACACATGACCGTTCATCGTGCCCCCGATGGCCAGACCGAGAAAGAGCGTTACAATGTTGGCTATCTCATTCTCCGAGGCGCCCGTCAACCGAGCCACTACGCCGCTTTCTTTCATGAAATTCCCCAGCATGATCGTGCCCATGAGCGCGAGGCCTTTAGGCGCAATCAACGCCGTGATGATCGTCACGACGATGGGGAAAAGTAAACGGGTTCTTGCTGAAACCGTTGACTGGCTTGGGATGGGCATGCGAACCACGCGTTCTCGTTGAGTGGTTAGAATGCGCATGATGGGGGGCTGAATAATGGGTACGAGGGACATGTAGGAATACGCCGCCACCGAAACCGGTCCGAGCAGTTGCGGCGCATACAGTGATGTCACATAGATGGCAGTTGGACCGTCGCAGGCGCCAATGATGCCGATACTCACCGCCTCTAATTTGCCGAAGCCTAAAGCTAGCGCCAGCAGCAGCGTAATAAAGATGCCGGCCTGGCCGGCCGCGCCAAAGAGAAGGATTTTGGGATTCTCCAATAACGGGGTGAAATCGGTCATTGCCCCGATGCCAATGAAGATCAAGAGGGGAAATATCTCGGTCGCGATGCCTATGTCATAGAAGAATTTAAGCAGGCCATGTTCCTCCATGAGATCGCTGAGCGGCAGGTTCGTGAGTAAACATCCAAAACCTATCGGCACCAAAAGGAGTGGTTCGACCCCCTTCTTCACCGCGAGGTAGAGGAGGATCCCCCCTACGGCGATCATGACCATGTTGGGAAGCCCATCGGTCATGAGATATACGATGCCGTGCGTAAGCCCCACATATCCTTGGATGATGCTGTTCACCATGTTGCGACCTCTCTAAGAATTTTGTGCGTTTGTTTCCCCTTCTGGGGGGAAGATTCTTTTCATGAGGTCGATAAAAATTACCAGGATACCCAGGGTCACAAAGGTGCCGCTGATACCTACGATCAGCACCGTGAGTCCGAATGTAAGTTTGTCCACGGTTATTCCTCTTCTTTCTGGAATTAAGATCGTCGGCTTTGGAGATAGCGCATAAACTGATAGTCGATACATAGCAAATTTTGGATGGTTTTCAAAGAATAATGGGTAATTTCTCTATTCCCCATTTTCTGCCTCCGTGCTTGCCTCGTCGCGTTTCCTCTTCTTCTCGATCACCCGCAAGAGGTAGATGCCGAGTTCATAAAATATGATGAGAGGGATCGCCATAAGAGTTTGGTTGATGACGTCCGGCGTAGGAGTGAGGATTGCCGCAATAATAAACGCCAGCACGATAAAATATCGCCGCCCCTTTTTTAGCAGACTGCTGTCCACGACGCCCAAAAGTCCAAGGACGACAATCACGATGGGGGTCTCGAAAACCACCCCAAAGGCTAGCATCAGAAGCATCACCAGCGAGACGTAATCTTTTATGGATATCATGGGCTTCAGTTCAGCCGTCTCGTAGCTGAGGAAGAACTGAAACGCGGCAGGGAACACGATGAAGTAGGCAAAAACCGCGCCGAGATAAAACAGAAGCGTCGAGACCACTATAAAAGGCACTGCCAACTTCTTTTCCTTTTCCAGCAGACCCGGCCTCACAAAGAGCCAGACCTGATAAAGCACGTACGGGAGGGCCAAGAAAATGCCCGTGATAAACGCGACCTTGAGATAGACGAAAAAGGGATCAGGCAGACTGGTGAAAACCAGTGAGGAATTTTTGGGGAGCAGTTTCGTAATAGGCGCAGCAAAGATACTGAAAACGCGCTCCCCAAACGCTACGCACACCCCAAAACCGATGCCAATCGCGATCGCCGCCCTGATCAACCTCGACCGCAACTCTTCGAGGTGTTCCAGGAAGGACATCCTTCCCTCTTCAATGACTTGTTCTTCTTCTGCCAATGCCTTATCCTCTGTCTCTCATCATCCGGAGAACCATCTGAACTCCATCTTACGCAGACACATTATGGGGGCGCCGCCTGAATCGAGGCCCCTCGCCTCCCACCGCATTCCTTGTTTGTCCATGCGTCGCATCCGGCCTTCTATGGTGATGACTTCTCCCTCTTTGCATTGCCGCGCGAACACAATTTCCCCGATACGATGTGGAATCATGACTCTCTTGTCTTTCTCGTCTCTCATTCCCACGTACAGCATGGCTGCCTGCATCAACGCCTCAAGCAGATAGGGCGAGTACTGATATGCGCTCTTGCGTGGGGGAGCAAAGTCATCGTGAGCAGGGTACACGATTTGTCCTTTTGCACAATCAGGCCCTGATCCCTGCATCTCTCGGATAATGCGGTAGCGGCCCTTGAGGTCTGAGCGTTCGTCATACAGCTTCATCACCTCTTCGTTAAACATGGGCCGCGTCTCGATCTCATGGTCGGGTACGGGAAATCCAAGCAAATCCATATCCAGCGGAGCGTCCAAGGCGCTCAGAACGATGTGCGCCTTGTAATTGACAACAAAGTCGTTCAATTTCTCACCTTTTGGGGAAATGGATCGAGCGGCCAAGACGACCTCGCACACGACCTCGCCCTGATCAGATGAGACCCGTCTGCATCTTATTTCCGTTTCCCGCTCCAAATGAGGAGCGCATTCCAGGATGTCGAGAAATTGGGCGTCTCGGACTGCTTGAACCTTCAAGTAAGGATACAGCGCGCGGGCAACCTCGAGAAATGTCTCGACTGCCATAATTGCTGATACCAGCGGGTGCTTCAGAAATTTGAAGGGCTTATGGTCGGCTATCCATGGGTCGGTCCCATGAGAGAATGTCCGCGACGCAATGAGTACGCCTTCCTGAAACTCGACGCGTCGGACGTCATCGATCATAGGGAACCGGGCCTTTTCTACAGCCATCCCCTCGACGACGAGCTCTTCGGCAGGCACCGGCGGCTCGGACATGTCCAGCCTTGACGATTCGAGTTGCGGCAAAGACCGCATGAACAGCACCCACGGTTTTTCTTGGGGCGCGTATATGACCTCTCTGATGAACAGCTCCGCAAGTTCGTCAACATGAACATAGCTGGCGCCCATGCGTTTCATGAGCGCTTTGATGTCATCATTCTCGGCCATGCCCGCCCCCTGAATGGGAGGCAGGTGCAAAGATTTAAATCGTACATGGCGATCTTGAGATTGGAGTTCTGATGCAAGCGTTGACATCATGCGGTTTGCCGTGGAGTAGTTTGCCTGGCCAGGGTTACCCTGGATAGCAGCGGCTGACGAAAGGCATACGAAAAGTCGCAAACCTTTGCCGTGAAAAGCCTGGTACAAGTTCCACGCGCCTCGGAATTTCACATCCGTCACGGCGAGGAAATCCTCCCATGACATCTGTTTGACGAAATTATCTCTCAACACGCCCGCGCCGTGGATAACGCCGTCTATCTTTTCATAGCGCCGCAGAATTTCCGCGCAAATTTGCGCGGTTTGGGCCTTGTCGGCCACATCGCAGCGATAGTACGAGGTTTCGACTTTCCGAGCTCTTAATTTTTCCACGTTTGCCACAATTTCGAGCGCTTTGACCACGGCGGCTCTTTCCACAGCGAGCCTTTCCTCCGAAACGCCAGGCATCCTTTTTCTGATTTCCTCGTCGATCCTCGTGGGTGACGGGAAACCTTCGCTCAAGAGGCCCTTGTAATTGACGTCAGGATTGATGCGGGTGGTCCCCAAGAAAACCAGCTTGCAGCCGAAATCAGCCAGTTTTTCTGCCAAATGATACGTAATGCCCCTGGCGCCCCCGGAAAGCACAATCACGTCGTCTGGGGTGAGACCAAACGCCGCGTCCTCGGGAATCCTCAGGTTCTCGACAACTCCCCCAGTGGTGAAAAGCGCTCCTTGGCGATAAAAGGTCTCCACTACCTTCTGTCCTCTGTTGAAGGCGTCTCTTAAGACTTGCGACAAATCCGTCCCGCGTTCGATTCCCACCACTCGGAATTGTACGGAAGAGAACTCGTGGCCAAGACTCAAGAACATGCCCGCCACGCCTTGCGCCATGATTGCTGTCGCCGGCGCTTCCGGTTCCTGCTCGTATGCACAACAGGCGCATTTTCTTGCCGACGAATTCAGAAACGACTTTGACGCGGTGAAAAGGAGCGAGAGCAAAGGAGAAGCGGTTCCGAGGTTTTCGCCGCAAGCCTTGGCCAAACCACTGAGTGAAACTACCATACCCGCTAAATGATCTATTGAGGACAGCGTCGCGTGGAGCTTCTCGTGAAGAGGAGCCCACGACGTCGGCGTCTCGTCGCTGACGGGAAGGGAAGAGCCTAGTGAAAGATCAATGATGACAGGCTTCACATGATATTGGTTTTGCAAAACTGCCGCGATCCCCGACGCAAGCCGATCCGATTTATCCAGGGTAAGCACTGCCACTGCGTCGTCTTGCGCAAAAGAAACCTCTTCGCTGGATGGCTGCGCCTCGATCTCGGTTTGTACGAATACAACCCTACGCAAGGGTTCAAGTTCTACTGGCGCTTCAATCTCCTCCTCGGGGATGACCTCTGCCGGCTGCGCCGCCGCGGGTTGGACTCCCGCACCCGTGGTCCATTTTGGATCCACCAGCTCTCTGAGCTTCTCGACAATGTCTGCAATGGTGCGGACTTCCATGAAGTCTTCGAGATGGATTTTGATTCCGAACTTGTTCTCCATGCTGTCCATGATCACTGGCAGACGACTGGACCGTATGGAGAGGTCCTCCCTCAGATCCATGCTTGGCTCGATCTCTGATCGTTCGTAGCCCGTGGCCTCCATGATGAGCCCTATCACGGCCTCTGTAAGGTCATCCGCCCGCGGTTCGTCCTTCGCTTCAGCCGCAGGCGCAGATTTTTCGGCTGAAGGAGCGGTGGATTCACGCAAGCCAGCAGAAGGCGGCGCGGGCAGTGGCTTGAGAGGCTGGCCGCTGGCGAGGATGGGAAACATGGCCGCCAATGCCTGTTCAAGGTCGGCCTCGGCGAAATTTGGATCATAGTCTCGCCGAATAGCGTACAGAAGCGAAGGCTTGAAAAATTTCTGGAATCCCTCCTGCACAAAAGATTCAATGACGGAAAAGATCGAAGGCGAGACCGAGGCAGGCAGCGTTGCGTGCGGGGCTCTGACAGGCGCAACGCCAATGGGCTTTGCAGAGGCCCTTGGCGCCGCGCGATGAGGCTCGCCCGGAAATGGCGCGAAATCTCCCTCAAAGGGGAGGAGACCCCTGACGTAAATCTGAGCCATTGCTCCACGGAACACGGAAACTTCGGAAGACGGCTGACACGTATAGATGCAATCGGCTTCCGGCAGCGTATCGAGCACCAGATTGGTCAGGATATCCCGTGGACCGACTTCTATAAAAGTTCTCACGCCGAAATCGTTCCATAGGCTCGTTGCATTCTGCATCCAGTGAACCGGCGATTCGAGGTGAGCCATTATTATGGCGCGTATCTCGTTGGCGTCTGAGGGAAAGGGCTTCATGGTCGTGTTGGACACCACTGGAATTTGCGGAGGATGAAACTGTATGCCCGAAACGAATGCGTCGAGTTCGTCGTGGATGCACCTCATGATTGGCGAGTGAAATGCCATGCTCACTCTGAGCAATGTGCGGCGATAGCCTTGGGCTTTCAGCTCTTCTCCCAGTTGCTTGACGGCCTCGGTATTCCCGCCGATGACCACCTGATGCGGCGAATTTATGTTGGTAATATAGATATTTTCCCGTTGCGCTATGATCTCTTCGAGATATTCGAGAGGCGCATCGCAAGCCATCATGACGCCTGGATCGATGTTCATCTCGCAGGCCTTATCCATACAGATGGCCCTCTTGTTTACGATCCGAAAGCCGTCTTCATATGAATATACCCCTGCGACGCACAGCGCAGTCAGCTCGCCCAGACTGTGCCCGGCCAAAGCAACAGGATGGACGCCCAACGCCATGAGATACTTCACCAGGGACAGCTCCATCGTAAAAAGGGCAGGCTGCTGCCAACGCGTCTTCTGGAGGTCTTCTTCTGTGTCGTAAAACATGAGATTCAGAATGTCGAAATCTGCTGCCGACGCGATCTTGTCCATCCATTCCCTGACCAATGGGAATGTTTCATAGAGCTCGAGCCCCATTCCCGCGTAATGGGAGCCCTGTCCTGGAAAGATGAAGGCCAACGGTTTTGGCGTCGCGTCTGCGGGACCGAGATAGACGCCTTGCTTCGCCAAAGCTCGCTGATCCTTGTCAGAGAGTGGGAGAGACTGTTTCAGCGGCTCGAGGCCTGAGATGATCGCGTGCGCATCCTGCGGAGTGTCCGCCAAGACGGCGAGCCGATGCTTCTGGCCTCGGATTTCAGTGGTAAAGAACTGCACGCCAGACGGCAAAGGCGCATCCAGCTTTCTCTTTGCCGCGGCTGTTTGACGGCTTGGAACGTCTGGGATCACGTAGCCGCGGTCATCCCATGCCTCTTCGATCTGTACCACATAATTGGAGCCCCCGAAGCCAAACGCGTTCACCTGGAATCGTCTTGGTTTGCCGTTTCGGGGCGCCCATTCTGCGGGCTCTGTGAGGATAGTCATTCCAGAGCCTTCGAGGAGCATAGCCGGGTCCGGATTCCGGTAATTAAGGGTAGGTGGATATGCGCCGGCCTTCAAGGCCATAACGCCTCTAATCAGGCTGTTTACCCCTGAAGCCCCGAGGGTGTGGCCAATTTGGGATTTGAATGAAGTCAGGACGACGGGAGCGTCTGGGCCAAAGAAATTCCTCAGCGCCAATACCTCTTCGCCATCGCCCTGCATAGTGCTTGTGGCATGACATTCAACGAGATCGACGCCTTCGGGACCGTAGGGGGCGTCATCGAACGAGGCTCTAATGGCTATTTCCTGGGTGATTCGAGAAGACTCCACCATGCCCAAATGGTTGTTGCTTGCCCCCATAGCAGTGATATAGGCATGGATGCGCGCGCCCCGTTGGCGAGCGACTGATTCCCGTTCAATAACGATCATGCCGCCACCCTCGCCCAGCACCATTCCGTCGCGTGCGGCGTCAAAGGGGCGGCTGTATTCTGCCGGCGGTCGTTCAACGCCGGAGAGACCTGCCAGGGCTCCCAGCGCAGAAAATTCAAGGAAATGCATGGGAGTGAGCGGCTCTTCTGCCCCTCCTATAACCGCGGCGTCGATAACGCCGTTTCGAA
>Ga0078972_1007193_pt1 | contig 25133 bp, 24 predicted proteins | sample YelNatPaOPGAMG01_FD_67568 | JGI IMG/M metagenome (GOLD analysis project Ga0078972, IMG submission 67568) | Hot spring thermophilic microbial communities from Obsidian Pool, Yellowstone National Park, USA - OP-RAMG-01 (SPADES assembly) (version 2) | ecosystem: Environmental > Aquatic > Thermal...
TAAATAGTTTTGTTTTGACAACACTTGATACAGCGACAAGAATAACAAGATATATAACAGAGGAATTATTTGGTGAAACATTCAGAATAAAAGTTTTAAAAAATAGATATATTGCAACAATTGTTATAATAATTTTTGCTGGATACCTTGCTTTTGGAAACTGGCAGAAAATATGGCCTGTATTTGGTGCATCAAATCAACTTGTTGCAGGAATTGTTCTTCTTTTAACCGGTTGTTATTTAATAAGTAGAAAGAAAAAGGCAATTTCAAATTTAATCCCTGCAGTAATAATGTTTATAACAAGTATAATTGCTTTAATAATACAGATGATTGATTTCTATAAAACAAAAAATTTCTTACTCGGCAATATCTCTTTAATACTTATAATACTTTCAATTTTTGTTTTAAGTGAGGCAATAAACAAAATAAGGGAGGTGAAATATGGGATTTGAGAAAGAAAGATTGAGTAATGAAGAAATTAAGAAACTTGAAAATTTAAGGAAGGAATGTATAAGGGATATTTTAACTATGACAACTCTTGCAAATTCAGGTCATCCAGGAGGAGCAATTTCTTCCCTTGATATATATCTTGTTGTCTTTTCATATGCAAATATATCTCCAGAAAAAATTGATGACCCTGATAGGGATAAGATTATTATAAGTCACGGACATACTTCTGCAGGTGTCTATTCAGTTCTTGGAAGACTTGGGTTTTTTGATATAGATATGGCAGTTGCAACTTTCAGGAAAGCAGGAAGTATTTTTGATGGTCATATTGTAAGGAAGGTTCCTGGAGTTGAATGGGGGACTGGAAATCTTGGTCAGGGTCTTTCAGCAGGATGTGGATTTGCTCTTGCTGATAAAATTAAAGGTAGAAATTCATATACTTTTGTCTTAATGAGTGATGGAGAGCAGACAAAGGGACAGATAGGAGAGGCAAGAAGATTTGCAATTAAATATGGATTGAATAATTTGAAGGTTATAATTGATTATAATAAAGTTCAGATTAGTGGAAATATTGAAAAGGTTATGCCATGCAGGATTAAAGAAAATTATCTTGCAGATGGATGGGAAGTTATTGAATGTGATGGGCACAATTTTTCAGAGATTTATGATTCAATAAAAAAGGCAATTTCAATAGAAAAACCCGTCTGTATTATTGCTAATACTATTATGTGTAAAGGAATATGTTTTTTAGAAAATGATTATAGATATCATGGGAAACCATTAAGTGAGGAAGAATATAAAAAGGCAATGGAAATTATAGGTCTTGAACCAGTTCTTGAAAAATATAGGGAATTGAGAAATAAAAAATGGGATTATCCTGAAAGAAAATTCTATTTTGCTCCAAAGATTGAAAAGGGAAAACCAATAATTTATGGTAAAGAAGAAAAAACAGATAACAGGACTGCTTATGGTAAGGCACTTTTGGATATTGCAAGATTGAACAAAGATAATAAAGATTATCCAATTGTAGTTTTTGACTGTGATCTGGCAACAAGTGTAAAGACAGATTTTTTTGAAAAGGAGTTTCCTGATAGATTTTTCCAGGTAGGTATTCAGGAACATAATGCAGCAACAATTAGTGGAGCAATTTCAATCTGTAATTTCATAAGTTTTTTCTCTGATTTTGGAGTATTTGGAATAGATGAGACATTCAATCAACAGCGACTTAATGACCAGAATTTTACAAACTTAAAACTTGTCTGCACACATCTTGGACTTGATGTTGGAGAGGATGGAAAAACTCATCAATGTATTGATTATATAGGTGTTTTAAGAAATTTATATGGATTTAAAATTATTATTCCAGCAGACCCAAATCAGACAGATAGAGTTATAAGATATATTGCAGATAAGGAAGGAAACTGGTTTGTCGGTATGGGAAGAAGTAAATTGCCAGTAATTTTAAAGGAAAATGGAGATATATTCTTTGATGAAAACTATGAATTTGAGTATGGAAAAGTTGATATTATAAGGGAAGGGAAGGATGGATATATTCTTACCTATGGTTGTATGGTTTATAGAGCAATAAAGATACATGAAATACTCAAAAAAGAAGGAATAAATATTGGAGTTATGAATTATAGTTGTCCGACTACAATAGATGAAGAGAGATTAAAAATTGCAGTAAATACAGGACTTTTAATAACATATGAAGACCATCATATTGATACAGGACTTGCTTCAACAATTTCTTTATATCTTGCAGAAAAAAATTATAATGTCAGATTTTTAAGATTCGGGGTAAAATTTTATGGAGCCTCTGGAACACCTGATGAATTATTTAAAACACAGGGAATTGACCCTGAAACTTTAGCAGAAAAAATAAAGGAGGCAAAATAATGGAAATTAAAAATTTTGAAATAGGTGATTTTATTATAGGAATACCGAAAGATATTGGACCAAGAATTCTAAAATTTTCCCTAAAAAAATCTCCTGAAAAGAATGTTTTTGGTATTGTGCCTGATTTTGTAATAGAGACAGAAGAAGGTAAATGGCATATATTTGGTGGTCATAGGGTATGGACATCTCCTGAAGCAAACCCCCGCTCATATTCTCTTGATGATAAACCTGTTAAAATTGAAGAAAGAAAGGAATATATAAAGATTTATGGAAATCCAGAAATACAGAATTCTGTCCAGAAGGAGATTGAGGTAAAAAATAAAAATGGAGAAATTGAAGTAAATCACATTATTAAAAATATAGGAAGATGGCCAATAAAATTTTCCTGCTGGTGTCTATCTGTTATGAAAAAAGGAGGATTTGCAATAATTCCATTAAAGCCAAAAAAAGTTGATAAAGAGGGATTACTTCCTGATAGAAGAATAACATTATGGCAGTACACAAAATTAGCAGATAAAAGGATGATGCTTGATAATAACTACATTTTTGTTAAACAGGATGAAAAAATAAAAGAACCATTTAAAATCGGTTTAATGATAAATCCGAACTGGGCTGGTTATTATGTTGATGGTCAGATTTTTATAAAGAAAACAATTCCTATTGAAGGAGAATATCCGGATTTTGGATGTAATGTAGAGGTTTTTACAAATTCTGAATTTTTAGAACTTGAGACATTAAGTCCTTTTAAAATTGTAGAACCACAAGATTATATTGAACATAAAGAAATATGGAATTTAATTGAAGTTGGTAAAATTAAACCTGATGAAAAGGAAATAGAAAAAATAATAGGCGCTTGTGGCTTAAATGGATAAAGCGCTGGCCTCCGGAGCCAGAGAATCCGGGTTCAATTCCCGGCAAGCGCATGAGATATGAAAAAGAAAATAGTTTTAATAAGTTTAATTTTTTTATCGGTATCTTTATTCTGTATCTTGTTTTTTCATATTATAATCCCATATGTCTGGCTTAAAGTTGATGAGGCATTTCATAAAGGAAGATATGATAAAGCAATTGAATATCTATCATTTATCTCATATATTCAACCGAAAAATTCAGAATCATATATTTTAAAGGCATGGTTACAGTGGTCAGAAGCAAAAATTTTATGTATAAATGGGCAACCTTATAAAGAAAAATTAGAAGATGCATTAAAAACATTCAAAGAAGGACAAAAAGAAAATCCGAAATATTGGAGATTATATTTTGAAGAAGGAATTATGTGGGAAGCATTTGATGAAAAGCAAAAGGCACTTAAAGCATATTATATAAGTTCTAAATATGCTCCATCTCCTTACAACAAAATATATAAAATAAAAAGTGAAAAGTTTAAAATCCAGTCCCCTCCTTAACCCACCTCGTAGGTGGGCTCTGGGGTTTGTTGATAGACAAGGGATTTGGAACTACCCGATTATTTTATTTACATGTTTAGCAATTGAAAGACAGCATGTTAAACCAGGAGAATCAATACCAATAAGATTTATAAAGCCATCCAGCTCCTTTTTAATTATAAAATCTTTAAATTCATCTCCCTTTTTCTGTAATTTAGGTCTTATCCCATAACTTTCAGGAAAAAAATCTTCAATTTCAACTTTTGATAAATATTTTTTAACACTTACATAAAAGATTTCTCTTTTCCTTTCATCAACTTTATATTTTGAAACTTCATTATCAAGTGAATAGGGAGGTTGGTCTTTTTCAACATATTCAACATCAGGCCCTGCCCTTAATGAGCCATCTTCTCTTGGTGTTAAATGTATTCCAAGCCCTTCATTTGATGGAACTGGATATATAAGGAAAGGGATATTGAATTTTTTTGATATTATAAAATAATCACCTTTTGCCCAGTAAATCTCATAATTAAATCCAAGTTTTTTTGATATTTTTTCTGCATAAAGCCCTGCTGAATTTATAACAATTTCTGAATAATATTTCCCTTTTTCAGTTTCAACTAAAAATAGACCATTTTTCTTTTCAATATTTATAACTTTCTCATCAAATCCACAGATTCCTCCATTTTCAATAAATTTATTATATAAAAAGTCCATAAGATAATGAACATTTAAAATGCCTGTTGAGGGAGTATATAATGCAATCTTACATTCAATTTCAGGGACAATCTTTTTAACTCTATCTTTTTCCCATATCTCAATATTCACCCCATTTTCTTTACCCTGCTTATATATTTTCTCAAGTATTTTTTCTTCCTCTGAATCAACTGCAATTGTTAGTTTTCCTGTTTTCTTATAATATAAATTATTTTTTTCAAGGAAATCATAAAGAATCTCATTACCCTGGACACATAATTTTGCCTTTAATGAGCCAGTCGGATAATGTATTCCTGAATGTATAACTTCACTATTTCTTGAACTTGTTTCAAGTCCATATTTTTTATTTTTCTCAATTAAGCCAACAAAATATTTCTTTGACAATTCATAAGATATTGAAAGACCAATAATTCCAGCACCAATAACAATAACATCAAAATCCTTTTCCATTTTTAATAATCTCCTTTAACATATCAGGCCTATCTGTTGTTATAAACTGGACTCCATAATCAATAGCCTTTTTTAATTCTTCCTCTGTATCAGGAGTCCATGTATTTACAACAAAACCATAACTCACCAGTTCTTTAACAATTTCTTTATTTAGATTATGAAAGTGTATATCAAGTTTACGAATGCCATATTTTATAAGTTGGTCAATATTTTCAGGGACTTCATAACTTATTAAAGCAGTAGAGATTATAGGTAAAAGATTTCTTACTTCTTTTATATATTCAAGATTAAATGAGCCAACAATAACTCTTTTTTCCATCCTATATTCTTTTATCAATTTAATAAGAGTAGAAACATCACATTCTTTTATTTCAATAAGAATTTTTATTTTATTCCCAAATTTCTCAAAAACTTCCTTTAAAAGTGGAATTTTTTCTCCAGGATATCCTTTCCATTTACCAGCATCATATTTTTTTATTTCCTCATAAGTCATCTCTTTTATATATCCCTTTCCATCAGTTGTCCTATCAATGGTATGGTCATGACAAACAACTATTTCTTTATCATTTGTCTGATGAACATCAAGTTCAACAAAATCAACCCCTAATTCAACTGCCTTTTGAAAAGCAAGTAAAGTATTCTCTGGATAAACTCCTGAAAAACCCCTATGTGCCACTATAATAATATTTTCCATTTTCTCCCTCCTACTTTATTATTTTAACATTTTTAAAAAAACTTGACAAATTTTTTTAAATAAGGTATAATTAATTAAAGTAAATTAACAAACTAAAAATGGGTAAAAGAAAAAAGATTCCGAGTTTAAATTTACAGAGAAGTATACTGAACTACATAAGGGAAAATGGTCCTATATCAAGGAAGCAACTATCAGAAATATTCAATGTTTCTCAGGCAATAATAACAAAGATAACAAACTATTTAATAAAGAAGAACTTAATTTATGAAAAAGGGGAAGGCAAATCAAGTAAAAAAGGGGGAAGAAAGCCAATATATCTTGAAATAAATTCAGAAAAGGGATATTTAATGGCAATAGATGTTGGTTCATATCAAATAAAAGGAGTTATATCAAATTTAAATGAAGAAATTTTAAAAAAGGAAATAGAAAAAACAGATGAGAAAGATATACTAAATCAGATTATTGAATTTTCAAAAAAACTGACAGATGGATATAAAGAGAAACTTATTGGTGTATGTATTGGACTTCCCGGAGTTGTTGATATAGAAAGAGGTATTTCAATCTTCAGTGCAAATTTACCTCAAATAAATGGAATAAATTTTTCAAATATATTTAAAAAAGGATATAAAGTTCCAGTTAAAGTTGTAAATTCATCAATTATAAATGTGATAGGAGAATATAAAGAAAAAGAGCGCATTTTAAACTTATACTGGGGGAATGGTATTTCAGTAACATTTTTATCATCAGGGAAAGAAATATTATCAGGTAAAGAGAAATCAAGAGTTGATTTTGGACATATAACATATGAGAAAAATGGAAGATTATGTAGATGTGGTAAAAAAGGATGTCTTGAAAGTTATGTTGGCAGTTTTGCAATAATTGATGAGATAAAAAAACTAATAGGGAAAGAAATAAGTATGGAGGAGGCATTGAAACTTGCAGAAAAGAATAATGAAATAAGGAAGATATTTGAAGAGAAGGCATATTTAGTTGGTAAATTTCTTTCCTTCCCAGTCCAGTATTTTTCACCAGAAGAGATTATATTTTCAGGTGGATTGATTTTAAATGGAGGGGAATTTCTTATAGAGGATATAAAAAAGGGATTATATGATTCAATAGATGAGAGTGATTATAAGAAATTGAGATTTAGAATTAGTAAAGATATTTATACAGGATGTAAGGGAGGAATTAAACTATTGATAGAGGAACTTTTTAATACACACTTTGTTTCTCTAATTCAACTTTAAAGGAGGTGATGTAATATGAGGGGAAAAAATTAAAGGCGAGGGTGAAAAAAAATAACAAATAAAAGGAGGTAAATAAAAATGAAAAGAAAAAATAAAAAAGTCGGGTTCACCTTAATAGAGTTGCTGGTAGTGGTAGCCATAATTGCTATTCTGGCTGCCATATTATTACCAGCACTATCAAAGGCAAGAGAAAGGGCAAGGCAGGCAGTATGTATGAGTAATTTAAAACAACTTTATCTTGCAACAATAATGTATGTTGAGGACTATAATGGTTATATGTTTCCAGCCAAATGGACTCCTCCAAACCCTGATTTTGTTTGGTATAGCGATTTTCTTTATAATGGGCGTAGGCCTGATAAGGTAAAATATATTCCAGACCCAGGGAAAAAAGGAAATCTTCTTGATTGCCCAACAATTGATATTACTGCATTTGGCAAGGGTGGCACAGTAAATATAGGGATTAATGCAGCATGGTTCTGGACAGATAGATTTGTTAAATTTGAACATCCAAAGGTAAGACCATATTTTCATAAATTTGTTCTCTATGGAGATTACCTTTATCCCGGAGGTCCAATCTCTTATACATATGGTTTTAGGGGAAAAGATAATGCGTATTTACAGATACCTTTATTTTTACATGGAGGACAAACTGGAAATTTTTTGATGATGGATGGACATGTTGAAGCAATTAAATATGATGATTTTCCAAAGGAATCTCAAATATCAAATACAAATATGAAAGTTATATTATTAGTTAATTAAAAAGGAGATATTATGAGATGGAAATTATGCCTTCTTTTTCTTTTGCTTCCTTTTTTCTGTTTTTCAGAAGAATTATTTCTTGGGTTTTATAGTTTTGTAAAAAAAGAATATATTGATAAGGTTTCAGGAACATATTTAAACAATCTTATGCCATATGGGACAGATGGAAATGAGAGGGAGGTAATAAAAGATTTTCTTGATTATGCTGAATTAAAAGGAGTAAATATAATATTTTCTGTTAAGGACTGTTATAAGCAATCAAAATGGTATCCAAAAGTGAAATGGACTTCAACAGAAAAGCCAGAAGATATTGTAAATGCAATTGCTGAAAACTTTTCAGGACATAAAGCAATTTGTGGATGGTATATATCAGATGAACCAATGTGGCATGTCGGTTTAGGCAATAAGGAACAGATAAAGAAAAATTGTGAAATAATAAGAAAATATTCAGATAAACCAATTATTGTCTGTGATGTTCCTTATAGCACAATGTGGGATGACCTTTCAAAATGGTGTGATATTCTTGCTCCTGATATATACCCTGTCCCGGGAGGCAAAGTTATTAAAGTATACCAAGAGATAAAAAAGATTAAAGAAAAATATAAAAATAAAGTTTATGGTGTATTACAGGTTCATGGAGCATATCAGTATTCAAAAGAATATGATGAGATAACAGGAAGAGCGCCAACATATGAAGAGATTAAAGTTATGAGTTATCTATCTTTGCTTGCGGGTGCTGATGGTATTTTATATTATTCTATTTTTGACCTTCTTAAACAGCCGGATGGGGATAAAAAATTTGAATTTTTAAAAGATTTAGCAGTTGAATTAAGAGAAAACTATAAGATTATAAAAGGAGATATTTCAAAATTAAAAATAGAAGTAAAAAAAGCAGATGACATACTTTACATTTTGAGAAGATATAAAGGAGATGATTATATTATTTTTGTGAATCTTTCAGGGATGCCAAATACTTTCAGTTTTAACTTTGAGGGGAGAGAAAATGAGTATAAATTGACTCCATATGAAGTAAAAATTGTAAATTTAAAACGGAGGTAAGAGATGAAAAAGTGTTTATTTTTTATTCTTTTTATCTGTTTTTTCATATTTTCACAGGATATTTTTCTTAAAAATGGTGGTTTTGAAAAAGGCGAGAGATTGCCTTCTGACTGGAAATGTGATACATGGCAACCTGCTGGACAGATTGGTGATGCAATAGTTTTAACAGAGGAAAAATATTCTGAAGGGAAAAAATCCATTAAAATTGATACTTCAAGAACAACTGCAAATTATATTGAATTAAAGCAAGGGATTTCACCAAACTTAAAAGGTAAAAAAGTAAACTTGAAAGGTAAATTATTTTTTGAAAAAGTTGAGGGAGAAGGAATTTTTGAGATTTATTTCAGAATAAGGCAGTTTGAAAATAAAGAATATACAAAGATTGGAGAAGATGCTTTAAGGACATGGATAGTAGTTGAAAAGGATAAGATAAAAATATCTGAAACAAAAATTTTTGACAATAAAGTAATTCTTGGACCACAAAATATAATAAGTGATTTTACAGGAAAATGGATTTCTTTTTCCTGTTCAGGTATTATAAATGATAATGAATTTCCAAAAGAAATTTTTATATCAATTCCAACATTTAAAGGATTAAAAGGGATTTTTTATATTGATGACCTTGTCCTTACAGAAGAAACAAAACAAACCTCATTTGAAATTGAAATAAAAAATAAAAATATTTATGCAGGAGGAAACTTAAATTTAAAACTGAAAGTGCCTGATGAATGGGAAGGAATTAATGCGTTCTTATATATTGAAAAATGTGAAGATGGACATTTAATCAGAAGAAAAGAGATTGCAAGAAAACTCAATTCAGGAGAGAACTTAATAACTTTTCCAATTGATGGATTTGTGAAAGGAGAATATAATTTTGTGGTATTTATAAAACAGGAAGAAAGAGTTATAAAAGTTTTTAGAGATACTATAAAATTGGAGAGTTAAAATGAAAAAATTTTTCTTTCTTTTCTTCCTTTTTATAATTTTCGCTAATGGAGAGAATAAAGAATTTATAATACCATTAACTTCAAAAAAGATTAAAATAGATGGAAAAATTGAAAAGAAAGAATGGGAAAATGGATTAAAATTAAATAACTTTTTTCTTTTAAATTCAGGGAAAGAACCAACACAGAAGACAGAAGTTTTTTTATTATGTGACAGGAAAAATTTATATATTGGATTTTTAAACCATGAAGAAAGAATTGATTTACTAAAACCCTTTTTTAAAGAAGATGGGAGTCCTTTATGGAGTGAAGATTGTGTAGAAGTTTTTATTGATGTTTTTAAGACAGAAAAAAGTTATTTCCAGTTTTTATCAAATTCTGCAGGAACAAAGACAGGTTTTTATTATTTTCAACCAAAGGGTAATTCCATATATATAAATAAAGGATGGGATGTTAAGACATTTAAAGGAGAAAACCGGTGGTCTGCTGAATTCAAAATACCTTTTAATTTACTTAAGATTGAAAAAGCAAAGGGAACTATTCTTGGTATGAATTTTACAAGGGAAAGATATATTGATGTTCCAGAGTTATCCTCTTTCGTCTTTTTAAAAAATTCATTTCATCAGCCTGAAAAATTCCCTGTTTTTTATTTAATTGAAAAAGGTTTAGAAAAAGGAGAAAGAAAGGCAATATTTGAGGAAGAAAAATTTGAAATTTCAATTCCAGAAAATCTTTTAAAATCTGAAAAAACTCTAAAATTCAGTTTAAAAGTTCCTGAATATTTTAAAAATTTAACAACTTTCTTTTATATTGAAAAAATTTCTGATGGCCATTTGCTATTAAGAAAGGAAAAAGAATTAAATTTAAAGACAGGAATGAATTACCTTGATTTACCTATCTATGATTTTGAAGAAGGAGAATATGACTTTGTTATTTTTATTTTTGAAAAAGATAGGATTCTTGAAAAATTTGTAAAGAAAATAAAAATTCTTAGATAAAAAATCTTTTAATTTTTCTGAATTATCACTTTATATGTTTCTGGCTTCTGTCTTGAAGAATAAATTTTCTTATGTCAACCTTTCCACAACCGTTTTTATAAGTTTTATTAATTTGTCAGGATAGTTTGTTAGAATTGCATCAACACCAATATTTATATATTTTAACATATCTTCTTCTTTATCAGCGAAAAAAACATTTACAAATATTCCATAGGAGTGTGCCTTTTCTACCATATCTTTTGTAACCTCATAAGAAGGAGTGAAAAATTGTTGGCGTTCTGCTTTAACTCTTTTTGTTTCCTCAATATATTCCCATGGGTCTGTCTGATATCTCATATTACATATTTTTACATCTGACTTTATCTTTTTCACAACTGGTATCATTGAAGAATCAATTGCAAAATAAAAATTTTCTCTCTTTCGCTCAATTAAGATTTTAAGCATTTTTTCTATTAAGACAGGACTTGTCATTGTATGAAGATTTAATTCAATTTTTTCAGGTATTACATTAAGCGCTTCTTCAAAAGTAGGTATCTTTAATCCCTTAAATTTTTCCCCAAATTTAATACCTGCATCAAATTTCTTAATCTCTTTTAATGTTAAATCACAGATTTTACCTTTTCCATCAGTTGTTCTGTCAACTGTCTCATCATGAATGATAACAGGAATACCATCCTTTCCCTCCTTTTTAGGAAATATTTTACCTTTATTTTTTTCTTTATCAAATCTTATTTATATTAAATTTATTGCCAAATGGGATATTTTAAGATAAAATTGATAATTAAAAAGGAGAAAAATGGAATATAGACAACTTGGGAAAAGTGGATTAAGGGTTTCAAAATTGTGTATCGGGACTATGGTTGGATTTACAAGTCAAAATTATGAAGAGGCAAAGAGAGTTATTGAATTTGGGATTGATAATGGAATTAATTTTATAGATACTGCTGATTGTTATATTGAAAGTGAAGAAGTTGTTGGAAAAATTTTAAAGGAAACAGGGAAAAGGGATAAAGTTATTCTTGCTACAAAATTTGGATGGTATATGGGAGAAGGAGCAAATGATTACGGAGCAAGTTTAAAACATATAATAGAAAGTTGTGAGGCAAGTTTGAAAAGATTAAAAACAGATTATATTGACCTTTATATTGTTCATGTTGTTGACGCAAATACTCCAATGGAAGAGACATTATATGCACTTGATAAACTTGTGAGAGATGGGAAAGTTAGATATATAGGGACTTCAAAACATCCAACATATTTAATTTTAGAAGGTATTTTTATAAGTGAGAAATATGGATGGGCAAGATTCATAAGTGAGCAACCCCCTTATAATATACTTGATAGGAGTATAGAAAATGAACTTATCCCAATGTGTATAAAATATGGAATAGGAATAACCCCATTTTTCCCACTTGCAGCAGGAATTTTGAGTGGTAAATATAGAAAAGGTGTTAAAATTGAGGAAGGAAGATATGCAAAAAGGGATATGGAAAAAGATGAAAAATTTAGACAATCTATTGAAGTTGTTGAAAAATTAATTCCAGTTGCAGAAAATAGAGGGATTCCTCTGGCTGAATTTTCACTGGCATGGCTTATGGATAGACCGGGTATAACATCTGTTATTCTTGGTGCAAGAAAACTTGATTATTTAATTTCAGGTTTAAAAGCATGTGATATAAAATTAACAGAAGAGGAATTGAAAAAAGTTGATGAAATAGTGCCACCAGGGACTTATGTTTATCCTTATTATGAAGAAAGTATATGGAGACCAAGCAGAATGTTTTATTCATCAGAGGCAAGAAGAATAAAAAGAACAGGTGCATATATTCCTGATAATAAAACCGGATCTGACAGGAAAGCAGGTTATGAATAATTATTTTTTATTTTTCTTATAAATTTCTTCAACGAATTCAACTATTTTTTCAGTATCCATAAGACGACCAATCCCTTTTTTGCCACTTGCAAGTTCACCTATTTCCGGACCTAAAAAATAATAACCATATTTTTTTAATTTTTTTACATTCTCTTTTACAATTTTGTTTTCCCACATATTTTCATTCATGGCAGGAGCAAAAATACAAACTCCTTTAAATGAAAAAACTGTAGTTGTTAAAAGGTCATCACATATACCAGAAGCAATCTTTCCAATTATATTTGCAGTTGCCGGACATATAAGAATTATAGAGGCAAAATCAGAAAGAGCAATGTGGGTTTCTTCATAATTTCTGTTAAACATCTCATAATAAACTTTATTTCTTGAAAGAACTTCAAAAGTTAAAGGATTAATAAAATTTTTTGCATTTTCTGTCATAATTACTTTTACATTCCAGTTATTTTTTATAAGTTTCCTTATTAATTCACATACTTTATAAGCAGCGATTGAACCACAAATCCCCACAATTATATTTTTCTTCATTTCCATAAGTTAAATTATAAACTATTTGCAAAAAAAAATAAATAAGTGTAAAATTATCAGGTTTTTTTAAAATGGAACAGGAATATAAATTAAAACTTATTGGAGAAGAGATAGAAAATTATAAAATTGAAGAGAGAATATGGCAGGGAGGGACATCAACTATTTATAGAGGTATCTGTGAGAATGGTATTTTCGGGAAAGTTGTTGCTATTAAAGTCCTACATCCCTATAGAACAGAATCTTATCAGATAAAAAATTTTAAAAAAGAATTCAAAATTTTAAAAAAACTTTCTCATCCCAATGTAATAAAAGTTTATAAGATTGGTAAAGAAGGTAATTTATATTACTTTATTATGGAATATATTGATGGGAAAAGTTTAAGGAATTTTTATGAGAAAAATTCTGAAATATTTTCTCAATCAATTCTTTATATATTGATAAAAACAGGAGAAGGGATTGAGTATATCCATTCAAAAAAAATTGTTCATAATGACATTAAACCAGAAAATATAATTGTTGGAAATAATTTAAAAGATGTAAAAATAATTGATTTTGGTTATGCAGAAAAAATAGGTTTTTTAAAAAGAAGAAATAATTTAACAGGTGGAACTGAAAAATATGTTGCTCCTGAAAGGAAAAAAGGTTTTATTGATTTAAAAAGTGATATATATTCTTATTGTGTAATGCTTGAGGAATATTTGTCAATTTTTGATTTTTATGAAGAAATTTATCCTATTATAAATCTTGGAAAATCAGAGGATTTGACAAAAAGACCAGAAATAGAAGATATTTTAAATGTTTTAAGAAAAATTTATAATAAAGGATAGTATGAAATTTGGAATAATAAGTGATATCCATTCAAATCTTGAAAGTTTTGAAGCAGTTCTTGAATATTTTGAAAAAAATAGTGTTGATAAGATTGTAATTACAGGTGATATTATTGGATATGGACCAGACCCTGTTGAATGTATAAATATAGCAAATAAAAATGGAGAAATAATATTGAGAGGAAATCATGAGGAAGGGATTTTAAAAAATGATTTTTCAAGATTTAAAAAATATGCAAGAATTTCACTTGAATGGACAATAAAAGAAATTGGAGAAAAAATAGAGGAAATAAGAAACTGGAAAGAGAAAGAAGAATACATGGATATTGTTTTTTTTCACGCCTCATGTTCTGATATTTTTTATAAATATATTTTGAAGTTAAGCGATGCAGAAGAAGAATTTAAATTACTTGAAAAAAAAATCTGCTTTATCGGTCATACTCATATTCCGGGAGGTTTTAAAAAAGATATAAAAACTGGAAAAATTGAAAAAATTTTAACCGATTTTTCTGGTAAAATTAATATAAAAATAGAGGAGGGTTTTAAATATATTATAAATCTTGGAAGCGTAGGTTTCCCGAGAGATGGATTTCCTTTTCCCTGTGTTTCAATCTATGATACAGAAAAAAAAGAGTTTAAACTTGATAGAATAGAATACAATTATGAATTAACAATCAAAAAAATTATTGAAAAAAATCTTCCTTCTAAAATATGTAGTTTTTTAAAAGGTTTTTGATTTTGGATTTAATTCTTTTAATTTTTCTGTAAGAGTATTTATATTAATTCCAGTTAAAAAATCATACCAGTTAGTTTTTTCTTTCAATATCTCGTCAATTGATTTTCCTTTAATTTGATTTATTGCCCAAGCAATAGAAATATCAAAAAATGAAAATTTATTCCTTAATTCTTCAAATTTATTTTTTTCAATTTTTGATGTTTTGCAGATTTTTTCTGCAATTTTTTCTGCATAATATTTAGTATTGGCTCTTTTTTCAATTTCAATTGCCTGGCTGAATAAAGGGATAAAATCTTCTTTTTCTGCTTTTATTGTTTCTTCAATTAGATTAACTGATTTTTTAATTTCATCAAATGTTGCTTTTTTTATTTCTCCATAACATAAAAATATTGAAATTCCAAACAAAATTATTATTTTTTTCATACTCACCTCCTTTATTTGATTTTTTATCATATTATAAAAAATTTTTCAAGTGAAATAATTCTGGTATAATATTGAAAAAATGGAACAAAAAATTTTGGTGACAGGTGCGTGTGGTTTTATTGGATGGAAAGTATGTGAGAAATTGCTTGAGAGGGGATTTGAGGTTTTTGGTGTTGATGATTTAAATGATTATTATGATGTGAAACTAAAAATCTGGAGGCTTGAAAAATTAAAAAAATTTAAAAATTTTATTGATGTTAAGTTTGATATTTCAAAAAAGGAAATAAAATATATTGTAGAACATGCAAAACCGGATATTATAATAAATCTTGCAGCAAGAGCAGGAGTAAGAGCAAGTATTGAAAATCCAGAAATTTATTATTTAACAAATGTAATTGGGAATTTAAATCTTCTTGAATGTGCAAAAGAATTTGGTATCAAAAAATTTATCCTTTCTTCAACTTCATCTCTTTATGCAGGATGTAAAATGCCTTTTACTGAAGATTCACCAACTATCACTCCAATATCTCCTTATGCAGCAAGTAAAAGGTCAGCAGAACTTACATGTTATACTTATCACTATTTATATGGAATTGATGTTGTCATTTACAGATATTTTACTGTTTATGGTCCATGTGGAAGACCTGATATGAGTATTTTTAAATTTATAAAATTGATAGATGAGGAAAAAGAAATAACTGTTTTTGGAGATGGAACACAAAGCAGGGATTTTACATACATTGATGATATTGCAGAGGGGACAATTCTTGGCATTAACCTTTCTGGATTTAATATAATTAATCTTGGTAATAGTGAGCCACATCAATTAAATGAGGTTATAAACTTAATAGAAAAAAATTTAAATAAGAAAGCAAAAATTATTTATAAACCATTTCATAAAACAGACCTTAAAGAAACATATGCAGATATTACAAAGGCAAAAAATTTATTAAACTGGTCTCCCAAAATAAATATAGAAGAAGGAATTGAAAGGACTGTAAGGTGGCATATAGAAAACAGGGATTGGCTAAAACATATTGTTTTGAAGGATTAAATGAATTATAGTATAAGTGAAATTTTCTATTCAATTCAGGGCGAAGGTTTATTTCAGGGTATCCCTGGAGTTTTTATAAGATTTGCAGGTTGTAATTTAAGGTGTTTTTTCTGTGATACAAAATATGCATGGGAAAATGGAAAAGAAATGGATGAAAAAGATATCTTAGAAGAAATTAAAAAATTTAATTGTAAAAGAATTTTTTTAACCGGTGGAGAACCATATCTTCAGGATATTGCCTATCTTTATGAAAAACTTAAAACTGAAAATTTCTGGGTTGGAATTGAAACAAATGGAACAATTTTTAAGGATATAAAGTTTGACTGGATAACAGTTAGTCCTAAGAAAGAAGGTGAAAAATTTCATAAATATGGATATGATGAAAGATTTAAAAAGATAGCAAATGAATTTAAATATGTTATTGTTGATGAGTCATATTTTGATTTTATTGATAGGACAATTGAAAAACCAGTTATTCTACAGCCAGTTGATAATAATAATGAAGTAAGTAAAAAAATTATAAAGTTTTTGAAAGAAAATAATGAAAAAAACTGGTTTTTAAGAATGCAACTCCATAAGATTTTAAATATAAAATGAAAAAAGCAGTTTGTCTTGTTTCTGGAGGGATTGATAGTTTTCTAACTGCAAAAATAGCAAAAGATAGTGGTTATGAGATTTATTTATTAACATTTGATTATGGACAGAAAGCAAGAAAGGAAATTGAATGTGCAAAAAAAATTGCAAAATTTTTGAATGCAAAAGAGCATATTATATTTAAAATAAATTTATCATTTTTGAAATCTGCATTAACAAGAAAAGAAATAAAAATTCCAGAAAAAAAAGTAAAAGGAATACCATTAACTTATGTTCCTGCAAGAAATACAATTTTTATTTCAATTGCACTTGGCTATGCAGAGACAATTGAGGCAGATGCAATATTTATAGGGGTTAATTCAATTGATTTTTCCGGTTATCCTGATTGTAAACCCATATACATTAAAAGATTTCAAAAACTTATTGATGTTGCAACAAAGAAAACAGTAGAAGGGGGAAAAATAAAACTAATTACACCACTATTAAATCTTTCAAAAGCAGAAATAATAAAAAAAGCAATATCTCTTGGCCTTGATTTATCAATCACATGGTCATGTTATAAAAATGGGAAAAAAATGTGCGGAAAATGCCCAAGTTGTAGAATAAGAGAAAAAGCAATGAAAGAAATAAAAAGGCATTCTTAATTAATAATTTCTTAATTTTACACCTGTCTCCACAAAAACTCTGTAATTCTCTATATGCCTTGGTAATAAAACAGGCCAAGTATTTGGAGAAGAAGTAGGACATAAAATAAATCCACCACCAGGTTTTGCTTCTTCTACAATTTTTTCAACAAGTGTTTTCATTTCTTCTGGTTTTAATGTATCAAATGCACCATCCTCAATCCCTCCTTCAAGACACATTTTTCCTTTACATATATTTTTCATTTCTTTTAATGTTATTTTTGAAACAGGTGGTGGTTCTACAGGATTTAAACAGTCAACACCCATTTCAATAAAGCTTTTTAAAACAGGAGCCATATCACCATGACAGTGAACCCATACAAGTTTATTTCCCTCTTTAATTAAGTCAATTATTTTTTTATCATAATTGAAAACAAAATCATTAAAGTCCCTTAAAGATGCAAGAGGTGGGATACAAAGTTCAGGACCAACATATCCAAACCCATCCCCTATTTTTTTTGAAAGAATATATTTAACATACATTTCTATTTCTTTAAATTTTTTCTCTACCATTGTATGAAGTAATTCTCTTTCATCATAAAGAAAAAAACTGAAACTTTCTGAACCCATCAATCTATGAACTGCATACATTGCTTCATCTATTCCAATTAATATTAATCCTCTATCTCCAACCTTTTTTTCAAATTCAAAATAAGAATCTATTTTTGGAAGTTGATTTACATCTGGTAAAGATAGAAATTTTTCTGCCTCTTTTTTATCCTCAATAAAATGTTTTATAACTCTTCCAGGTGAACCATCAAGTTTCTGTCTGAAAATCTGAAATAAATTTCCTTTTGGTGTCTCAATAGTTGTAATAATTTCCCTAATTTTTTGATTTTCATATATTTTTTCTTCATTTTTTACTTTGTATGGCAAGGGAGGCCACTCTTCTTGTTTTGGATTCCAGATTTCTATTGTTTCAAGGTCATATTTTATCACGAGTTCAACAAGTTCCTTATATCTTTCTTCGGGAAAAACAGGACTTACTCCCCATATTCTTATTGGCATCCTATCTGTTTTTTTACATTTGAAGGCCCTTTTTAATCTTTCTCTATGGTTCATATTTTAAAATTTGGTGAATTTTAACTCAAATATCCCATCAGCAAATATTTTTAATCTCTTACCTTTATATGAATTTCTCAACTTCTGTATTGCCTTTGCCTCTATCTGCCTTATCCTTTCTCTTGTTAAACCAAAAACCTGACCAACTTCTTCAAGTGTTCTTGGATAACCTTTTTCATCAAGTCCAAATCTCAATCTTATTATCATTTCTTCTCTTTCATCAAGTATAGATAGTGCTTTTTCTATTTCTTCTCTTAAAAGAGATTGTTTTGTATATTTTAAAGGATTTGGATTAAATTTATCCTCTATAAAATCACCTATTGTTGTTCTTTCTTCATCTCCAACAGCCATATCAATTGAAATAGGTTCTGGTCTCATTGATTTCTTTATATTCTTAACTTTTTCTATCGGTATATTCATTTCCTTTGCAATTTCTTCTTCAGATAATTCATTTTCTACACCAAGTTGAGAATATTTTGCTTCAATTTTTTTAACCTTATTTATCTTTTCAATCATATGAACTGGTATTCTTATTGTAGAAGAATGGTCTGCTATTGCTCTTGTTATTGCCTGCCTTATCCACCATGTTGCATATGTGCTGAATTTAAAGCCAGTTTTATATTTAAATTTTTCAACTGCTTTCATCAATCCAATATTTCCTTCCTGAATTAAATCAAGAATTGAGAGTTTTGGATTACTGTATCTTTTGGCAATATTTATAACAAGCCTTAAATTTGAATTTATCAATTTTTCTCTTAATTTATTTAATGCATTTTCATATTTTTCTATTTGCTTTTTTGGGGGATTTGCCATTTTTCTCAATTTAGATAATTTTTCTTTTATTTCTTCTATCCCTTTTGCTATTTCAATTTCTTCTTCATGGGTTAAAAGATTATAACTTCCTGCACCTTTTAAATATGCCTTTAATGGATTTCTTGCCTCTTCTATGTCTATTTTCTTCTCTTTCTCATGAGGAAAAAATTCCTCCTCATCTTCATCCATTATATCAATATGATAATATTCAAGTTCATCAAAAAGTTCATTAATTTCTTCTTCATCTGTCATATCCATTGGTAAAATTTCATTTATATCATCCCAGGAAAGATATTTTTTCTTTTTGCCAAGTTCAACAATTTCATTAATTTTTTCTTCAATCTTTGAAGTATTATCTCCTTTAAGTTCTTTTTTCCTTCTTCCCATTTTCACTCCTTTTTAATTGATTTAATTGAATATGTAATTTTTGTATCTCTTCCAATTCCTCATTATAGTTTTGCCCTTTTTCTATTTTTTCATTCATTTTCTTTTTTAAATTTTCAATTTCAAGCAACAATTTCTTTTCCCTCAATTTTTTAATACAATCATTAAAAATTCTATCTTTCTTACTTTCTGTTATCGTATGATTATCCTTTACTCCGATAGAAGAAATTAAATTTACAATTTCATTTTCATCCAATTCCATTATTAAAAAATTGGGTGTTATTTCAATTCCCCTTTTTAATAAATTTTCACCTGTTGAAATTATTTTTTCTATATTATCAGTGAGTTGACCTTTGTATTCAAAAATTTTCTCCCAATATCTTTTATCATTAAGCAATATTTCAATTAATAATCCTTCTGCAGACAAAAATTGATTCTTCTGTTGAAAATTCATTAAATTGATTTTATTAGATTCTTCTGTTATTATTTTCTCAAGATAATCTTCAAGTATTTCCAGTTTTATTTCCATTTTTTCAGACAATTTTTTCAAAAACTCATATCTTTCTATTTCATCAGGAATATTTGAGATTAATTTAACTATATCCTTTATAACTATTGATTTTTCTTTCGGACTTTTAACATCATAAATTTGTGAATTAACAGATATGGCAAAATCAACAAAATCATAGGAAGAATGTTCAATAAAATTACCAAGTGCCTCAATCCCATATTCATCAATAAATTTATCAGGGTCAAAACCAGCGGGAAGCATACATATTTTTATTTCAAATCCATTTTTTAATATATTTTCAAGATTTCTCATACACGCTCTTACTCCAGCATCATCTCCATCAAAAAGTAATAATATTTTGTCTGTCAGTTTTTTCAATATATTTAAATGCAAATCAGTTATAGCGGTTCCCATTGGAGCAACTGAATTGCATAGACCATTTATATGCATTTTTAAAACATCAAAATACCCTTCAACAAATATAACAAAACCCTTTGATTTTATAAATTCCTTTGCCCAGTTTATACCATAAAGAGAAGCGCTTTTATTAAACAAAATATTTTCTCTTATATTCAAATATTTTGGTAATATTCCTTCATCAATCGCTCTTGCTCCAAAACCAATTATTTCATTCTTCATATTGTAAATTGGTAGTATTATTCTATTTTTAAATGTATCTTCCTCCCCTTTTTCATCTATCAGTCCGGCAACTATAAAATCCTCTTTATTTAATTTTTCTTCTTCTATTTTATTTAATAAAAAATTACCCTGTGGTGCAAAGCCAATCATAAATTTATTTATATACTCATCATTTAAATTTCTTTTGTATAAATATTCAAGAGCAATTTTCCCATATTGAGAAAAAAGGATTTTATTATATATGTTTGCTGTATATTCATTTATTTTAAAAATTTTTTTCTTTTCAGCACTTTCCTCTATATTTTCTTTCCTTGAAATTTCAATACCAACTTTTTTTGCAATTATATTCAATGCTTCATAAAAAGAAATTTTTTCTATGTTCATTAAAAATTTGATTGCATTCCCTCCGATACCACAACCAAAACAATGAAATATTTGTTTTTCTGGATTTACAAAAAAAGAAGGGGTTTTTTCTGAATGAAAAGGACAAAGTGCTTTAAAGTTTTTCCCAGACTTTTTCAATTTAACATAATCAGAGACAATATCAACTATATCTACCTTTTCAAGCAATTCTTCAACATTCAAAGAGCCATCCACCATTTATTAACTACCTCCCAGAATGATAAATTTTTAATAGTTATACCCATAGTATATATAAAGTGTCAAGACATCTTTTGAATTTAAAGATAGAAAGAGATAAAATGGTTTAGGGAAATATACTAAAATTATTAAAATGGGAGGGTGAATATGCTTAATGATTATAGACATATGATGTTTGATTATTTTATAAAAAGGGCAAGGCGGAATTATATTAAAAGAAAGGATAGGATAAAAAAAATAAAGGATGTAAAGGATGCAGAAGAATATAAAAGGGAAGTAAAAGAGAAGATAAAGAAAATTTTTGGAAAATTTCCTGAAAAGACCCCTTTAAATCCAAAAATTACAGGAATAGTGAAGAAAAAAAATTATAGAATTGAGAAAATTATTTTTGAGAGTAGACCTGATTGTTTTGTAAGTGCAAATCTATATATTCCAGAAAAAATTGCTCCTCCTTATCCAGCAGTTATTGCATCCTGTGGTCATTCAGTTGAAGGGAAAGCAGAAGAAAAATATCAGGAATTCTGCCAGAGGCTTGTCCATAATGGTTTTTTAGTTTTAATATATGACCCATTTGACCAGGGAGAGAGATTACAGTATATCAATTTACCGGGAAAATCAGTTTTGAAAAAAGGACTCTGTATTGCTCATAATATGATAGGTAAACAGATGAATTTAATTGATGAATTTTTTGGTTCATGGAGGGTATGGGATGGAAATAGGGCAGTTGATTATATAATGGAAAGGGAAGAATGGGATAGAAAATTTATTGGAATAACAGGAAATTCTGGTGGAGGGACATTAACAACATGGTTATGGGCAATTGAAGAAAGATTTACTGTTGCTGCTCCCTCATGTTTTGTAACACCATTTCTATACAATATTGAAAATGAAATACCTCAGGATAATGAGCAATATCCTCCTGGGCTTCTTGGAGAAGGACTTGAACTTGCTGATTTTTTTATATCTCGTGTTCCAGACCCTTTAATAATTTTGGGACAGAAATATGACTTTTTTGATATCAGAGGTTTTAAGGAAATATCTGAGGAAGTTTTATATTTTTATAAACTATTTAATTCAGAGGAAAATTTCAGTTTTTTTATAGGCACAAATCCCCATAGTTATTATACCGATGCCCAGAAAGAAATGGTATCTTTTTTCTGTAAAATTGCAAAAAGGGAAATAATCAATCTTGAGCCAGAAATTGAAATAGAAAAAAGTGAAAATTTGTTTGCAACTAAAAAAAGGAATGTTATACTGGAAGGTTCAAAGCCACATTATATAATATTAAAGGAAAACTCAGAAGAGATAATAAAAAACAGAAAAAAATTGAACGAAGAAGAGTTAAAGGAAAATATAAGAAAATGTTTAAAAATCCCGGAAAATATAGATGTTCCTCATTATAGAGTTTTGCCTTTTTTCTCTTTAAAAGGGAAAATAATTGGAAGATATGCAGTTGAAACAGAAGAAAATATATGGGTGATACTGAAAAAAGTAAATGCAGAAAAACCCTATTTCCTTGAAGTTGAAGAAGAGATAAATTTATATATTCCTGATATTTCATCTGAGGATGAGATAAAAAGGAATAATAAGTTTAAAGATGGAAAGAATTATTTTATAGATGTTAGAGGACTTGGTGAATCAATGCCTGTTTCTAAGAAATTTTTCTTTCATCCTTATGGATATGACTATATGTTTGATGGACTTTTTATATTATTTGGAGAGAGTTATCTTGGAAAAAGGGTTTATGATGTCCTTTCTGTTTTAAAATTACTCAATTCAAAGGGATGCAAAAGAATTAATCTTTATGGGAACTGTCAAGGTGCAATAATAGGTGTTTTTGTCTCTCTATTTTCTGATTTAATCAAAAGTGTATCTTTTAAGAATTTGCCAGAGTCATTTTATTCATTAATAGAAAAACCTTATGTTAAACTTCCTTCTTCAAACTTTCCAAAAGGTATTTTAAAGATAACAGATATTCCCCAAATTTTAGATGTAGTACGGAAAAGAATAAATATAACCAGTTTTTAAATTTTTATATTAAATTTTTTTCTTCCATCCACTTAACTGCTCTTTCCAGTGTTTCTTCTGGTGTATATTTTGGTTTATAACCAAGTTTTTTTGAAATTTTTGAAATATCAGGACACATATTCCATTTAAAATGTGTATTTGCTCCTAAATCTGGATTTAATTTTTCAGAATACTGGTTCCAACTAATCCAATTTATTGGAATTTTTGTTTTATAAATTTCTCCATATGTCTCAACAAATTTTTTAACTGTGATTGCATATTCTGTGCCAACATTAAAGATTTCATCAGCAGAATTTTCTGGTTGTAAAACAGAGAGAAAAAATCCTTGTGCCACATCTTCAGCATCACATGGACCTATGAGTGTTTGACCTGGTTCTGGCAAAGGAACTGGTTCTCCCTTTTTATGCTTTTTGTGGTTTTCAATATCCCTTTTTCCGTAACAGTCAAGTGGTATCTTACCCGGTCCACAGATATTCGGAGGCATAATTGCTGTAAATCTAATTCCTTCCTGTTTTGCTTTGATTTTAATTTGTTGCATTTCTAAATATCTTTTCTTATATCCTGAAAAAGGACATTCTGATTGAGTTTCTTCAGGGGTAGGAACTTTTTGAGGTTCTCCAAACATCCATATTGAACCACATAATATAAAATGATTGCAGAATTTTTTACCTTTTTCGTAAACTATTGGTGCATATGTTCCAAGAATATCAATAATTTTTTCAGGTTTTATCTCTTCAAATAATTTTTGCCATTCAGTTTCATTATCATCATACATTTTTTTAAAGAATTTTATTTTTTTATTTTCAGGTAAAGGATTAATTCCTCTTGAGATAATAGAAACTTCAAATTTCTCTTCTAAAAGCATTTTTACAAGATTTTTCCCTATATGTCCAGTTCCACCTATAACACAAATTCTCATTTTTTCCCTCCTTTTTTCTGTCATAAGAAGATATTAAAAAGTCAAATTATTTATTTCATCTCTCTGAAATTTTAGCAATTTCTCAATTTTGCCATTTACTTTATAAAAAACACCTTTTTCTTTTATAACTTTTCCAATTATTTCAACTTTCATTTTATTTTTTCTGCAGAAGTCAATAAGTTTTTTTTCATATTTTTTGCCAGTAATTCCAATAATACAACCGGATGAGATTATACCGAGCGGATTTAAATTAAAAATTTTACATAATTTTATAACTGGTTTATAAAATCTCAATTTTTTTAAATCAATCAAAAGACCTGTATTTTTACTTTCAGAAATTTCATATAGGCCAGTTGATATCCCTCCTTCTGTTGGGTCATGCATATATTTTATTTTTAAGTTTTCCCATAATTTCTTTGCCTCTTTAAATATACTTATCCCTGGATTTTTAATTGAATTTTTGATTTTGTTTAGATACTTTTCAGAAAAATATTTTTTTAATTCCTCATATTTTTCTCTTGCTATAATTGACGCACCTTCAATTCCAATTTCATTAACAAGGAAAATTATATCTTCAGGAATTACTTTTTCAAATTTTATTTTCCTTATTTTTTTGCCTATTGTAAAACCAACTCCTATAACATTTTTAATATCAGGAATAATTTCTGTATGACCACCTACCCACTTTATATTGAATTTTTTACATTCTTTACTTATCTGCGAAAAAACATATTCAATCTCATTAAATTTAGTATCTTTAGGGAAAAATACACAGCACAAAAAATATAAAGGGATTCCACCCATAACAGATATATCATTAACATTTATATTCACAAGATAAA
>Ga0078972_1007194_pt1 | contig 25131 bp, 28 predicted proteins | sample YelNatPaOPGAMG01_FD_67568 | JGI IMG/M metagenome (GOLD analysis project Ga0078972, IMG submission 67568) | Hot spring thermophilic microbial communities from Obsidian Pool, Yellowstone National Park, USA - OP-RAMG-01 (SPADES assembly) (version 2) | ecosystem: Environmental > Aquatic > Thermal...
TCGCTTCTACAGATATAAAAAAAATAATATCTTTAGACAAACTTTTGGGAGTATTAGAAGCATCTGAGTATGAGCCTGAACAATTTCCAGGCCTTGTATACAGATTAGATGAACCAAAGGTTGCTACTCTTATATTTCGTTCAGGAAAGATAATCTGTGTAGGTGCAAGAAGCACAAACGCAGCAAGAATTGCATTGAGAAAAGTTGTTAGTAAGATAAAGAAAATTGGAATAAGAATTAATGAAAATTTAATTAAAGTTAAAATTGAAAATATAGTTGTTGCTGTTGACCTAGGAAGAGAACTTAACCTTGATCAGCTGGCATTTCAATTAGAAGCCTCTGAGTATGAGCCTGAACAATTTCCAGGCCTTGTATATAGGATTTATGATCCAAAAGTTGCTTTTCTCTTGTTTTCATCAGGCCGTGTGGTATGTGCTGGAGCAAAAAGTTTAGATAATGTAAAGAAAGCTGTTAAAAAGCTTGAACAAAAGCTGAAAGGCCTTAAGGGATAAATTTCTAATTTTTAAATTATTGATTTAATATAGCTTTGCAGAAAACTTCAAATCAATGTTGAAACATTTTCCCATCTTTATTGAATAATTCAAACTTTTCTTAAAAAATTATTATTGCTTTTCTAAGGAATTCTAAGGTATTCTTCTTCATTAAATTTTTCTAAAGAAATACAAAATTAGTTCATTTTAAATTATTTATTTCTTAAGTTGAAGTTTTTCAAAAATTTATTACAACTAAGTGAATTCTTTACTTGAAATGAAGGGGTTGACAATAAAAAATTGCTTAAAATATTTTTCTACTACTAATAAAACGGCGGTTTAATCAAATTGTAATTTATATGTGGTGTTATGAATGAAGAATTGATAGACAGGCTTGATGAATTTATCAGAAGCAACTACTACAAAGACGTTTTGACTGCTGTCCATAAAGAAGAAAATTTTATTGTAATAGATTTTAACAGGCTTGACATGTTTGACCCTTTAATTGCTGACAGATTGTTAGAATATCCTGATGAGGTCATTTCTGCATTTAATGCTGCTCTTTCTAGAATAGAACAAAACAAGATAAAGGTCCATATAAGAAATATTCCGGAAAGAAATAACATCAGAATAAGACATCTGCGTGCTGTCCATCTTAACAAATTCATCGCTATAGAAGGTATCGTGAGAAGTGTGACCGAGGTAAAACCACAGATATATGAAGCTGTCTATGAATGTCCAGAATGTGGTTCAAAAATATCAGTTCCGCAAGACGGAAATGTTCTTCAGCAACCTTTAGTTTGTGAATGTGGAAGGCGTGGAGTTTTCAAACTTGTTGAAAGAAAGATGTTTGACACACGTTGGTTAACAATAAACGAACCTTTTGAAATAACTACAGGGGAGCAGCCAGGGGAGATAAAAATTTTTATGAAAGAAGAATTAACAACTCCAAAGATGCAGAAAAAAACTGATCCTGGAAATAGAATAAAAGTGTTTGGAATTTTAAAAGAGATGCCAAAAAGGATAAAAGGAAAATTAAGTACAAAAATGGATATCTACATCGAAGCAAATCATGTTGAACCTTCTGAGACAGAGTATGAAGAATTAGAAATAACTCCTGAGGATGAAAGAAAAATAATAGAAATGTCTAAAGATCCTGAAATTTTCAAAAAGCTTGTTGCATCTCTTGCTCCTGGAATATACGGATTTGATGAAATTAAAGAAGCAATTGTACTTCAATTGTTTGGAGGCTGTCCACATGTTTTGCCTGATGGAAATAGAATACGTGGAAACATTCATATTCTTCTTACAGGGGATCCTGGAATTGGAAAAACAATGTTACTAAAACTTGCATCAACCGTTGTACCTCGTGGAAAATATGTTTCAGGAAAGGGTGTCACAGGTGCAGGATTGTGCACTACAGGTGATACATTAATTCAACTCGAAGATGGGAAATTGGTAGAAATCGGCAAACTCGTTGAAGAGAGATTAAAAAATGGTTGTGAAAGTCAAGATGACATACAGACAGCTGAAGGAGATGGCCTGAGTGTACTCACATTAACTAAGGATCTGAAAATAAAACCCAAGAAAATAACCAAATATTGGAAACTAAAATCACCTGAAAAATTAATAGAAATAGTGACCCAGTCTGGTAGAAAAATAAAAGTTACTCCTGAAAATCCACTTCCTATTTTATCTAACGGAGAAATAGTATGGAAACCTGCAAAGAATATAAAAACATGTGAATACCTTGCTGTCCCACGAATTCTACAAGGGTCAAATTCTAATTTATCTGTCCTTGATTTAATTGATTATTCCGCGAGGCTTGTAAATTCAGAACAAATCTTAAATGAAATCGTGAAAAATATAAAATCCAAATGTATACCCCGTTCTTTTGCAAAAAAATATGGAATTTCTGAAAATTATCTTTATCATGGCCAGAAAAAGGCACCGAAACTTTCAAGTTTAAGAAAATTTTGCGAGATATTGAACATGAACTTAGAAAAAAATTTACCAGATGAAATGATACTTGAACAAAAGCGAGGTCATAGAATAAAACTTCCTAAAAAACTAAATGAAGACATTATGTATCTATTTGGTCTTGTAGCAGGAGATGGCAGCATAAGTAAAACAAAATATGGAGGACTTAGTATCAGGTTTTCTTCAGCCGAAGAAGAGCTACTTAGCAGATTTAAAGAAATTTCTGAAAAAACATTTAGTTTAAATTGTAAATATTATAAACATCCAGAAAGAATAGCTTATCTTCGCTTTAATTCTAAAATTATTGGGAAGCTTGCAGAAGCCCTTGGTATACCGAGCGGAGATAAAGCCCATAACTTAAGAGTCACTCAAAGGCTTTCAGAACTCCCGAATCCGCTGATTGCAGCATATCTACGAGGCATATTTGATACTGATGGATATGTAAGCATCAGAAAAACTCGAGGCTCAAGTGTAATTGGGTTTGATACTGTAAGTGAAAGATTTGCACAGGGTATTCAGATGTTATTGTTACGTTTTGGAATAATAAGTAATGTAAGGCGTAGAAAGTCAAGTACATCTATTATCAAAGGAAGAAAAGTTATTTCTGGGAAAAAGTGGTCATTAGAAATTCGTGATATTGAAAATTTTACTAAATTCAGAAAAGAAATTGGATTTGGACTTAGTTATAAACTTTCGGCATTGGAAAGGTTAATATCAGAAAATAAAAAATCGAATACCAATCTTGATATAATACCAAATATTGGCCCACTTCTTCTCGTTGCTCGAAAAAAGGCAGGTATGAGCGCAAAAGAATTGTATGGTTATAAAGGATACTCTTATGAAAAGGGTAGAAGAAATCCATCAAGAACATGGCTTTTGAATAAAGTCAAAATTTTAGCTGAAAAAATTAATACTCATGAAGTTGAAAGACTGAGGCTCTTAGCGCATTCGGATATATATTGGGATAGGGTTAAAGAGATAAAATGGATTGATGGAAAAGATTATGTTTATGATATCACAGTGGAAGATGAACATTCATTTGTCGCAAACGGAATGATAATCCATAATACTGCAACTGTAAGAAAGGATGAAAATCTAGGTACATGGGTACTTGAAGCAGGCGCCCTTATTTTATGCAACAACGGTCTAATAAGTATTGATGAATTTGATAAAATGTCCAAAGAAGATCAGATAGCAATGCATGAGGCAATGAGTATTGAAACTGTAAGCATTGCAAAGGCAAGTATTGTTGCAACATTACCTGCTCAAACTGCAGTCCTAGCAGGTGCAAATCCGAAGCTAGGTAGATTTGATGCAATGTTGTCAGTAGGTGAACAGATAGATATACCTGAAACATTACTTAGTAGATTTGATTTAAAATTTGCACTGAAAGATATTCCAAGACGCGATGAAGATGAAAAAATAACACAGCATATAATTTTATCTAGAATGACACCGGATTTGGTTGAGCCGCTGATTCCTCCTCCTCTTCTTAGGAAATATATTGCTTATGCTAAGAGAATATCAAATATTGAACTGACACCAGAAGCAGCTAAAAGATTAGAAAATTTCTATGTTGAAATGCGCAGCATGTATCCAGAAGGAAGGGCAGGAAAGTCTGTTACTATAACCCTAAGGCAGTTTGAGGCGCTTATACGCTTGGCAGAAGCCTCTGCTAGGATACGACTTGATACGAAGGTAAATTTAGAAGATGCTGAGAGGGCGATTAAGCTTATGACATATTCATTGCAACAGCTTGGTTATGATTATGAAACAAAAAGGTTTGATATTGATAAAATAGAGTCAGGTGTGTCAACATCGCAACGTTCAAAGATAATGCGCATTCTAGAGATAATTGAAGAACTACAAAAAGACCAGAAAGAAGTTCCTCGCGCAGATGTTTTGTCAGAGTGCCAGGAACAAGGAATAGATAATCCTGATGAAATAGAAAAGCTTATTCAGAAATTGCGAGATGAAGGTATGATATTTGAGCCAAGACCAGGTTATCTCAGAAAAACATAGAAGATATAAAAATGTATATGCTATAAGAAAATCAGAAATCTGGTGCAGATTATGGAAAATAGACGTTTAACAGCAATAAAGACAAAAATTAATCCAATTCTTAGTGGTAGATATATTTCTCAAAGTGGATTTACTCCAAACTATGTTTTAACACCAGATGGAATGAAACTATCACGTGTTAGAATACTTGCAACAATAGTTGATAAATACACCGCAGAAAGTGGAAAATTTGCTTCTATTACATTAGATGATTTTTCTTCAACGATAAGGGCGAAGGCATTCAATAATATTTCAATTTTTGATGGTTACGAAATTGGTGACATAGTAGATGTAATTGGAAAAATTAGAGAATATAATGGTGAAATTTATTTGCATATAGAAAATATTATAAAGATTGATGATCCAAACTGGGAGATATTAAGAGATTTAGAAATAAAAAAACAACTTAATGAATTAAAACAAAAAAGAGAAAAAATACTTTATTATCAAAAACAAACAGCAGATCTTGATGAGTTAAAAAAACTTCTAAAAGAAAGAGAGGGTATTTCTGAGGATGAGGTCGAGGCTATTCTTGAATCTCAAGAGTTAGTAGTAGTTGAAGATGTTGAACCAAACAAAGAAGCAAAAAACAAAATTCTGAAATTAATAGAAGAATTGGATAGAGGAGAAGGTTGTGAATATCAAGAACTGATCCAAGAATCAGGCATTCAAGAGGATGTTCTTGACTCAATTATTAATGAACTTTTGGAAGACGGCCTATGTTTTGAGCCCAGACCAGGAAGAATAAAAAAATTATAAGTAATAAATTTCTAATTACCTGTATTCAACTAAGCCATGAGGATAGGCATCTCTTAAAGAAGCAGAAGACATTCTCTCTAAGATTGAATTCTCTCTTAATTCTTTAAGATTTTTACATCCTGCATTGCTCATTGCAGATTTAATTATAAGTGCATCTCTTTCTATATTTGGTTTCAACCTGCCTGCATATTCAACTGTGCCCACAACACCTTCTGCAAATGCTGTTCTTGCTGTTTTGTGACCATATCTTCTATAACTTAATGCCTTTGGAGAACCTTCTCCCCAGATTTCTTTATAGTATATATTATCTTCATTATTTGTTGGCTTTTTCTCTTTATCTAATGCCTGGCCTGCTGCCTCATAAAATCTATTAAAATATCGACCCATCATCAAGGCATCAGCACCAATTGCAAGTGCAACAACCATTTCATGTGTTCCTTCTATACTACCATCTGCTATCAAGGGAATATATCGTCCTTTTCTAACATAATATTCATTTCTGGCATCCACAATTTCAATTAATGCAGTTGCCTGTCCTCTGCCGACACCTTTTACAACACTTGTTGTACATATAGAGCCAATACCCATACCAATTTTGACAACATCAGCTCCACAATCAGCTAGGTAATAAAATCCTTCCTTAGTTATTATATTGCCTCCACAAAAAGGAATGCGTGGATATCTTTTTTTGAATTTTTCTATAAGTTTTCCTTGAAAAACATTATAACCGTCAGAAGAATCTGCAAAAAGCATATCTGCTCCTGCTTCAATAGAAGAATAAGCCCTTCTTTCCCATCCTTTATGAGTACTAACAGCCGCGCCAACTAAGTAACTTGGAATCTTTCTTATGAATGCTAATTTTATTAAATGTCCTTCCTTATCTAAAATTGGCATAAACCTTCTCCCGCTTTTCTTTAATTGCTTTTTTATTTTTTCATAATCATCATCTACTAAGCAGAAGTCTAGATCCTTTTTTCTATTTTTGTATTGCATCAACTCTTCCATCGAAGCATTCATATCAAAACTTTCCGGCTCTGTGTAGATAAATGTACCAAGATATCTACCAAACTTGTCTGTAACTGGAATTGTAGAATGTCCATATCTTTTAATCTTAGTTTCAAGTACATAGGAGAATTTGTCATAAGGCCTTGCTGTTAACGGGTCTTCTACAAAATCTATCTCTCCTTTTTTAACCTCTTTGGATTTTACATCCTTTATTATCTTTGTCTCTTCTTTTGTTGGCATACTACAAGGAATAACTGCCATCAAACCATTCCTTGCACATTCCAAAGCCATTTCATATCCGGTAACAGAGCGCATCGCAGCAGATAAGAATGGATATTGAAGTACAATATCATCATACAATTCTGTTTCAAGAGAAACCTTTTCAAATGTACAATCTTTTGTTGTTAAGCCTGTTTGAAGCAAAAATTCTTTCAGACTCATGCTTTCCATATTATTCTTATCAATTCCAAGAATTTCCTTAGCCATTCCCACACCCTAATTTTATTATAAAAGAAATCAATTTAATGCTTATTATGTAATTTTAATGTAACCCGATTGTAATGTAATTCAATTTATTTATAAAATTTTTTTCATCAGATTAGATTGTGGTAATATGAAATTAGCAGCGCTTTTGAGTGGAGGAAAGGATTCTCTTTATGCATTGTATCAAGCAAAAAAAGAAGGAAATGATATCTGTTATATTGTTACAATAATATCTGAGAATAAAGAATCTTATATGTATCATGTACCAAACACAAAATTTGTTCGTGAACAGGCAAAGGCTATGAAAATTCCTATAATTATCAAAAAAACTCTTGGACAAAAAGAAGAGGAACTGATTGACCTGAAGAATGCCTTGAAAAATCTCAAAAGAAAAGGGATTGAAGGAGTTGTCACAGGTGCTGTAGCAAGTAACTATCAGAAAAAAAGGATTGATGAGATTTGTGAAGAGTTGAAATTAAAGAATTTCTCTCCGATTTGGGGAATGGAACCAACAGAACTTTTGAAAAAGATGATAAAAGATAATTTTCATATTATAATAACAGCTGTTGCTGCCCCACCATTAAATGAGAGTTGGCTTGGAAGGAAAATAGATGAAAAATGTTTGAATGAATTAATAGAACTAAATAAAAGATATAAAATTTCAATTAATGGCGAAGGTGGAGAGTATGAAACATTTGTTATTGATTGTCCACTTTTTACACATAGAATAGAAGTAGTAGAGAGTGAAAAAGTATGGGATTCATTTACCAATTCAGGCATTCTTGATATCACTAAGATAAAATTAGTTGAGAAATAAATTCTATAGCACAAACATAAGAGAATTCCTATATTTAATTAAAATTGTAATTTGTTTTTCCTGATAACACTATTTTTCATCCTCTCTGAATTGCAAAAGCGAGAACACATCATAACCTTTTAATTTTTCTCTTCCCTTCAAATCAATTAATTCGATGAGGAATGCAAGTCCTACAACCTTTCCACCTAACCTTTCAACAAGTTTTATAGCAGCTAATGCAGTACCTCCTGTTGCAAGCAAATCATCAACAATTAAGACATTATCACCTTTCTTTATAGCATCTTCATGAATTTCAAAACCATCACTACTGTATTCTGTTGTAAAATTTTCACGAATTGTCTTATATGGTAGCTTTCCTGGTTTTCTTAAAGGCACAAAACTACATTTAAGATCGTGTGCGATTATTGAACCAAAAATAAATCCTCTAGATTCTGCAGCGGCAACAACATCAATTTTTTTCTTTTTAAAATATTCTTTAATTTTATTTATTGCAAAATCTCTTGCATTGGAATTTTGAAGAAGTGGTGTTATATCACGAAAATTAATTCCATCTTTTGGAAATCCGGGTATTGTCCTTATTATTTTTTTCAATTCTGCTGTGTTCATCATTCTCCCCAAATTTGTATATCTATCTTTCTTTCTCGCGGACCATCTAATTCAAAGAAAAATATTGATTGCCATCTACCTAATTTCAATTTATTTTTTTCGATTGGAACAATCAATGAAGGTTTTATCATTGTTGAAATTATATGTGCATATGCATTGTTTTCTATTTTATGTTTATAATTTCCTTTTATTGGAACTAATTTTAATAATACTTCTTTTATATCTTCTTTGACATCATCATCATTTTCATTTATTGTTATGCAAGCAGTAACATGTTCTGCAAACAGAATTGCAAATCCACTCTCTACCTTTGATTGTCTAACAAGTTTGTTTATTTCATCAGTTATATCAATTATTTCAATTCTTTCTTTACTCTTTAAAGAAATTTGATAACTAATCATAAAGTAATTATTATAAAAAAGATTTATATTCTTTTATTGTTATTATCTGGGCTTGAATAAACTTTAAATAATTTCATATTAGTATGAAAAGTATGAATTTTTGAAATAAGAGTGATTCTATGTCAATTATTGAAGTAAAAAATCTAACAAAGAAGTTCGGAGACTTTACAGCAGTCAGCGAAGTTAGCTTTAGCATTGAAGAAGGTGAAATATTCGGCTTATTGGGACCAAATGGCGCAGGTAAAACAACAATCATAAGCATATTGTCAACAATCCTGAAAAAAACAAGCGGAGAAGTAATAATTAATGGTTTCAATCTTGAGCAAGAATCTGATATTAGAAAATCCATAGGAATTGTTTTCCAGGATCCAAGTCTGGATGATGAATTAACAGGCAGAGAGAACTTAGAAATGCATGGCCGGTTATACCATATGAACAAAGATATGATAAAAAGCAGGATGGATGAAGTTCTAAAACTCGTGGATTTAGAAGACAAGGCAAAAAATCAAGTTAAAACATATTCCGGCGGAATGAAAAGAAGATTGGAGATTGCTCGTGGATTGATGCACCATCCAAAAATACTTTTCCTAGATGAGCCAACGCTTGGTCTAGATCCTCAAACAAGACGAAGTATCTGGGATTATATTAAAAAATTAAATGAAAATGAAAAAATAACAATAATTCTAACAACGCATTATATGGAAGAAGCTGATGCTCTCTGCAATAGAATTGGAATAATTGATCATGGAAAAATAATTGCATTAGACTCTCCTGAAAAATTAAAAAATTCTCTTGGTGGAGATGTGGTAATGCTGGAAACAGAAGAAGCTGAAAAATTAAAGGAACTTGTAAAGTGTGAATCAATCAAGCAGAGCAAAATAGTTAATAGTTGTCTTATGATAACAACAACCAATGGTGAAAAATGTATTCCTGAAATTATCCGTATAGCAAACGAAAATAATATTGAAATAAAATCAGTTAATCTGGAAAAGCCTACATTAGAAGATGTATTTCTTCATTACACAGGAAGAACAATAAGAGATCAAGAAGGAAGTGTATTGGATAGAATGAGGATAAGAATGAGGCATTGATAATATGATGCAGACTAAAATGTAAACCTATATTTTTTCAATGTTTTTTAATTTAATGGCGAGAATATGATGAAAATAATAAATGATATCTATACGATTTGGCTCCGTGAGATGATAAGATTTGTTAGAGCTCGCTCTAGAATAGTCAGCAGCTTGGCCATGCCTGTTATCTGGTTGATTTTCATAGGTGTTGGTCTGGGCTCGTCATTCAGCCTTCCGGGCATGAATTATATAAATTTCCTGGCTCCTGGTGTTGTTGGTATGATAATTCTTTTCACTTCAATCTTTTCTGGAGTATCAGTCATCTGGGACAGACAATTTGGCTTCTTGAAAGAAATTCTTGTTGCACCTGTATCAAGAACAAGCATAGTTCTCGGAAAAACATTGGGAGGAGCAACAGTTGCATTGATTAATGGATTCTTGATGATTTTTATTTCCATGGCCTTTGGTGTTATAGCACCTAGTATAGGAATAATAACATCAATAATATTTATGATTCTGGCTGCCATGATATTTGTTGCCCTAGGAATAATAATAGCATCAAGAATGAAGAGCATGGAAGGATTTCAAATGGTTATGTCATTCCTCATCATGCCTATATTCTTCCTATCTGGCGGAATATTTCCAATACAAAACACTCCGTTGTGGATGCAGGCAATTTCTCATATAGATCCATTAACATATGCAGTTGATGGCCTCAGAGGAACATTAGTCGGAGTAAATGTCTTTCCACTCTGGATAGATGTAACTGCATTAGCAGCAATAGCAGCAGTCATGATAATGATAGGTAGTTACATGTTCAAGAAAAGTGTTCTATAAATTTATTAGATTATCTCGTTATGGAGAAAACGATTAGTTCTTCCCAAGGAATTTTTTCTCGTGCAATCTCTTTTACATTAAATTTATTTTTCTTTAAAAGCTCCTTTGTTTCATTTTCTCCTGTCAAAGAAGAAATAATCATTATTATCTTTCCATTTTTATTTAAGAATTTCTTAGCGTCTTTAACAAATTTTTTTATAACTTCGCGACCAGTTTTTCCACCAGACCACTGTCTTTCTATATTTTCTCTTTTCAAATTAAAATCTACGTCTGGTAGATAAGGTGGGTTAAAAACTATCAAATCAAATTTTTCTTTAATATTCTCAAACATGTCAGAAACGACAGCATCAACTTTTACGGAATTTTTTTCTGCATTATTCCTAGTTGCTTCTACTGCTTTTTCATTAATATCTGCAGCGACAACCTTTCCTCCACGCTTTGCCATGAGAACTGAAAGGAATCCAGAGCCGCAACACATCTCCAAACATTTTTTTCCCTTTATTTCTTCTTTTTCTAAAATCTTTGCAAGTAATAATGTATCTTCTCTTGGATAATATACCTCTTCAGGAACTTCAATAATAATGTCATTATAGTAAAATTTTTCATTGCTCATAAAATCACTTGCTAAAATCTCATGTCAAATATAATAAAAAATAACCTTTTTATTCTGAAATTAGTAAATTATCATAGTGATTAAATGAATCTGGCAAACAAAATAACTATAATATTTTTCGGTGGACTGATATTTTTGATAGTATTAGGGATGTTACTTAACCCTGGAAAAGGGTGCTATAGTATTGGAGAGTGTAAAAGCTGCTGGAACTGGAGAGCAACAACGATAAATTCTGAACTCTGCCCAAATAAAGTATCATGTATCTCGGATCCTATGATTGAACAGCACAACGCATTAGTTGATGTTTTGTTATGTGCATGCATCAGTGCTCAAAAAAACGGTTATACAGATGTTGAGCTAAATAAAAATATAGAAAAATTATATCAGAGTATTACAGGCTATCAATCTGATGCACAATCAATATGCACAAATCCTACTGTAACAAAATGGTTATATCCTTAATTAAATTTTCTCCAGTTTTTCTGCTTCTTTATAAGCATCATATGCTAAAAGAAATGAAATCATAATATGTGATATCATTATCAACAATCCAGGCATCTCTAAATAATAGACTATGTGGTGATATAGTATTGGAATATGGACAAGGATTGTTGAAATTATCAATCCAATACCTAAGAAAAATCTCTGCCTATTATAAACATAACCACTACCCCATATAATAAAGTTTAGTATTGCTGGTATCCATTTTTTCATATTTTATAAATATAAAATAAAGCTTAATAATCTTTCATCTTAAAAGATTTTTGGTTCTGTAGAAAAGTTGAGACAAGGTTAAAATGAATATTCGAAATTTGCTAAAACCGCATAAATGAATTAGTGAATAAAGAAAAGCAAAACTTCATAAAGAGAAAGTTTGAAATATTCAAGAAACTAAATGTGAGAAATTTCTTACTGATAACATATATTAGATATTGAAGTTTTCTACAAAGCCATTTTTGCTAAATTAATAAAAGATTTATACATCAAATATAGAATAATTAATTATGAAAGGAATGAGCGAATATATGGCAGCTGCTATGCTAGTTTTGATAGCAGTCATTGCTTCAGTCTTAGTTGGTACATGGTCAATTGAGATAAGTAAGGGTCATGGCGAATCAATAAAGAATCAAACATCCGAAGCATTAGCTTGTAAATATGCAAGCATCTATATCTTAAATGCTACATTTAATTGTTCATCAAATTGTAATGCTGGTATAAATCATAGTTTAAATGTAACAATAAAAAATAATGGACAAGCAGGACTAACATTTAATAAATTGTACGCGCTAGATATGAATAATTCTTTGTTTGAGTTTCCACTTCCAAATAATATTACAGTTGGTGTAGGTAATGTTGTTTCACTTTTCGGAGTCAGCAACACAAGCTGTTCCACTTTGAATAACTCTATAAGCAAAGTCAAGGCTGTGAGTATAAATTGCGCTACCTATGGTTATGATGAAACAGAAACAATAAATTATGTTAATTGCTGAAATGTAGCATAAAAATTGTAAAAGATATTGCGGGCTGAAAAATATTTATACTTTATTAGTTACTATTAATTGGGACTAGGCTGGGCTGTTGGGCGTAGCCTGTAAACTCAAAAGTCAGGAAACTGCCAAATCGTCCTTAGGCAGAGCCGAAGTTCAGAGGCGGTAATGCTGGTAGGAAAGACCCACCACAGAGCGTAGAAGCTCAGTCCTCTGGGATTTCGGTATAGCGAAACTGGTCAGGTCCGGAAGGAAGCAGCCATAAACTATATTGGAAATGCTCAGTGCTTGCTGCTATGCAGCTTGCGAGCTTAGGGTCACTGAGTGGAGCAATGTTGGTGGACCAATCTTTTTTGTCAGCATTATCCACTCTGAACGTGTCCCACTTTTTAAATGTCAAAGAAATCGTGAAGAGATAAAAATTCTGTTAAGATTTGATAACTAGATATGTAAATATTTAATATAACCATAAAATATTTATTAAAACTATTCTGTTAATAATAAATTATGTTAGCCGAATTACACTGTCACACAACGTATAGCAGAGGTTCTAAAATAGTGTTTGAAGGGCTTAATACTCCTAAAGAGATGATATTAAGAGCGAAAAAGATCGGACTCGATGCCTTAGCGATAACTGACCATAATGTTGTCGTTAATGAAAATAAAGTATATGCCAAAAAGAATGGCATATTTTTAATAACAGGAGAAGAGATAAGCACAAGCGAAGGTCATCTGATTGCTTTGGGTATTGAGGAAACAATAAAACCCTATCTTTCATTTGAAGAAACTTTGGATAAAATACATGAACAGGGTGGAATAGCAATAGCCCCTCATCCATTTGATGTTCAGAAAAAAGGTCTTGGAAAAAACATAGAAAATCTTAGAAAATGTGATGCAATAGAGGTATTCAATGCGTTGAATATTGAAAGGATTTCCAATTGGAAGGCAGAAAGATTTGCAGAAAAAAATAAACTTTCTGCTGTTGCTGGAAGTGACGCACATTCAATTTCAATGCTTGGCAGAGCCATAACAGAGATAAAGGCTGAGCAAAATTTAGACAGCATCCTTAAGGCGATTAAAGATGGAAGGGTAAGAAGATGTTGCAGCTATACTCCTATAAAAAATATAGTTGATTGGTCTGTTGAAAGATTGCAGCTATCATATATAGATGTTGTTGAATATATTGATGAAAACTATGCACTCCCTAAAAAATATGCAAGCAAAAAGATGTTAAAACTTGTTAAAAGACATCCTGGAAAAATAGATTATCTTTTCAGATTATTTGGATATATAGGTCTTGGAGTTGCAATACCTCTTTCGGCAATTAGAAATTTAAGATATTAAGTGGATAAAATGGAACCATTTTTATTATATATAATTTTTGTATTATTCTTGATTTTTATAATAAAAATTTTGAGTATTATTTCAAGAATAATTATTGTAATAATTGTATCAATTCTCTTTCCAATTATTATGAATAGACTAGGATTTGCAATACCGCTCACTCTTGACACATTTATATTTTATGTTGTTTTAGGAGTTGCTCTTTTATTTATCTACTGGCTAACAAAATTTGTATATAAAATATTAAAGGGAATCTCCTAGATAAGTAAAACTAATAAAAAATAGAAAAACTATAAAAATTCTTTATTTTTTGGCAAGCTTATTTGCTTTGACAAATTTCCAAAGTTTCTTTGTCATTTCGCTTGGTGCCAAAGGTGCCTTACCAAACACTTGCTCTAAGGTTTCTTTCCTATCTTTAAAGCAGATAGTATATCCGCCAAATGCCTTCTTAGCCATTTATATCACAAAAAGATATTGAATTGATATAAATTTAAAGGCTTAGGAACTCACTATTCTAAGAAATATTTTTATAAAATTAATTAATTTCCTTTAGAAATCTTTATATACAAGATATTTATATTAGATTAAAAGAATTATAATCTATAATAAGAGAAGATCGCTATGAAAAGAAAGGGCGTACATCCATTAATTGCAACTGTTCTTCTTATAGCATTTACAGTTGCTTTGGGAAGCGTTTTAATGGGATGGGTATCGTCACTGCAGAAAGAGAGTCAGTCATCTATCACAAACAAAACAACAGAAGCGATTGACTGTAATTCAGCAGATATTACTATTGATGATGTTTATATAAATTATGCAAGAAATGTAAGCAGAGTGATAATAAGAAATTCTGGTCAGGTTGATAATCTTCAGGTTACAGGAGCATTCTTCACAAATACAGCTGGGTTGAGTGCAAATTTAACTAATGCAACTGTACTTCCTATCGTTTTGAATAGAGGAGAGATAAAGCAATTAGAATTTAATATAACAGGAATTATGACAAGTTGCGCTAATTTCAGCAAAGTTATTGTATCAACAAGCTGCGCGGGTAAGAAGGATATATTCACAAGAACTCCGAGAGGATGTTAGTAAGATAATGTTACATTAGTGTTTAAGATATTTGAAATCTCTTTCTCCAAAAAATTTTTGTAAGAATATACATCTTTTTCAAAATCTTTTTTGTTATTCAGTATTTTTTCATTTTCTTTTTCCAACTTTAATATATTTTTTTCAATTTCATCTAACTCCTTTTCAATTTTTTTCTTCTCTTCGCAAAGAGGTTCCAAATCAATTAATTTCTTTTTATCATTTTCAATTTTTTCTAAATTTTTTTGATATTGCTTTTTAAATGAATATAGTAATCCAAACTCTTGCACTATCTCCACAACTTTCCCATATCTTTTTATATCCACATCAATCTTTCTGTTTTCTATAGATTTTTTTACATTTTCTAAAAGCTTTTTTATCTCTTCAACATCTAATTCAAGGAAAGCAGAGGATGGGCTTTCAATAAGTTTATTAATAATATTTTTTTCACTTTTGTTTTTTGTAATATAATCATATTTTACAAGTGCCTTTTCAATTAGTCCAAATTCTGTATTAAGTTTTTGTTTTATTAACATCTTTTCATATTCTAATTCTTCTATCTCTTCTTTTATTTCATTAATTGACAAAAATTCTTTACTTTCTGTTATTTTTTTCATTTCATTGTTTTTTTCATCTATGTTTTTTCTTAACTCATAAAGAATTTTTTTATTTCTGTCGATTTCTTCATCAAATTTTTTCAATTTATCTAGTTTGACTTTGAATTCATTAATATTTTTTTCCAAGATTTCAATTTTTTTAATTAATGAAGAATCATAGATTTTTTTAAGATTGGCATATTTTTTTTCTATTGTTCCTGCCAGCATTGCAATTACTTTCATGTCATCCTTAAATGCCCTAAGATGAATAAATTCCTTTTTATTTATTTGAAGGCTATTTATTATTTCTTCAATTTTATCTATGAAATTATCATTGTTCTGATATATTTGATGCTTGATCCTCTCATAAAATTTATCTCTAACAGTTATAGCAAATCTTTCTCCTGATTCTTTCTCTTTTAATTTATCAAGAGAAGATTCCAGCAATACTAGTTCTTGTTTTATTTCATTTTTTAGATTTTCTATCTTATCATTATTTCTCTTTATTTCATCTGAAAACTTTTCATTTATATAATTCATGACATCTTCTAATTTCAACGTCATCTCTTTCTTAAAAAGCTTGAACATAAAAAATAATAGAATTTAATCTTTAAAATACATGAAAGCAATTAAGTGAATGATATGTACTACATATTTGGTGAGCGTGCCGAAGATTATCTTGGGAATTTGCTGGAGCGGTCCAAAAATATTAGCATTGACCCTAACCTTAGAGGATGGTCTGACTCTGAAGAAATAAAACCGATAGGTAATGTTTTTCTTCCAATCTATGTTGTTGCTGGTAAATACTGCAAAACTGCCCGAGACGTTTATTTGCAATATGTAAAAGGAATAAAAATGGAGAAAACAAAACCTTTAATTATAGGAATACTTCTCCACGAAACAATGTCGCGTATTATACCTGAAGCGAAAAAATATATCTATCAGCATGGAATAAAATCTGACTTTGATTTGCTTAATCACATGGTCGCAACAGGTAAGAAAACTATTGAAGAGATAATTGAGAACAATAAGAGAGATGTAATGAATCTTCTTACTATAAGCGATATTAATATGATAAAAGAGAATATGTTAAAACTATGGAATTATCAGGCAGTGCAGATTGTTGCAAGCGTGGACCTTGTTCTTTCTAAATTCATAAAAATTGAGCCGGATTCATTAGTTAGTAAGGCTATTCCAATCTCTGTGGAACAAAAAATTGATGGTTCGCGCATAGGGTTAAGCAAGAATTTATCAGTAGATGCGCTAAATGTTCCAAACACAGTTGTTATGGATGTAAAAACAGGAAAGCCACAGGAATTTCATTCATTAACTGTTACAGGCTATGCACTTGCTTATGAAGCTGAATATAAAGTCCCTGTCAATATGGGCTGCATAATTTATCCGCAGTTTTTTTCAGATAAATCTGTACCATATATAACAAAAGAGCCGTTTTTGATAACAAATAAACTGAGAAAGGAATTTATTGAAGAGCGCAACAAGAAGGCAAAGATAATACTTGAACAAATTGATCCAGGCCTACCTGATGAATGCTCAAAAGCATGCGGCTACTATGCTATCTGCCACCTATCATAAAGACGCTAAGTTTGTTTGTTTTTCTTTTTTTAATTCAATCGGCTCAAAATGAGAACGCAAAACCAATAGATCATGCTCTAATTTTCTTTTTCTCATGAGAATTTGTGCCACACGGAATTGCAATTTTTCTAATTCTTTGTCTAACACAGCAATTTCTGACTCAATCCTTACTATCTCTCTTTTCATCTCATCCTCTAATGTCACACCCCCACCCTTGGCCACCGATATATATTAATAGGATAGAAAAAGTTTAAAATTTAGATTTTTAGGTTGTCTACAAAATGGAAAAGTTTCAATTGCAGAAAGCAGATTGAAATTTGTTAATTTGATTTTTTTCATAATACTTTTATTCTATACAAATGAATTACAATAAGATTATGACCACACCTTATAGAAAAAAACTTTTCATTCAACTTTTATGGAGAGCCGATTTTTATGAAATTTTAAAAATTAGATTTTGAGCTTTCAATATCAATTATTTTTTTAATTCCATTGTCAAGTTGTTTTATTATTCCGGCTTCGTCGTTTTTATCTATTGTTAGAACATAGTGAATTCCTTTTATTGGAGTATTTGATAGAAGCTCTTTTTTTGCCTTTCCACCTTCTTCAGGAGAAAGATATTCAACGCCAATATTTACTTCATCTTTAATTCTCATACGGAGAACATAATCTACATTTGTAGGGCCAACATCTACATTCCTTTCAAAATCAAAATCATTTGCTTTAAAATATTTTTCTATAACCCTTCCTGCTTCATAATCAGAAAGAAAGCGTCTTGGAATAGTTCTGTTTTCAATGTAAATATAATTCGTTCCATCATTGATATAGATACGATAACCCCTGCTGTCATATTGAAAGTAAGAATAGGGATAATATGGAGGATAGTAATAATATGGCCTAATCCATCCTACATTAGAACTGTTTGGATAATATCGCCATAGCGCTGGATTTTCTGCATGTGCTGGATCAGAAGATAGTATTTTTAGTAATGCTAAACCAGCTATAGCACTTGCTATCTTTTTATTTTGCATAACCACACCATTAAATTTAAGCACCAAATTATAAAAATGTTTAAAAATTACCTATGCAAGATGCTCTTAAAATGATTACCTCTTAATGCCGAATGTTCATTGAAATTAATAACTGTATGTGGATTTCTTATCAATTTTTCTTTGAGGTTAAAGCTCCCACAACTGCATTGTGTTGGTAGGTGTTCATACTTTTTTCCGCAATTTTGGCATGTAAAAATGAAAACTCTAGGCCTCTTGACCATTCCTATCACCTAAAAAATATTTCCTATTTTTACTCATATCATACCGATTGTCAAAGCCAAGTTCTTTTTCAAGTTCCTGAGTTATTTTCTTCATTTGCATCATCCACACCCCAATAGCTTAATTACATACCAATTACTACTATTTTATAGTAACAAATATTTAAAGTTATCGTTCCCATGTGATAACACGAAAGATATTTAAACCTTTAGAAAAAAGAAAAAAATATGTTAGGACTTTCAAAGATTTTAAAAAATAAAATAGATGGAATTTATAACAATATTGATATCAACCCTGAAGAAATGCCAAGATATTACTCTGAGATATTTCCAGTAAAAGGTAGATATCAAACATATCCAATAACCTTCTCAGTGAAATTAGAAGAAAGAGAGATACAAGCAAAAAGGGTTTTCATAAGAAAATCCGAAGATGATTCAATTCGTGAAGTAATTGTTCCATTAGAGCCTCTTCCTCTTGGAAGTTATAAAGAATTTGAAGAAAAATGTAATACTATCTATCCAGAAGCAACAGTTCTTCCTTATTGATTTAAAAGTGTTTAATGTATTGAAGGCTTTGTAGAAAACTTCAATATCTAATATATGTTATCAGTAAGAAATTTCTCACATTTAGTTTCTTGAATATTTCAAACTTTCTCTTTATGAAGTTTTGCTTTTCTTTATTCATTTCCTTCATGAGGTATTCTTCATCATTAATTTTTCTACAGAGCCAGTATTGAAAGATGATAAAACAGATTAGCTGAACTGCAAAGTTAGATTTAAAAAATGAATTAAGTTCATGAAATTTTCTTAATCATGTAGTATCCTTTAAGTTTATAACCTAATTCTTTATAATAATCACGAACACCTATTCCTGATGTAACTTGGACTAATTTTATTTTTTTCTTTTTTGCTATTTTCTCTGCTTCATTTAATAGAAGTTTGCCAAAACCACTATGTTGAACATTTCCTTTTTTACCAATTTCAATCATTGGGCCATAAACATGAAGCTCACGTACCAATGCCTTATTTTTTAATAATCTTAACCTAAGAAAACCAATCAAACGATCATTATCTTCATAGCTAAGAAAGAATTCTTTTGCCCCGCTTGCTTTGTATTCAATTATTTTCAATTTAGGATTTTTTATTTCATTTGACCTTATCTCCCTGCAACGAATACAGCGACATTTTACTCCTTTTTCTATTAATAATTGGCGCAGATTCGTTATTGCAGGTCCAGCAACAACCTCATGACTAGAAATATCCCTCATCACCCTTTTTATGCGAACATACTCTGGAACAATTTTCTTGATTTTTATTAATAGATCTATTGTCTGCTTGATTGTTAATGGCTGATATTTTCCATTTAGCCATAACTCATGAATTTTTGTTCCTGGAACAACAAGTGTTGGATAGATTTTTAGTTCATCTGGGCGGTAATCTTCATTCCTGAAAATCTCTTTGAAGTTATCCAATTCTTTTTTCATATCAAGTTTATCCAGACCTGTGAGACCAGGCATGAGATGAATACATACTTTCAACCCCGCGTCCTTTGCAAGTTTTATTGCTTTTTTAACATCTTTTGTTGTATGACCTCTTTTTATTTTCTTTAACAATTTTTCATCTAGTGTCTGAACTCCTATTTCAACTCTTGTCGCCCCTAACTTTAGCATCTGATTTATTATTTTCTTATTACAATAATCAGGACGTGTTTCAATTGTTAATCCAATACAGCGATTCTTTGCTTTTTCATTTATTTTTTGTGCCTCATTTAGATTTTTACTCTTCCTTCCATTTAATGCATCAAAGCACTCTTTCACGAATTTCATCTGCTCCTCAAAGGGAAGAGCAGGAAATGTCCCTCCCATTATAATAAGTTCGCATTTGTCAGTCGGGTGACCAATAATATGCAGTTGTTTTAGTCGATTTTTTACCTGATTGTAAGGATCAAACAAATTACGCATGGCCCGCATTGTTGCTGGTTCTGTTCCAGTATAGCTTTGTGGAGCATTTTTGCCTCGCGGGCAGTATATACATTTACCAGGGCAAGAAAAAGGAGTGCCATTTTTGTTTTTTCCCAACCACATGACTGCAATATTTGCAACACCAGATAATGTTCTTATCGGTTTTGTCTGAAGAAATTTCTTTAGCTTTGTATAATCTGGATCATTTTTATCAACAAAAGCAAATATCTCAGAATTTTTAGGTACTTTATTCAAGAGAAATTTTTTTGCAATAACTATTTTTTCCTTTTCTAATTGTTGCTGGGTCTTTATTCTGCCTTCCTTAATCTCTTTAATTATTTCTTTGCAAGCTTCAATCATATTTGTCATTTATTAAGAAATTTTATAAATCAAGAATATTATACCATTCCGGAACTTCTCCGGTTTTCAGATAATTTAGAGCTGCATAAAAGGATTTCTCAATTGCTTCTTGCTCTAATTTTTCATATTCTTTGCTATATAGTGAAGGAGAGAAATAGTCTAGGCCTACTCTGTAGATTTTGTAAGCCGTATACTTTTTTGGATGATTCAATCTAATAATTTTAATACCTTTTTCAACAGCTTTATTCATATATTCTCTGTGGCTCATAACAAAAACCTATTTTAATTCACTAATTTGCTTTGAAACATAACTTTTTACATCTTTTACTAAAACAGGAAGTCTATATGCAGCTAAGAGCCCTGATGTTAGTGCGAAATCTTCAGCAGCTTCAGGGCCAGAACTTCCTGGAAATCCTGTTTTACCATAAACACCAGCAGAAGGTATTTGCTTGGCACGCTTTGCTTCTTCTTTCAATTCTTCTAAATCATTCATGAAATTTGCGAAGACAGAACCTTCAAATTCTATATAAAGATTAATGTTTTCTTCTTTGCTATAATCTATGAATTTTTTAATTGTTCTTAACATCTCTTGGACGCTATAAAATTTCATTACAGGGCTGTTCTCGCTATAAAATATATATTTGCTGCCATCTTGAAGGTCTGATTCTTTTACTAAGTATTTCATATCAATCAATAAGAGAATAACATTTTAATTTCTTCTTTGCAAGATTTTTATAACAAAACAAGAATTGAAAACAGAGCAACCACACCTACCACATAAATTAATAGATTCTCTGCAAGCTCTATTTCTCTGAAAAACAAAGCAGTCAAAACAGAGGCTGACATCGCACCAACACTTGCTAATATTATAGAACTTGAAAATATCTCTAAGCTTATTGAACCATTAAAGAACAGCAATGCCGCTGATGCGACGGCACCGGCAGAATTTACAAAGCCACTAAATAGACTAACAGGAAGAATTGCAGATGAACCGAGGAATGAAACAGCAATATTTGATATCAGAAGTATGAAGAAAAATACTATCCCAAATAATAATGCTGGTTTTATTGCAAAAGGTGATTTAATATCTATCTTCTTTTTGCTTGGCTTAATTTTTCTTAATAATACAAAAAATATGAAGAGCGTATAGAATATCAATACCATAAGATACTTAAAGAAAGGAATAAGAACATCTATGCTTTGCGATAGAATAAAACCTATTAAGAAGTTTCTAAATAACATCACAGTTAGGGCAACAATTATTGCCATGAGAAAGAGAGGCAATTTTTTATCTTTCTTATATAATGAAATAAAAGCTGCAGATGTTCCCCAACTTGTATAAAGTCCTCCAAAAAAGCCTGCCATGAGAAGTCCTTTTGTTTCTCCGAATTTTCTAATTGCCAAAAATCCAATAAAATACAGAACAGATACTAGAATCACTACCTCCCAAACCTGTTTTATACTTATATTAAATAGCCAAGGGATCGGTGTTTGCGGTATGAATGGATAGATGACAAATGCCAATATAGCAAATTCAATCGCATTCAGAATTTCTTCTTCTGTGAGATGCTTGATTTGATAGACAAGTTTCCTTTTCATAAAGAGCAAGATGAAAACAGTAATTGCAACTATAACTGCCTCCTTGTATAGTTGAAGCCCGCACATCGCACCAATAAAAAATAAAAGTACTGTTGTTACAGATGTTGTTAATCCCACATGTGTTTGGTGAATGCTATGCCTCCTATTAATTCTTTTCTTTTTTATAAATTCCTCATTAACACGATACCAGAATAAAAAGATAGAATATGAAAAAACTGCTATCAAGGAAACAATTACAATGTAGAAAATATTATATGTTATTCCGAAATAGGTTGATAATGTGCCAAGCAATGAAATAAAAGCACTTGTTCTTACACCAAGACCTATATCTTTTTTATGATATTCGCGCTCTACTCCGATGAGAATTCCCAAAAATAAACCTACAACAATCTGTTCAAGCATAAATTAATTTGTCGAGAGCAGAATATAAATATTGATTTGATATTAATTCTCTACAAATTACGGGAGAATTACGATATTCTTATACAAAGTTTTGTAGAAGAAGGGTTGGCTAGCGTTATTTAGGATTTACAACTCTTCCCATGAATAATATATTTCCAGTTTCTCTATCTTGAATTATGAAGATAAATGGATGGTCTGCTCTAAATATATTTTCTGGTCTTGTAGCCGTAAGCTTCATTACAACAGCAGTTGCAGCTGCTGCCTCTGTTCCTTTTTCATCAACTTTGACATAAGCCTGATGAATTACTTCGCTAATAAATAAATCTTTATTACCTGTCATACCTGAGAAATCAGCATTCGGAGAGAAAGCTGTTGGCATTCCCATCTTGGCCAAAGTACCTGCCATGAAATACTTTGTTTCAAATTCAAATTTTGGAAGATAAATTGCATCTAATTTTGTTTCTTTCATCTGGCTTTTGTATTCAGCAAGTTTTTCAGCTGATAATTCAATATCTTCAAGTGTGTAATTATATACAGTTCTTTCTCCTGCTTCATAATCTTCTCCTTGTTTTGGCAACAAGATTAGCATTGAAATTTTTTCACCTTTGTAAGGCAATTCTAAAATTTGCAATTTTTCTAAGTTAGCATAATTAAATCTTGCTTTTTCAGGATTCATATACATCATTGGAACCTTGACGACATTTGTTGGACTTATCTTGAAATCCTGCTCGTGAGTATCTGATTCTTTAAATTCCCATTCCCAAGTTCCTTTAAAATAAATTGCGTTAGTTAAAACCAATCTTGTTAGTGGATTAAGAACACCTGGCGGAATTAGCTCTTTAATTTTATGATTTGTTTGTTCTTCAATGAATGCATTAATTGTTTGTCTTGATTTTTCTGTTTCTTTTACAAAATCTAAATTTGCTGCTTTTCCACCATAATATTTTTCAACCCTAGTTAGATAATCTTCAAGAAGAGGATAATCATATTGAACCCATAAAGCATTTCCTGTCCTTAATTCATAAGCATTATTTTTTTCATTGATATCATTATAAATTGCGGCAAAATTAGGTCTTAATATTTCATTTTCAGGAAAATGAAAAACAGATTTCATTTCATCTGCTGTTTGTTCTCTTGCACCTTCATAGGTCATTGCCAAGGCAGCAGAAATGCTGTAAGGCGAAAAGAAAATATTACCCTCATTAGATTTATCTAATTCTGAATAAAGTTCAAAGGCAAATTGATTATTTGCATTTACAACTTGTTGAATCCCTTGTTGTGTTGAACCAGTATCATCTGCTTTTGGTGGTTTTGTTGGTTCGTAAGGAAAAAGAAATAAGGTTGTTGCAGTAACTATTGCAGCCAGAACAATTATTATACCAATCAATAAGATTTTGCTTGTCATAATTTTAATTATATGTACTTATTCTTATAAATATATCGAGAATTTAGGGTTTTTTCCATATTGTTATGATTAGTAAAAAAATTAAAATTTCTTACAATGAAATATGATATATTCAGGAATGTTATATTTATAGAATTTTTTTGGCGTATCTTTGGGATATTGTGATTCAATTATTCTGTAAATATTCATACTGCTTTCTTCTAGAAATTTTGTATATGTTTCTAATGTCCAGTGTTTGTTTTTAAAAGTTATAATTTCTCCATTTGGTAGACGAATGTTTGCATTATACTCGCTTCCATCTTTAAAATAAGAAAAATTTCTGCCATATTCTTGAAATCTTGTAGGCATATTTTCTGTCATTAAACAAATTGGATGTAAATCAGAAAAAATAAAATCTGCTCCTTTTTTCAATACCCTGCTAGCTTCATTAAATATTTTTCTTACATCTGTCTTTTTAGGAACATTTAAAAAAACCATGTTACATATTACAGCATCAAAATTTTCATTTTCAAACATTTTGAGATCCTTTCCATCGGCCAAAAAGAAATTTAATTTTTCATTTGTAGGGTATTTTTCCTTACAAAATTCTATCCATTTATCAGATATATCAATTCCTACCACATTTGCTCCTTGTTTAAATAATTCATACGAAAGATAACCTGAACCACATCCAATATCAAGTACTCTTTTTCCTTCTAAATTTCCCAACATTTGTATTATAGGCCTATATAAAGTGTACCATTGTTCTTCTGTTTTTATTTGATATTTTTTCAAAAATTTTTCATCTCTATAGTTTGTAACCATATCAATCACCTCAAATTTCTGAGAATATAGTCAACAACTTCGCTGGTTTTTTTGTTGCCCTTCATGTCAGATGTTACAAAGCCTTCTCTTTCTGCTTT
>Ga0078972_1007195_pt1 | contig 25124 bp, 20 predicted proteins | sample YelNatPaOPGAMG01_FD_67568 | JGI IMG/M metagenome (GOLD analysis project Ga0078972, IMG submission 67568) | Hot spring thermophilic microbial communities from Obsidian Pool, Yellowstone National Park, USA - OP-RAMG-01 (SPADES assembly) (version 2) | ecosystem: Environmental > Aquatic > Thermal...
GCTCTACCTTCGGCTGACGGATCATCAGTAGCACCTCCTTGGCTAGCGAGGGTTAGTCGTCTGCCGACCAACCCTACCTGCCAATTGGCACTACTATAATTGCACCCACGCGCCAGGGCTTTTTCAAGGTCGGCGTTATGTGTAGCCCGGACCCTTCGCAGGCCAGCGTTCGCCACGTTGGAAGGCCCGCAGAACCTGCTCAGGGTGACATGAGCGGGACTTTGAAAAAGCCCTGCCCACGCGCCTGGGGCCGTTGACACGCCTCTTCCCAAGTGGTACAATAAGTGCAGTGCAAGGATGGCGCAACTTGCGGTGAGTCGCCTGGCTTGCCTTCCTTGTGACCCGCTTCCCTGAGTGCTGGTGGCCATCCTCGGGCCGCCAGCGTTCCTGCCTGTCCTCCTTCGCTCGTGTTGCCCGGAAAGGAGGTGGTCGCGGCCCCAGACGACGCCGAGATATCTCCGATCCAACGGTAATACCCTGCACGCAAGAGAGGAAAAGAGGAGGAAAGCGACATGTCTCGCCTCAGGGCCATCGGTGCATTGTTGCTGGTTGCCGGCCTGGTGCTGGCCGGCTGCGGGCCGGCTGCCCAGCCCACGCAGCCCCCAGCGCCAGCAACCTCGGCGCAACAGCCCACGGCTACCAAGCCTCAGCCCACCACCGCGCAGCAAGCCACAGCCAAGCCGACCGAGCCGCAGGTCACCCAGGCCAAGCTGACCATCGGCCTGGCGGTGCACGCCAACCCCGCCGAGGACTCCTTCTGGGGCGTCGTCGAGAAGGGGGCCAAGGATGCTGCGGCGACCTACGGCATCACCCTCAAGTCGGGCGGCAACTCGGACCCAGCCAAGCAGGCGCAGCTGGTAGAGGACTATGTGGCTGCCAAGGTCGATGGCATCATCGTGTCGCTGGCGAACCCCGACGCCCTCAAAGACGCGGTCAAGAAGGCAGTGGCGGCAAACATCCCCGTCATCACCATCAACTCGGGCGTCGGCGTCTATAAGGACCTGGGCGCGCTGACCCACGTTGGCCAGACCGAGTTCGTGGCCGGCCAGGGCGCAGGCGCCAAGTTCCAGGAGGCCGGCTGCAAGAATCTGCTGGTGGTCATCCATGAGGAGGGCAACGTTGGCCTCGAGGAACGCGCCAACGGCGTGGCCGATACCTTCAAGGGCAAGGTCCAGCGCTTCAACGTGGCCACAACCGGCACCCGCGATATCGCCGGGACGCTGGCGGCGATCCAGAACAAGCTGATCTCCGACCCGACCATCGATGGCATCATGACGCTCAACACCAACATCGCTATGGCGGCGCGCGATGCCATCAAGGCGGTGGGGGGCAAGCAAAAGCTGGCCACCTTTGACCTCAGCCCCGACGTGCTCACGGCCATCGAGAAGGGCGAGATGCTGTTCGCCATCGACCAGCAGCAGTACCTGCAGGGCTATCTGCCGGTTGTCTTCCTCTATCTGTACAAGACCAATCTGAACACCGTCGGCGGGGGCCTGCCGGTGCTGACCGGCCCGGGCATCGTCGACAAGAGCAACGCCAGCCAGGTGAAGGCTCTGTCGGCCAAGGGCACCCGCTAGCGCGCAAGCTCGCAGGCGCGCCGACCCATGCAATGCGGGATGGGCGTGGACGCAGGCTCCAAGCCCATCCCGCATTCCCTATTTTCCCTTCGCTACGTAGGCGCGCACCCTGCGGGCCGGCGGGGCTGTGTCAGGAAGGTGAAGCGATGACCAACGGGTTGAAGGTTGGCACACGCCGCGATGAGCGGCTGGCCCAGGCGAGCCCCCTGCGCGGGCTCCTGCGTCGGGTGGAGATCGGAGCGCTCATCGGTGCGGCGGTAGTGTGGACCTTTTTTGCCATCGTCACGCCCAGGAACTGGGTCTCGGTCACCGGCCTTGCTCGCATCATGGACCCGGCTTCGACCCTGGGCATCATGGCCGTGGCGGTGGCCCTGCTCATGATCGGCGGCGAGTTCGACCTCTCGACCGGCGTGATGACCGGAACCACCGGCCTGATCGCCGGGCTCCTGGGAACCCGCATGGGCTGGCCGTTGTGGCTCGGCATCCTGGCGGCGCTGGCGTTCGCGCTCGCCGTGGGCTACCTGAATGGCGTGATGGTCATCCGCACGGGCCTGCCCAGCTTTATCGTTACCCTGGCCACTTTCTTTGTGCTCAGGGGCGCCAACGTGGGCATCACCCGCCTGGTGACCGAGCAAGTCTATGTCGGCGGGATCGACCAGGTCCCAGGCTTCGACACGGCGCGCGCCTTCTTCAACACCGGCATCATGTTCCTCGGCGTCGAATGGCGCAGCTCCATCCTGTGGTGGGTGGCCATTGCCGCCATCGCCAGCTGGGTGCTGTTGCGCACCCGCTATGGCAGCTGGATCTTTGCCACCGGCGGCGATGCCAACGCAGCGCGCAACGCCGGCGTGCCGGCCAGCCGCGTCAAGATTGCGCTCTTTATGGCCACCGCCGTCGCGGCGTGGCTGGTGGGCACCATGAACATCGTGCGCCTGCGCTCGGCCGTGGCCAGCCAGGGCATCGGCCAAGAGTTCATCTTTATCATTGCAGCCACCATCGGCGGCTGCCTGATGACCGGCGGCTATGGCTCGGTGCTCGGGGCAAGCATTGGCGCCGTGATCTTTGGTATGGCCCAGGTGGGCATCGTGTTCGCCGGCTGGGATACCGACTGGTTCTACACCTTCCTGGGCATCATGCTGCTAGCTGCGGTGCTGGTGAACAACTATACCCGCAAGCGGGCAGAGGAGATCAGCGTGGCGGTGGCCAAGGCCCGTACCGAGGAGGAGTGAGGCCATGAGAGAGCCGATCCTCGAGGTCCGCAACGTGACCAAGCTCTTTGGCAGCGTCATTGCCCTCAGCGGCGTGTCGGCCAAGGTGTATCCGGGCGAAGTGACCTGCCTCTTGGGCGATAACGGCGCAGGCAAGTCGACGCTGGTCAAGATCCTCTGTGGCGTGCACCAGCCCACCGAAGGTGAGTGCTTCTTCGAGGGCCGGCCATTGCGCTTTGCCTCGCCACGCGACGCGCTGGCTCGCGGGGTGGCGACGGTGTACCAGGACCTGTCGCTGATCCCCCTCATGCCCGTATGGCGCAACTTTTTCCTGGGGGTGGAACCTGAGAAACGCCTGGGCCCCATCCGCTACTATGACGTAGCGGCGGCGAAGCGCATCGTGCGCGAGGAGCTGGGCAAGATGGGTATCGACCTGCGCGACCCCGACCAGCCGGTGGGAACCATGTCGGGGGGGGAGCGACAGTGCATCGCCATCAGCCGCGCGGTCTACTTTGGCGCCAAGGTGCTCATCCTCGACGAACCCACCGCCTCCCTGGGCGTGAAGCAGGCGGGCATCGTGTTGCATTACATCGTGCGGGCCAAGCAGCGCGGGGTGGGCGTAGTCCTGATCACTCACAACCCCAACCATGCCTACCCGGTGGGCGATCACTTTGTCATTCTGCGCCGCGGCCGGGTGCTGGGCGACTATCGCAAAGACGAGATCAGCCAGCAGGACCTCGTCAGCCTGATGGCCGGCGGCGAGGATCTGGTGAAGCTACAACAGGAGCTGCAGGAGCTTTTGGACAGGGGAGCCAATGCGGCCGGGTGAGCGGCGGGGCGGGCGCCTGGCGCTGCGCCTGGCGGCAGCGCTTCTGGCCGCCCTGGCGCTGTTCAGTGACTGGGAGGGCGCGGCACCCACACGCCGCCATGCGCCCCAACTGATCGTCGACGACTCGGTCGGCGCCGACCTGGAGGCGCTGGCCCGTGAGACTTGGGGCCGCTTCCTCGTCTTCTTCCGCGCCAGGCAGGGCTGCTTCGGCGACGTCCGCCTGCACGCTGCACGCGCGCTCGATAGCCGTGCGGGCTATGACCCCGCTTCAGCCACAGTCACCGTGCAAGTGCCCGGCACGCCAGCCATGCTCGAAAGCGCGCTGGTGCACGAGTGGGCACACCATGTGGAGTTCCAGTGCAGCGCCCATCAGAGCCTGCGGCCAGCCTTTCTGGCCGCTCAGGGCCTGCCCGCCGACACCCCGTGGCGGCCAGAGGAGCCGGCGCCGCCAACCACCGGCGACTGGTCGGCCCTGCCCTCCGAGCAGTATGCCGAGGCGGTGGTTGAGGCGGTCCTGGGGGGCCGGCCTGTGCCCACCTGGGTGCGCGTGTCGCCCCAGGCAGTGGCCGTGGTCGAGGCCTGGGCATCGGGCCATTGAGGGCGCAGGCCCCCACCCGGCCCTATGGGTGTGGGGTTTCGCACCAGGCCGGCGCGAAGCACGAAACCCGGCCGCCTCCAGAGCCCCTCCGCGTATGTCACCCTGAGCAGGTTCTGCGGGCCTTCCAGCGCGGCGAGCGTTGGCCTGCGAAGGGTCCAGGCCACACATAACGCCGGCCTGCATCCGGCGCGGCCGGGGGTGGTGGCCGGAGGCCACCACCCCCTCGAGGGCTACACCGAGGTCAGCTCGGCGGGCGCCGGGGCAGGCCGCGCCGAGCCACCCGCCTTGACGAACACCAGCTTGTCATCGGCCACGTCGACCGTCACCTGATCGCCGGGCGCGAACTCGCCGGCCAGGAGCCGCCGCGACAACGGGTTCTCGACCTCGCGCTGGATCACGCGCCGCAGCGGCCGCGCGCCGAACGAGGGGTCGTAGCCGCGGTCGGCCAGCCACTCGCGGGCCGCATCGGTCAGGCTGATGGTCAGGCCCAGCTCGCCCAGGCGCTCTTCGACCTCCTTGATCTGCAGGTCGACGATGCGCACCACATCGGCCTTGCTCAGGGTGTGGAAGATGATCACCTCGTCGACCCGGTTCAGGAACTCGGGCCGGAAGGTGCGCTTCAGCCCCTCCTCGATCTCCTCGCGCAGCTTGCGCTCCTCACCCGTCTCGTCGGGCATGGTGTGGAAGCCCAGGGGCCCGCCCTTGTGTACATAGCGGGTGCCGATGTTCGACGTCATGATAATGACGGTGTTGCGAAAGTCCACCTGGCGCCCGTGCCCGTCGGTGAGCCGCCCATCTTCCAGCACCTGCAGGAGGGCGTTCCACACGTCGGGGTGGGCCTTCTCGATCTCATCGAAGAGGATCACCTGGTAGGGGCGCCGCCGCACCGCCTCGGTGAGCTGGCCTCCCTCATCGTAGCCCACGTAGCCCGGTGGCGCGCCCATGAGCCGCGACACGGTGTGCCGCTCGCCGTACTCGCTCATATCGATGCGCAGGAGCGCGTCATCGTCGTCGAACAGGAACCCTGCCAGCGCCTTGGCCAGCTCGGTCTTGCCCACGCCGGTCGAGCCAAGGAAGATGAACGAGCCGATGGGCCGGCGCGGGTCCTTGAGGCCCGAACGCGCCCGGCGGATGGCATCGGCGATGGCCTGGATGGCCTCGTCCTGGCCGATGATCCGCTCCTTGAGCCGCTCCTCCATGTGCAGGAGCTTTTGCGTCTCGGCCTCCAGCATCGTGGCGACGGGGATGCCCGTCCAGCTCGCCACTACCTGGGCCACATCTTCGGCTTCCACCACCTCATCGAGGTTCTGTTCGCGCATCCAGGTCTCCTTGCCGCGCTGGAACTCTTCCTCGAGCTTGAGGCGCTGGCTCTTGAACTGGGCCGCGCGCTCATAGTCGCGCGCCTGCCAGGCCTTTTCCTCCTCGGCGTTGAGCCGCTGCAGCTCGATCTTTTGGCGGCGCAGCTCCGGAGTCAGCCCATAGATGGCGATGCGCAGCTTGGCCGCCGCCTCGTCGATGAGGTCGATGGCCTTGTCGGGCAAGTGGCGGTCCTTCACGTAGCGGTCCGACAGGCGGGCCGCCGCCACCAGGGCGTCGTCGGTGATGCGCACCTTGTGGTGGGCCTCGTAGCGGTCGCGCAGGCCACGCAGCATCTGGATGGTCTCTTCGACCGTAGGCTCATCCACAAAGATGGGCGCGAAGCGGCGCTCGAGCGCCGGGTCCTTCTCGATGTGCTCGCGGTACTCGTCGAGGGTGGTGGCGCCGATGCAGCGCAGCTCCCCGCGGGCCAGGGCCGGCTTCATCATGTTCGAGGCGTCGATCGCCCCCTGGGCGGCCCCCGCACCCACCACGGTGTGCAGCTCGTCGATGAAGAGGATGATCTCCCCTTCCGCACGCTGGATCTCCTCCAGCGCCGCCTTCAGGCGCTCTTCGAACTCGCCGCGGAAGCGCGAGCCCGCCACCATGCCGCCCAGGTCCAGCGACACGACCCGCTTGCCCAAGAGCGGCTCGGGCACATCGCCGGCCACGATCTTTTGCGCCAGGCCTTCCACGATGGCCGTCTTGCCCACGCCGGCCTCGCCAATGAGCACCGGGTTGTTCTTGGTGCGGCGCGAGAGCACGCGCAGCACGCGCAGGATCTCCTCATCGCGGCCGATCACCGGGTCGAGCTTGCCCTCGCGGGCCAGGGCGGTCAGGTCGCGGCTGTACTTCTCGAGCGTCCGGTAGCGGCTCTCGGCCTGGGGGCTCGTCACCCGCTGGCCGCCGCGGATTTCGGGCAGCACGCGCAGGATCGCCTCGTGCGTCACGCCGTGGTCGTTGAGCACGCGCGCGGCCGTCCCATCCCGCTCGGCGACGACGGCGAGCAGGATGTGCTCGGTAGATATGTACTCGTCCTTCAGCCGCTGCGCCTCGTCGTTCGAGCGCGTCAGCACGCGCTGCACCCGCGGCGTGATGTACACCTGGCCCGCCGCCAGCCCTGCCCCGCCGAAACTGCTGCGCGGGCCCGATTCCAGCGCAGTCTCGATCTCGCGCTGGATGACGTCGGGCGCCACGCCGAGCTTTTCCAGGATGCCGGGCACCACTCCATCGGGCTGGTCCAGGAGCGCCAGCACGATATGCTCGACATCAAGCTGGGTATGGTTGAAACGCTGCATGATTTCAAAGGCGCGAGCCGCTGCCTCCTGGGCTCGCTCCGTGAAACGATCGAAACGCATCATTTGATCTGCTACCTCACACTGGTCAGTGCCAACGGCCGGCCCGGGCACCCGCCAACAGCCGGCCAGCCCGCTCCGCCTCTCGCCGGCGCCGCCCCCGGGGCCCACGCCCCCCAAGTGCGCCTGTGGTATCAGGCCGGAGAGATAACGGACGTTATTGTCAACGTTAGTATAGTACGTCTGTCAAGGCCGCTCTCACGCCAGCCCGGGTGTCAATCCCAGAGTCGTCGGTGAATCTGCTGGCCACCGTCGCCGTGAGGGTCATTCTGAGCGGCAGTGACGGCCAGGCAGCACAGGCCCGCCAATTCCAGCGAAGAATCCTTGCTTGCCGTGGCATCAACCCACTCCGAGCGTGCCGCCATGGCTAGCCAGGATTCTTCGCTCGGTTGGCGCCGGGCTGAGAGCTGGCCACAGGAGCCGCTCAGAATGACAAGTAGGTCTCGCGCCGCGCCGAACGGCTGCGCCCACTCCGACGGCCGGAGTTTACGCCGACGATCCTTGGATATACCCCCTTGCCCGGTCATGCGGCCGCGGCCTGCACGGCGCGCTCGAACACGATGGCACCATTGCGCGCATCCACCTGCACCGTGTCGCCTTCCTTGAACTCACCTCTCAGCAAGTGCAAGGCCAAGGGGTCCTGCACCTCGCGTTGGATGGCGCGTTTGAGCGGGCGGGCGCCGTAGACCGGGTCAAAGCCCACCTCGGCCAGGTGTTCCTTGGCCGCCTGGGTCACCTCGAGGCCGATGCGGCGCTCGGCCAGCAGTCGGCGCAGGTGCTCCAGTTGGATCTCGACGATGCGCACGAGCTGTTCGCGGCTGAGCGACTGGAAGATGATCACCTCATCGACGCGGTTCAGGAACTCGGGGCGGAAGTGCTCGCGCAAGGCCTCCATAACGCGGCTGCGCATGGCCGCATCGTCGCGGCCGCCCAGGTCCTTGATCCACTGGCTGCCGATGTTCGACGTCATGATGATGACGGTATTCTTAAAGTTCACCGTCCGCCCATGGCCATCGGTGAGCCGGCCATCGTCGAGGATCTGCAAGAGCACGTTGAACACCTCGGGGTGCGCCTTCTCGATTTCATCAAAGAGCACCACCGAGTAGGGCCGGCGGCGCACCGCCTCGGTGAGCTGGCCGCCCTCCTCGTAGCCCACGTAGCCCGGCGGCGCGCCGATCATGCGCGCCACGGTGTGCCGCTCCTGGTACTCGCTCATATCCAGGCGCACCATGGCCTCCTCCGAGTCGAACAGGAACTCGGCCAGGGCGCGGGCCAGCTCCGTCTTGCCGACCCCGGTGGGCCCCAGGAAGATGAACGAGCCGATGGGGCGGTTCGGGTCCTGCAGGCCGGCCCGGGCGCGGCGCACGGCGTTGGCCACGGCAGCCACGGCCTCATCCTGCCCCACCACGCGCTGGTGCAGCCGCTCCTCCATGTGGATGAGCTTCTCCACCTCGCCCTCCATGAGCCTGGAGACGGGGATGCCCGTCCACCGCGAGACGACAGCGGCGATATCGTCGTCGCTAACCTCCTCCTTGAGCATGGGCGAGCTGCCCTGTACCTGGCGCAGGTGCTTCTCCTGCTCGGCCATGCGCATCTCCAGCTCGCGCAGGTCGCCATAGCGCAGCTTGGCGGCGCGCTCCAGGTCGGCGCGGCGCTCGGCATCCTCGATCTGGGTGCGGGTCGCTTCGATGCGCTCCTTGGTCTCGCGCAGGGCCTGGATGGCCTGCTTCTCCTGCTGCCAGCGGGCGGCCAGCGCGCTGCGTTTCTCCTGCAGGTCGGCGATCTCGCGCTCGATGCGCGCCAGGCGCTCGCGCGACTCGTCGTCCTTCTCCTTGCGCAGGGCCTGCGCCTCGATCTGGAGTTGCATCAGGCGGCGCTCCACCTCATCGAGCGCCGACGGCATGGAGTCGATCTCCATGCGCAGGCGGCTGGCCGCCTCATCGACCAGGTCGATGGCCTTGTCGGGCAGGTGGCGGTCGGTGATGTAGCGGTTCGAGAGCACCGCCGCGGCCACCAGCGCCGCATCTTGAATGCGCACGCCATGGTGCACCTCGTAGCGCTCCTTCAGGCCACGCAGGATCGAGATGGTGTCTTCCACGCTGGGCTCGTCGACCATGATGGGCTGGAAGCGGCGCTCGAGAGCCGCATCCTTCTCGATGTGCTTGCGGTACTCATCGAGCGTCGTGGCGCCCACGCAGTGCAGCTCGCCACGGGCCAGCATGGGCTTGAGCATGTTCGAGGCGTCCATGGCCCCTTCGGCGGCCCCTGCGCCCACCACGGTATGCAGCTCATCGATGAAAAGGATGACCTCGCCCTGCGAGTCGGTCACCTCCTTCAGCACCGCCTTGAGCCGTTCCTCGAACTCGCCGCGGTACTTGGCCCCCGCCACCAGGGCACCCAGGTCGAGGGCCACGATGCGCTTGTTCTTCAGCCCCTCGGGCACGTCGCCGCGCACGATGCGCTGGGCCAGGCCCTCGGCGATGGCCGTCTTGCCGACGCCCGCCTCTCCCACCAGCACCGGGTTGTTCTTGGTGCGCCGCGAGAGCACCTGGATGACGCGGCGGATCTCCTCGTCGCGGCCGATGACCGGGTCGAGCTTGCCGGCCCGGGCCAGTTGGGTCAGGTCGCGCCCATAGCGCTCGAGGGCCTGGTACTTGGCCTCCGGGTTCTGGTCGACCACGCGCTGCGAGCCGCGGATCTCGGTCAGGGCGCGCAGGATCGCATCATGGGTCACCCGCAGGTCGCGCAGGATGCGCGCCACATCGCCGCCGGCGAGCGTGGTCGCGGCCAGCAGGATGTGTTCGGTCGAGACGTACTCATCGCGCATCGCGCTCGCTTCGCCCTCGGCCCTCTTGAGCAGTTCGGCCGCCTCGCGCGAGAGCCCCACCTGCACGCTCGCCCCGTAGGCCTTGGGCCGCCGCTCGAGGGCGGCGCTCAGGGCACGGTCGGCCGCCTGGGGCGCGATGCCCATCTTGCTGAGGACCTGCGGCACCACGCCGTCGGCCTGGCGTACCAGTGCCAGCAGGATGTGCTCAGGTTCGATCTGGCTGTGGTTGTGTTGTGAGGCCAGCTCCTGGGCCGCCAGGAGGGCCTGTTGAGCCTTTTCGGTGTACTTGTTGATGTCCATAGTTGCTACCTTGTTTCAAAGAACGGGCGGTGAAACGCAAAACGTGAAACGTGAAACGTGAAACGTAAAACGTGAGACGTGAGACGTGAGATGTGGCCGGGTTGCGTGTTGCGTGTTGCGTACTGCGTACTGCGTGTTGCGTACTGTGCCTGATGCGGAACGTGATCCGTCGATGCTGGGCCAGGCAGCCCCAGCAGTTGCGACTCAACGCAACACGCAATACGCAGTACGCATCACGTTTTACGCATTACGTTTCACGCATCCCCGCCTCACCCCTCAGTACCTGAGCAGCGCCCCGATGCGCCCGGCTGCGCCCAGCGCCGTGCCGGCCCGCACCACCTCCACCCGCGCGCCCTGCTGGAGCGCTTTGTGCACGGCACGCTCGACGATGTTGCGCACCGGCCGGGCGTTGGCCGCGCCACAGAACAGGCAGTGCTCCGACTCGTCGATGGAGAGATAGTCGCAATCGGGGCACACATAGCCTGGTGCGACGAACCCATCCTCCACCAGGAGCGTCAGCACGCGGCCCTCCTGCAGCGCCAACAGGGTATCGGCCAGGCCGGTGACGGCCGGACCGCCGGCGTGCTTCAGGCCGATGGCCCGCTCCACCAGCTCCAGCTCGCGCTGCTCCTCCAGGTTGGCCAGGATCTCGCGCGAGCGCTCGACGACGGTGCTGTCGGGCGCGTTGGCGTCGACCGACATGGTGCCCACCACCGCCTGGCGCAGCTGGGTGGGCAGCAGGTCGAGGAAGTGGGCCGTGTTCTCTTCGGTGCCGGCCAGGATCAGGCGCGTGCAGCCATGGGCGTTGCAGAAGCGGGCCGTCGCCTCGGCCGCTGCACGCAGGTTGGCATCGGCGTGCTTCTCCATGTGGCGCTGGAAGCGTGGCGCCGACCAGCCACCCTGCTTGTGGTGCTTGACTGGCTCGCCGATCGTGTCTTGCTCGCGCACAATGCCGCCCATGTCGATCAGAAAGAGGCGGGCGCCTTCCTGGCTCACCAGCGCCACGCCATAGGGCTCATACTCATCGAGCAGGTTCGAAAGGGGCATCAGGTACGGCTTGTCGCCCACGTACACCTCGCTGCGCACGGGCACAGGCACCGGCAGCGGCTGCCAGAGGCCATCGGCCAGGCAGGAGAAAAGGATCAGCCCCTTGCCCTGCCAGTCATACTCCAGGTCCACATAGCGCGCCACCTGCTGCAGGTCCTCCGCAGGGGCATCCATCTCTCGGCCGCGCTCCAAGAGGTCGCGCAGCGTGAGCTTGACCTGATCCTTGGGGTTCCGCGAGAGGTCGGTGTCGAGATACAGGCTGAGCACTGGAGCCTTGACAGCGGTAAAGCTCGCCAATTCCCGCAGGTCCCTTGTCGCGATCACGACTCGTCCTCCTTTGGTTGGCTAGCCGGCCGCCCGCTGGCCAGTTGTCGCCGCCGGACGGTCGGCAGGTTGCGCGAGCGCTCATCGAGGAGCGCCCGCAGGCGCTCGATCTCGGCCCCCATTTCGGCGCGGATGGCATCCATCTCGCGCTGCATCTCCTCCATGCGTTCGGTCATATTCAGGATGACTTCGACCCCGGCCAGGTTGACGCCCAAATCCTCCACCAGGCGGGTGATCCTCTGCAACCGCTCGATGTCGCTGGGCGAATAGAGCCTGAGCTTGCCCCGCGAGCGCGACGGCACCACCAGGCCCAACCGCTCGTAGTAGCGCAGGGTCTGTGGGTGCAGGTCCACCAGCTTGGCTGCCACGCTGATCACGTAGCAGGGCTCATCGTGCATCGCGTTCTGTTCTTTCTCGCGCCTCGGTGATCGGGTTGCCATGATTCCTCCAAGGAACTGACGGAACTGGCGGAACTCTGGAACTGAGGGGACCGGGAGTGCAGCTCGCTCTCGTGCCTTTCGTGTCTGCCTGGCGGATGTCGCGTCCTGTTGCCCGTCAGCTCCCCCAGTTCCACAGTTCCTTCAGTTCCCTAGTCCGTTGGCCGCTCGGCCAGCGTCACCGGCACCACCTGCGGCTGGCCGTCGCGGATGATGGTCAGCCGGACCGTCTGGCCGACGCTGGCGTTCTCGATCAGGTACACCAGCAGGTCGTCGAACTGGCGCACCGGCTGGTCGTCGATGGCCGTGATGACGTCGCCCCCCACCTCAAGCTCGGTGTCGTGGGCGGTGACCCGGCGGGTAGAGGGCCGCAGGCCCGCGCGCTCGGCCGGGCTACTCTTGACCACTTCGACGACCAGCGCGCCGCGTCGGCTGGGCAGGCCCATGGCATCGGCGATATCGGGGTTCACGTCGCGCCCCGAAATGCCCAGCCAGGGGTAGACGTAGCGCCCCTCCTGGATCAGCCTGGGCACCACCCGCCGGATGAGGCTCACCGGCACGGCAAAGCCCACACCCGAATTCACCCCGTTCTGGGCATTGATGGCCGTGTTGATGCCGATCACGCGCCCCCGCGAGTCGAGCAGCGGCCCCCCCGAATTGCCGGGGTTGATGGCCGCGTCGGTCTGGATCATGCGCGGGATCGAGAAACGCCCGCCGATGGAACTCGACTCGCGCCCCAGTGGCAGCGTGCGCCCCACGGCACTCACAATGCCTGTGGTCAGGGTGCCCTGCAGCCCGAACGGGTTGCCGATGGCGATGGCGGCCTGGCCCACCTCCACCTGGTCGGTATCGCTCAGCTCCAGCGGCGCCACGCCCGCGGGCAGATGGTCGGCCTTGATGACGGCCAGGTCGCTATCGGCATCGGCGCCCACCACCTGGCCCCGGGCCTGGTCGCCGTCGGAGTAGATGACGAGAACTTCTTCGGCCCCCTCCACCACATGGTGGTTGGTCACGATGTGCGCCTCCCGGTCGATGACGAAGCCGGAGCCTTGGCCGTGCACGAACTCGTCGGGCGGCTCGCCCTGCTGAGGGTCGAAGCGGAAGGTGCCCTGCGAGCGCTTGGTGACCTGCACGTTCACCACGGCCGGGCTGGTGCGCTTGTAGAGGTCCACCAACAGCTTCTCTTGCTCGGCGACGTTGGGCAGCGAGCCCCGCACCTCGGGCAGCGGCGCCGAGAGGCCGGCCGCCGGCTGGGTGGGCGACGCCGCCCGCCCGGCGGCCGCCGCCAGGCCGCAGGGCGCGCACCCCGCCAGAGTGACCGCAAGGAACGCCATGGCCAGCCAGAGCCCTCGTTTCTTCCTCATCGACGTCTCCTGGGCAGGCGTCTTGCCCGCTGCTACCGGCTCCTGAGTTGGGCGAGCTGGCGGAACAGCTCTTTCTCCTTCTCCGTCAGCCGCTGGGGCACCTGGATGCGCGTCACCACGAATAGGTCGCCACGGGTGCCGTTGCCGAGGCGGGGCATGCCCTGCCCGCGCAGGCGAAAGACCTGCCCGCCCTGCGTCTCGGGCGGGATCTTGAGCACGATCTGGCCGCCCTTGAGGCTGGGCACAGCCACCTCGCCGCCTAAAACGGCGGTATACAGGTCCACCGGAACCTCTGTGCGCAGGTCATCGCCCTCCAGCTTGAAGCGAGGGTCGGGCAGCAGCTCGACGACCAGGTAGAGGTCACCCCGTACCCCGGAAGGGCTGACCCCACCCTCGCCCGCGATGCGGATGCGCGAGCCGGTGCGCACACCGGCAGGGATCTTGACCTCCAGCGTGCGGTTGCCCGAGCGCAGCAGGCGCTTGGTGCCGTTGAACGCTTCTTCCAGAGTGATTTGGATAGGCTGTTCAATATCCTGGCCGCGCGAGGCACCCCTGTACGCCTGCTGGAAGCCTGTGCCGCGCGTGCCCATGCCGCCAAAGATGGTCTGGAAAAAGTCCGAGAAGCCGCCCGCGCCGCCGAAGAGGTCGTTCAGGTCGCCGTACTCCACGTGGATGCGGCCGCCAGGGGCGCCCGCCATCCACTGGCTCCAGTCAAAGTCGCCGGGCCGGCCACCGGCGCGCTGCCACTGCTGGTAGTTGGCTCCCAGCTCGTCGTACTTGCGGCGCTTCTCCGGGTCCGACAGCACCTCGTACGCCTCATTGATCTCTTTGAAGCGCTCCTCTGCCGAACGGTCGCCCGGGTTCACGTCGGGGTGGTACTTGCGGGCCAACTGCCGGTAGGCGCGTTTGATTTCCTTGTCGCTGGCGTTGCGGTCGACACCCAGGATCTTGTAATAGTCCTTGTATTCCATATTTGTGAGCCTTCCGCCTTGTGTCGCTATCCGCTAATCCGGCTCGCCCGCGGCGACGCGCACGTGGGCGGGGCGCAGCAGGTACTCCCCCTGCCGGTAGCCTCGCAGTTCTTCGCCCACCACCGTGCCGGGCGGCTCAGGCCCCTCCACCACACCCACGGCCTCGTGCTCGGTAGGGTCGAAGGGCTGGCCCAACGCCTGGATCGGCTCCACGCCCTCGGCCCGCAGCACGTCCTGCAGTTGGCGATAGGTGAGGCGGATGCCCTCCACCAGCCCCTCCCGGGCCTCCTGATGGGCCAGGGCGCGCTCCAAGTTGTCGGCCACGGCGATGATGCGGCGCAGCAGGACGCGCTTGCTTTCGGCCAGTCGCTCTTCATAGAGGCGCTCCAGCCGCTTGCGCGCGTTCTCCTTGTCGGCCAGGGCGCGCAGGTACAGGTCGCGGTTCTCCGCGGCTTCGCGCCGAGCCTCTGCCAATTCACGGCGCAGGGCTTCTTCTACCGTCTCGGGTTCACTGTTGCGGGTCTCGTTCTCTTCGATCACGGCACCAACTCCGACTACGGGTGTTCGCGACGGCGCAGCCAGAGCTACGCCACCGGCGGGCTGGTGGCTGGGCATTGCGCCCTGCGGCCCGCCTGGTCTTTCGGCCTGATTATAAACCTTTAGCCAGGCATTGTCAAGGTCCTTGAGCCATGTTTTAAGAAAAACCCTGTTAAAAACCCATAAAACCTATTGACAGCGCTCATCGCCAACGGTATAATGGAGTCGAAAATCGCGCTGAGTGAGGGCATCACCCCTCGCCCAGAGAGCCAAGCAGGAGGTGTACCATGAGCATCACTCGTTGGGAACCCTGGAATGAGCTGATGTCGTTGCGCGATGCGATGAACCGGTTGTTCGAAGAGAGTTTTGTGCGGCCTGGGCGGCTCCTCGGGCTGCCTGAAGCGGGCGCTGTGCCGGTCGACATGTACGAGCAGGATGGCAAGCTGATCGTCAAGGCGCCGCTGCCGGGCGTCAAACCCGAGGACATCGAGGTGACCGTGGTCGGCGACACGCTGACCATCAAGGGCGAGACCAAAGAGGAGACCGAGGTCAAGGAGGAGAACGTCATCCGGCGCGAGCGGCGCTTCGGCGCCTTCAGCCGCTCGGTGAGCCTGCCGACCCCTGTCGACACCAACAAGGCCAGCGCCACCTATGAGAACGGCGTCCTGACGCTGACCCTGCCGGTGGCCGAGGAGGCCCGGCCGAAGGCCATCAAGGTGCAGACGAAGTAGGCGAAAAGGAACTGAAGGAACTGGGGGAACTGGCGGAACTGACGGGGAGGGGCCTGCCGATCAGTTCCCCAGTTCCCTCGTTCGAGGAGGTTTGCGATGAGCGTCTCTCGTTGGGAACCGTTTAGCGAGCTGATCAGCCTTCGCGATGCGATGGATCGGCTCTTTGAGGACTCGTTCGTGCGCCCTGCGCAGCCCGCGCAGGGCCGGGCCTTTGCGCTGCCGGTGGATGCCTACGCCACCGACAACGAGCTGGTCATCATGGCCAGTGTCCCTGGCGTCAGCCCGGATGACGTGCAGGTGACGATCGAGGGCGATACCCTGACCATCAAGGGCGAGTTCAAGCCGCCCCTGGAGAATGTGAACTATCTCTTCCAGGAGCGCCGCTTCGGGCCCTTTTACCGCCAACTGAAGATCAATATCCCGGTGCAGGCCGACAAGGCCGAGGCCACCTTCGATAAGGGCGTGCTGACCCTCACCATCCCCAAGGCCGAGGAACTCAAACCGCGCCAGATCAAGGTCAAGGCCGGCAAGTAGGCCCGCCCCGACCGCGCGTAGGCGCGGCATGCCGCTGCGGGGGCCCGCGGCAGCAAGCCGCGCCTACATATCGCTCCCACACGCGCCGCTTCGTGCCGGTTGGTCCGCGGCAACATGCCGCGCCTACGCACCTTGCGCACCTCCCCGTGCCGCGTACCCCCGCCCACACATCTCACCCCCACGCGCCCCCTCGTGCCGCGTACCCCACGCCCACACATCGCATCCGTACGCGCCGCCCCGTGCCGGGTGGTCCGCGGCAACATGCCGCGCCTACGCACCCTGCGGGCCTCTCTGCGCCGCACAACGCTACCCCCTGGCACGGAAGTTGCTACTTCCACTCAAGGACCAACCGGCACTGCGGGGCGCTCGCCCCGCAGGGTGCCCGCCCCTGCGAGCGGGTGTCCGGCCGGGAATTCTTTGAGAAGCGAGATGGATAAAGACTACAGCGTCGTCGTATTCTCTCATCTTCGCTGGCGCTGGGTGTATCAGAGACCGCAACATCTGTTGACAAGGCTGGCCAGGCACCACCCGGTGTGGTATCTTGAGGAGCCAGTCGGGGAAGATACCGACAACCCATGGCTCGAGATCGAGGACGTCGCTCCCAACGTGAGCGTCGTCCGCCCCCATTTACGCGCTGCGTACCCCTTCTACATCGGCGACCAGGTTCCCCCTCTGATCGACCTGACGACCAGGCTGGTGGCCGAGCGCCAGATCGAGCCGCTCGCGCTCTGGATGTACACGCCGATGGCCCTGCCGGTGGCACAGCGGTTGCAGCCCCTGGCCGTGGCGTATGATTGCATGGACGAGCTTTCGGCGTTCCGCTTTGCGCCGCCCGAGCTGCTGGAGCGCGAGGCACAACTGCTGGCCTGGGCCGACGTGGTGTTCACCGGCGGGCCGAGCCTGCACCGGGCCAAGGTGGGGCGCCACGCCAATGTGCACTGCTTCCCCTCGAGCATCGACGCCGCCCACTTCCGGCGTGCGTTGGAGCCCGGCACGCGCGAACCGGCCGACCAGGCTGCATTGCCGAGGCCGCGCCTGGGCTACTTTGGCGTGGTCGATGAGCGCCTCGACTATGGCCTGCTCGGTGCCGTGGCCCGCGCCAGGCCCGAGTGGCAGATCGTCATGGTGGGGCCCTTCATGAAGGTGAACCCCGACGAGCTGCCCCACGCGCCCAACCTGCACTACCTGGGGCAGCGCCCCTACGAGGAGCTGCCGGCCTATATCGGTGGCTGGGACGTGGCCATCATGCCCTTCGCCCTCAACGAAGCGACCCGCTACATCAGCCCAACCAAGACGCTCGAGTACATGGCCGCCGGGCGAGCCATCGTCTCGACGCCGATCACCGACGTCCAGGAGCCCTATGGCGAAATCGTGCACATCGCCAACGGCAGCCAGGCATTCATCGAGGCCTGCGAGCGCGCGCTGAACGAGGCGCCTGCAGAGCGCCTGCGCCGCCAGCAGCGCTGCCAGGCCGTCTTGGCCCAGACGTCGTGGGACGACACCGCAGCCCGTATGCACGCCCTTCTCGACCAGGCCGCCAACAGCCGCCTGTTCCACACCCAGACCCCCGGGAACTATTCGCGATGAACCAAGACGAGAGCGGGTGTCCGCATGCCCGGAACCCACGCAGGCTGGCAGCCCGCCGACAGGACCGGATAGCCTGGGGGGTATGGCGGCAGGAGCACTCGCCGACCACTGCCGACGCCTGCGCCCCTCCCCACCAGGATCGGGCTGTGAGGGGAGAATGCTGAGGAGGATGGTATGTGGACCGACATGTTGATCATCGGGGCGGGCCCGACGGGGCTCAGCGCCGCCTACCACTACAAGGGCGATTATGTCATCGTCGAGAAGGAGGACCGCGTCGGGGGACTCTGCCGCTCCATCTCCGACCGGGGCTTTCTGTTCGACTATGCCGGCCACATCTTTTTCACCAGCGACCCCTACGTCAGCGACGTGCTCACACCGATGCTGCTGGCCGAGAACATCCACTGGCAATACCGCGAGGCCTGGGTCTACTCTCGAGGCGTCTACACCCGTTACCCCTTCCAGGCTTCCACCTACGGCCTGCCGGTGGAGGTGGTCAAGGAGTGCATCCTGGGCGCGGTGGAGGCGCAACGCAACTACCGCAGTGATGTCAGGCCACGCAACTTTGCCGAGTTCATGCTTGCCCAGTGGGGCCCGGGCATCTGCAAGCACTTCATGGCACCCTACAACCGCAAGATCTGGACGGTGCCACCCGAGGAAATGGATTGGTCGTGGATGGCCGGGCGCGTGCCCCAACCCAACCTGGAAGAGATCATCGACGGCGCCCTGCAGCCCCAGCCCAAGCCCATGGGCCCCAATGCCCGCTTCAGTTACCCGCTGCGCGGCGGCTTCGAGGCCCTCATGCGTGGCTGGCTTCGCTTCGTCGACAGCGACCGCATCTGGACCCACACCCGCGTCACGGCCGTGGACCCGGCCGACCACCTGGCGGTGCTGAGCGACGGCCGCACGGTGCACTATGAGCACCTCATCAACACCGCGCCGCTGCCCGAGTTCCTGAAGCTCATCCCAGACCTGCCCGACGACGTCCAGGAGGCCGGCCGCCAGTTGCGCACCGTCTCCGTCCGCTGCGTGAACCTGGGCGTGGCCCGCCCCGACGTGAGCGACAAACACTGGATCTACTACCCCGAGGGGCGACCCCTCTTCCACCGCATCTTTGTCCAGTCGAACGTGTCGCCCCACGTGGCGCCGGCAGGCTGCAGCTCGCTCACCGCTGAGATCAGCTACTCGCCGAGCAAGCCTCTGCCGGCCGAGGGCCTGACGCTGATCGAACGGGTGATCGACGACGCCCAGGCCGTCGGGCTCCTGCAGCCGTCGGACACCATTCTGGTGGCCAACGAGGCCGACATCCCCTACGGCTATGTTCTGCCCGACCTGCGCCGCGATGCGGCGGTAGCCCGCATCGTCGAGTGGCTGAGACCACTGGGCATCATCGCCGCCGGCCGCTTTGGCGAATGGAAGTACCTGAACACCGACCAGTGCTTCCTGGCAGGGCGCAGGGCTGCAGAGCTGGCGGCGCCCGTGGCCACGGCACGCAGTTTCGTGTTCCGCCATCCGGCCCCGCATGTAGCAGTCCGCGAGCCGGCGCTACTCGTGACGGCCCGCGACCAGAGGCCGGCCAAGAGCAAGGATGTGCTCTGACCTGTGACGATTGTCGACGCCCATCTGCACGCCTCGGGCCGCGAGACGGCCACCGAGGTCCTGGCGGCGCTCGATGAGGCGGGGGTCGACATGGCCTGCGTCCTGGCCCCCTTCCTGACGCCGCCCTATAGCCTGCACGACGCGGCATCGCTGCGCGCGGCCAACGAACACCTGGCCGCGCTGGTGCGCGGCCATGGCGACCGCCTGGCGGGCTTTGCTGTGGTCAACCCGGCCCTGCCCGGCGCCCCCGAAGAGGTGGAGCGCGCTGCGAGCCTGGGCCTGCGTGGGCTCAAGCTGGTGCCGGCGGGCTGGTACCCATACGAAGAGAGGGCCCTGGCTGTATACGCCGCCGCCGAGGCGGCCGGCCTGCCCGTGCTCTTCCACTCGGGCATCTTTATCGACGGGCGTTCGAGCCGTTTCTGCCGGCCTGCCTACTATGAAGCGGTGCGCGACACGCCCAAGTTGCGCGTCTCGCTGGCCCATCTGGGCTGGCCCTGGAGCGATGAGGCCATCGCCGTGGCGCTCGTGGACCGCATCAAGGGCGTCGAGCCCCAGGGCTGCCAGTTCCGCCTCGACATCTCCTTCGGGCCGCCGCCGCCCTACCGCAAGCAGGTGGTCGGGCGGGCCTGGCAGGTGCTGGGCGCCGAACTGCTGATCTACGGCAGCGACCGCTTCCTGCCCTGCAGCGGCGCCGACCTGCGCCAGGCCCACAGCCAAGCCCGGGCGTTGCTCGATGGGTTGGGGCTGAGCGAGCGTGAGGCGGGCCTGGTGCTGGCCGGGAACGCTCAGGCCTGGCTCAAGCATGCGCCAACCGACAAAGGAGGCGCCTGATGGGCCCGCGGCACGGACCTTGCCGCAACCAACGGTGGACCGCGCATCGCCGGCCCTGACTTGTCGCCAACCCGGCCGGCGAGAGGACGGAATGAGGATGGAGTCCTTACAAACAGAACCTGCGTCACTACGCGTGCTCGAGGTGGTGGGCAACGCCATCGTCGGCGGCGTCGAGCGGCACGTGCAGGCCCTCGTGGAGGGGCTGACCGCCCAGGGGTTTCGCATGCGCGCCCTCTGCCCGTTCGAAAGCCCCTTCACCGACGCCCTGCGCGCCAGCGGCTGCCCGGTGCACATCGCCATGATCGAACAGTCGCTCGAATGGCGCTCGCTGCTCATGGCGGCCGAGCTGATCCGCCGCCACCAGGTAGACCTGGTGCACACCCACCTCTTCAACGCCACCCTGTTGGGGAGCGTGGCCGGCACACTGGCCGGAGTGCCGGCGGTGGCTACCATCCACGGCAACACCCTCCTGGCCGAGGAGGCTGCCGTGGCGCGCCTGACCGGCGCCCACCTCATCACGGTCTGCACGGCTGCCTACGGCATGGCCCTGTCACTGGGCCTCGCCGAGGATCAGGTCAGCCTGATCCCCAACGCCGTCGACAGCCAACGCTTCAGCCCCGAACGCGACGGTAAGGCCTTCCGCCGGCGCATCGGCGTGCCCGAAGGCGCGCCACTGGTGGGCATGGTGGCCCGGCTGTCTCCCGAAAAGGGGCCGGACCTCTTTGTGCAGATGGCGAGCGCCGTGGCCGCTGCCCGGCCCCAGGCGCACATGGTGTTGGTAGGCGATGGTCCCATGCGCAGCCAACTCGAGCGGCAGGTGGCCAACCTCAACCTGGGCGGCCGCCTGCACCTGGCCGGCACCACCGAGGATACCAGCCAGGTCTACCCGGCCCTCGACGTGGTCTGCCTGACCTCGCGCATGGAGGGCATTCCGCTGACTCTGCTGGAAGCCATGGCCTCGGCCCGCCCCGTGGTGGCCACCAATGTGGGGGGCATCCCCGAGCTGGTGGAGATGGGCGAGACCGGCTGGCTGGTGGCCCAGGGCGACATGGCGGCCTTCAGCGAGCGGGTCCTCTGGCTGCTCGACAACCCCGAGCGGGCAGCGGCCATGGGCCGGGCGGGGCGCCTGCGGGTGGAGGAATCGTTCGACCTGCGCAGCCAGACGGCCAGCATAGCGGCTCTCTTCCGGCGCTTGGCCGGAAACCGGCGCCCGCAGCCCCTGGCCACGCTGCGCCTCGACCAGGTCTACGGCCACGCGCGGGTCTCCTGACGGCGTCTTCGGCAGAACTGCGCCAGGCCATAGCCAGCCGGGCACCCACGAGGGGCTTGGGCCGTCGGCAGACATGCCAAGCACATCGCACCCCACAGCGAGGCATCGATGCAGCAAGAGAATCCCTTTCCCAGCTTTTGGATGGCAGGGTTTGAGTGCTCGAGCCAGGTGCACTACCGCGGGCGCGGGCGCCTCGACTACACCGCCGTCCTCGAACACGACCGGCGCGCCGAGGCCGACTATGCCCTGCTGGCGCAGTTCGGCATCCGCACCGTGCGCGACGGCATCCGCTGGCACCTGATCGAACGGCGCCCCGGCCAGTTCGACTGGTCGACGGTGGAGCCTCTGCGCCGCGCCGCCGAAAAAGAGGGCGTCTTGGTGATCTGGGACATCTGCCACTATGGCTGGCCCGACGACGTGAGCCCGCTCGAACCCAGCTTCCCCGACCGGTACGCCCGCTTCGCCCGCGCCTTTGCCCGGTACATGAAGGACTCGTCGGATGCGGTGCCCTTCTACGCGCCCATCAACGAGATCTCGTTCCTCTCTTGGTGCACGGGCGAGGTGGCCATCTTCGCGCCCTTTGGGCGCGGCCGGGGCAACGACGCCAAGTTCAACTACATCCGGGCGGCGGTGGCCGGCATCGAGGCCATCTGGGAGGTGGAACCCCGCGCCCGCATCGTGCACACCGACCCCATCATCCGTGCCATCGCGCCGCCCCACCGGCCCGACCTCTTGCGCGAAGCCAAAGACAAGTGTGAGTCGCAATTCCAGGCCTGGGATATGCTGGCCGGCCGCCTCGAACCCCAGTTGGGCGGCCACCCACGCTACCTCGATATCCTGGGGCTGAACTTTTATCCGCACAACCAGTGGGAGATCAATGGCTGTACGCTGACCCGGTCGGACCCACGCTGGCTCGACCTGCACCAGCTTTTGGCCGGCGTGTACGAGCGCTACCGGCGCCCGTTCTTCATCGCCGAAACCTGCGGCCGTGGCCCCACGCGCGGGCCGTGGCTCGACTATATCGCCGGGCAGTCGCTGCTCGCGCTCGAGCGGGGGCTGCCGCTTTGGGGCATCTGCCTGTACCCCATCATCGACGCGCCCGATTGGAACACCGGCCTTTACCAGCACTGTGGCCTGTGGGATGTGGTGCCTACCCCCGCCGACCCGCTGGCCCGCGTGCTCAATCAGCCCTATGCTGAAGCGCTGCGGGCCGCCCAGGCGCGGCTAGGTCAAGCCCTCGCGTGCCTGCCAGAGCGAGCTGTGGGGGCAGAATGGGTCGCGCCCACAACCGGCTTCTACGCTCCGCGCTCGCCCGGTACTGAACCCTAAAAGCTGGATAGGTTCCGGCCTTGTAGCGGAGCAAGATGCCCGGACCAGAACCCGGCGCCCACTGTGGCGCGTACCTGCATGAGGATCGAGATGACAACCCCTGCCGAACAGCCTGTCGCAGGCGTCCACATCTGCTTCTTCACCGACAGCCTGGAGCCGAGTGGCCTGGGCGTGCACCTGTTGAACCTGATGCGCTGGTTGAACCCGGCGCGCTACGAGATGTCGCTCGTTTGCCCCGATACACCCGGCGGCCGGTGGCTGATGGAGCGGGCGGCCTGCGTGGGGGCCGTGGTCCACCCCCTCACCGTTCGCGACCGGCGCGACCAGGCCAGCATCGACCGGCTGTACCACATCCTCACCAGCGAGCGGGTCACCATCTTCCACAGCCAGGTGGGCATCTCGTGGGAGGGCATGTTGGGGCTGCGCATCGCCCACCGGGCAGGGGTGCCGGTCCGCGTGGTGACGGAGCACCTGCCCTACCTGCTCACCCACCCTGGCCAGGTGGCCGAGCACCGCGAGACCACGCGGCTGGCCCACCGCGTCATCACGGTGTCGGAGGGCGCGCGGCGGACCTTTCTGGAGCGCGGCTACCCGGCGGCCCAGTTCATCTGCATCCACAACGGCGTCGAGCTGCCGCCCGAGCGGCCGCTGGGCGAGGCCGCACGCGTGCGCCAGGAGCTGGGCGTGCGCCCTGGAGCGCCGCTCCTGCTCACCGTGGCCCGCATGACCTGGCAGAAGGGCCACAGCACCCTGCTGGCGGCGGCGCACAAGGTGGTGGCGCGCTACCCGCAGGCCTGTCTGGCCTGGGTGGGCGACGGCCCCGAGCGCCCCCAGCTCGAGGCCGGGGCCCGAGCCCTCGGCCTGGCCGGCCACATCCGCTTCCTCGGCCAGCGCGACGACGTGCCCGCTCTGCTCGGGGCGGCCGACCTCTTCGTCCTCCCTTCGCGCTTCGAGGGGCACCCTCTGGCCGTGTTGGAGGCCCTGGCCAGCGGGCTGCCGGTCGTGGGCACGCGCGTCTGTGGGCTGGAAGAGGCCGTGGCCGACGGCGAGACCGGCCTGCTGGTAGCCCCCGACCGGCCCGACGAGTTGGCCGCCGCCATCCTCGAGCTGGCCGGCAACAGCGAGCTGCGCCGCCGCATGGGCCAGGCCGGCCGCGAGCAGGTGGCCGCCCGCTTCACCGCCCGCGCCATGGCGCGCGCCACTATGCAGCTCTACGAGAGCCTGCTCTGCGAGGCACTCGGCAGGACGGACGGGGAGTGAGGGAACTGACGGAACCGGAGGAACTAGGGGAACTGAAGGAATGGGCGGCCCCTCAGTTCCCCGAGTTCCGTGGCGCCGCCATCTCCCCTGGCAGGCTTGTTGCTGTATGCCAGTTGGGAGGTCAGGGCATGACAGTGCGGGTGGGCCTGATCGGCGCGGGGTTCATCGGCGTGCGGCACCTGAGGAACCTGGCGGCCATCGATGGGGCCCGTGTGGTGGGGGTCGCCGACGCCGATGGGTCACGCGCCCACGAGGAGGCCGAGCGCGTGGGCGCCCGTGGCTACGGCGACTGGCGGTCGATGCTCGAGGCCGAGCGCCCCGACGCCGTCTACCTTTGCCTGCCCCCCTTCGCCCACGGCGAGCCCGAGCAAGCCCTCATCGAGCGCGGCATCCCATTCTTCACCGAGAAGCCCCTGGCCGCGACCGCCGAGGCGCCCGAGCGCATCGCGGCGCAGGTGCAGGCGCGGGGGCTGATCACCGCCGTCGGCTACCACTGGCGTTATCTCGACACCCTCGACCTGGTCCGCCAGATCGTGGAAGCGCACACCCCCCGGCTGGCCCTCGGCTACTGGATCGACTTTGTGCCCCCGCCCCCCTGGTGGACGGACCGGCGGGCCTCGGGCGGCCAGGTGGTCGAGCAGACCACCCACATCCTCGACCTGGCCCGCTACCTGCTCGGCGAGCCGGAGTCGGTCTTTGCCGCTGCCTGCCACGCTGGGCTGAGCCGCCACCCCGGCAGCGACATCGACACGGCCAGCTCGGCCACTCTGCAATTCCCATCCGGTGCCATCGGCGTCATCACCTCCAGCTGCCTGGTCCACTATCCCCACCGCATCGGCCTCTGGCTCTACGGCGAAGAGCTCATCGTCGAGTGTCGCGAGTTCTCGCTGCGCATCGAAACGCCCCACGGCACCCAGGTCCACGAACCCCAGCTCGACCCCTTCTTCGCCGAGGACCAGGCCTTCATCCGCGCCGTGCAGACCGGCGACCCGGCCGGCATCCGCGTGCCCTACGGCGAAGCCCTGCGCTCGCACCGGCTCACCATGCGCGTGGTCGAATCGGCCGCCGCCCGCCGCCCCCTGGCCCTCACGCCCGAGGGCTTGACAGCCCAGGGCTAATACTTCAACCGTCGCTGCTCATGAACTTGTGGCCGCCGGGCCAGGGACCGGGCTACACGCTCCGCTCCTCGCCCGGTGCGAAACCGTTTGGGGGGTTTGGCGGGATGGCTGGCGCCGGCCGCCCGCGGGCGGCCGGCG
>Ga0078972_1007197_pt1 | contig 25120 bp, 44 predicted proteins | sample YelNatPaOPGAMG01_FD_67568 | JGI IMG/M metagenome (GOLD analysis project Ga0078972, IMG submission 67568) | Hot spring thermophilic microbial communities from Obsidian Pool, Yellowstone National Park, USA - OP-RAMG-01 (SPADES assembly) (version 2) | ecosystem: Environmental > Aquatic > Thermal...
TACATTGAGAATAATGCCTTTAGATATTCTTGTATTTCAGGTTGAGAAACTAACATAACACTTATTGAAAGTACTCCAAAACCCATTATTAAAAGCAATATTCCCAGTAAAGCAAAATAAACAGCTATTATTTTTATACCAAACATTTTTCTCCACTCACTTTACACATGCTCTTAGCAATCCAGTTGCTATATCATGGTGTAATTCAACATTCTTCAATTTAATAAACTCTACACTATCAAACTTATGCTCATTTTTGCAAAACTGACAAACCTTTAACACTTTACCATCTTTTTCTGCTAAATATCTTGCTCTTCTTTCTCTACAAATATCGCATGCCTGATGCTTCAAAAGAAAAGTGAGAACTTCAGATTTGCATTCTGGACTACAATATATTATCTTAATCTTCTTGTTTTTTCTATCTATCTTATAAACAGCATTATTAACTGACAAAATAAAAGTCAATTTAGGTAAATTCTCTTCCCGAATATACGAAACCTCGAACATTACTCTTTCTCCATCAATCTTCTATTTTATTGTTGCTATATGTCTAACTTTTCTTACTCTATTCTTCCACAAAAAATCTTTAACTTCAGAGTAGTCAGTAGCAAAATCTAAAGACTTATCAATTTCATTTTTCCATGAATATTCTTTAAGATATATGCGCATATCTAAAGGCTCATTTTTTGATGTAATGACAATCCTCACTTCTTTAAATGGTGAATCTATTGGTTCTAAAAGAACCCAAGAGCTATATTTTGGTTGTCGTTGCTTTTCCAAAAATGCTTCAAATTTTCTAGTTTTAACACCTATTATATCTTCTTTCATGATATTTTACACCTTGATGACTTTAATCTTTTTCTGTTAATATCCCATAAATACCTAACAGTAATGGGATGAATGGTAAGATTACAATTGTATTTAATATATCATAAGTTATGAGCAATAAAGAACATATCAGGAGCATTATTAATCCATTAGTCCACAATGGAAAACTCACTTCATCTTCTCTGTCGAAAAAGTATTTGTGAACATAAAAGTTTGCGAATCCTATAACTAGTGGAAACAGTAAAACAATTACTGCAATGAATATTATTCCAATTGGATATCTGTAACCAATCAAATATACAAGATAAGTTGAAGACAGATAAATGAAACTCCAAGATAAAAATAGAATTAATGCACCATGAATATATATCTTAAGAAAATCAAGAATTTGCATATTTGCTCAACTCCTCCAATAAGACAGAGTTGTTTCTAATATTGTAGTTGTATGGTGGTGAACTGCTACTCCAATCATGTATCCAAGCTTGTGTTATTTCCAAATTTTGAAAAGTTTTAATTGCAGACAAAATAAAGTTTTTCTGTGCTTCTTTGTTTTCTGCTACATAGCCGAATTCTGCTACTATAATAGGCTTATTTGACATTTTCTGTAATGCTCTATAAAAGTAATAGAATGTTTGTATTCCAGCGTCCATGTAAATGTCTATTCCAACAAAATCTAAATATGGACACAGTTTAGCTGGAACATCAGACCTTATAATTGCAACTGGAGAAAAATTAGTGTAAAGTAAAGGTTTACAATTGTACTTTTGTGTAGCATTAACAACTTTATTATAAGCGTCGGTGAATAAGTTATAGAGTTCTTCTGGGATAAGTGGATACTGTAAAGTCCAACCAGTTAAAAGTTCAGGCTCATTTAATATTTGAACATAAGTTATATATTTACCCCACTTTTCAAAATAGAAATCTACACTCTCTTTTGGAATATACTGTGTTACTGTTTCAGAAACCATTAAAGCAACACTAAAATTGTAATGTTCAACTAACTCAAAAAACACTTTTGTCAAATTGTAACTGTTGCTTAAAATATCAGTTATGTCAGTGTAAAGTGGTATTCTAATAACTTTTATTCCTGTCTTATTCATTAAGTCAAAGTTTTGATATAAATCCCAATCAGTATCAGTGCTATACCAATATGTTACTCCAAGAGTAAGTTTAGAGTTGCTGATGTTCAGATTAACAAGTAGAATGTTTGGAATATACAAATGCAAAAGAACAAGTGAGATTATTAGAATCGCTGGGAAAATATATTTCCTAAACACTATTGTCTCCTCTTCTTATACACAATAAGTGATATTACAATAACAGTGATAAGCACAAAATATAAAATGTTCTTTTCTACAAACAACCAATCATAAAGCAAATTGCCAACAATAAAACTTTTAGTTGACAAATTCTCTGCTACACTATAACTTCCAAAACTCATCACTTTAGCATGAAAAGTATATTCTCCTTCAGGAACACTGAACTCTACAGATACAGTTTTAGGTTCATCAGTTGTAGCGTAAACAGTCATTGTTTCGTTTAAAATCACATTTCCTGTTCCGTTAACTGTAACACACCAATTAACTATAGCGTCACTTCCTATTGTTACACTATCTAAAGGAGTTGGTTGAACAATAAAAGTCATCTTTATAGTATTTTTTAAAGTAAACGGAAGTTCAAGAAATACATGTTCGCTTGATGTTACTGATATTATGTCAAATTTCACAGAGGAAATATTAGGTGTGCTTGGCGTTTGGTTAGGTGTTTCTTCTTTTGTTATGTAAACATCACCATTACTTGTAGTAAAAGAAATAGGATTAGCATTTATGTCTCCTAACAAAACATCCTGTAATGTCAAAGTGTCATTTCCTTCATTTACTGCATTAAAAGTTATTTTCACTAATGAACCACTTCCACTTTTAGCAGTTTCTGGACTTAACAGAGAAATTGCATACCAAACATACCCTTCAGTATTGTTTATCTCTTTTTTAAACTCCATTATGTTTGAGTCTGGAAAGAACGAGCCTTTCGTTAATGAAGTTGCTTGTAATAATGTTTTATTGAAATAAAGTTTAAACTCATACCCATATAATCCAATAACATCTGCAATTCTAACTTCAATATTAAAACTGTTATTTACTTTTGTTTCAATAATATTCGGATACACATAAACTATTGCGTCAGGAGATGCAAATATTACATTAACAAATAAAAAAGTGAACAAGAACAATAAAATAACATATTTTCTAATCAAAACTTTTCACCAAAATGACTACTTAACAATATACCATCATAAATGTTTATCACATTATCCTTATTCAAATCTTTCTTAATATCCCAATTAGGATTATTACTACTCATTCCCCAGCTATTTCCTAATAGTATTCCATCATAGATATTTATCCAGTCATTTCTGTCTATGTCTCCAATAAGCACATTATAAACTTTAAAAGTAACTACAACTGAATATGAACCAGACATACTTGATTTAGCATAAACGTCAAAAGTTAACTTTTCATTCTGTCTCAAATTGTAGTAAGTAGCATTAGAAACTATTATTTGCGAATTAGTTATGTTTATGAAGTAAGTGCCATTAGCACAAATATAATGAAATTTTATAACTGAAGAGTTCGTAACACTATAAACTTCAATATAAACATCCTGATAATAATTAGAGAAATTGTTTAACCATTCATGAGCACCTTCGTGTTTACTATAACTATCTGGAAAACAGTATAAACTGTCATTCCAATTTTCAGTTGCATAAGCAACCTTAATAGGCTTATTTACAAAAAAGACAGTTACAACTAACAAAACAATAAATAGTAAACTAATGAATAACTTAACTAATCTACTCAACTACTTCACCAGAAATAGAAAAAGAAATGGAGAATTTATGGGTTCTCTACTTTCAACTCAAATGTAAACGTTGAACTTCCTGTAGCGCCTGAAGTTGCTGTTATTTTCAAGTAGATTGTGTATTTAGTATTAGCAGCAGTGGTAAACGATTCCCATGCTGTTGGAAATGATGGAACACTAGTCCACTCATGAGTGTAAATAGTTGCAGTAGAATTGTAAATAGTAATATTAAGACTGGCAATGTTTGTTGATGTTGTAAGGCTACTCCATCTGAAATATGCAGTGTGACCAGTTGTAGTGTCCCAATCCCAAACTCCATAAGTGATGTTTTCATCTATTGTTGTTATGCTTGGAAATATGTTTACAGCATAGTTAAAAGTGTTAGCCTTTGAACCATCAGTCCAATTTACAAAGCAAACTTTAGGATTAGCAACAACAGTTGCACTAGTAGTCCATTGTAATACAACATAGGCAACAGCAAACGCAGTTCCAACACTTGCCAAAACAACTATTAAAATCAATGGAATCAGCAGTTTTCCTATTTTCAACTTTCTATTTCTGAACTGTACTTTTTGTTGACTCATGTTTTCTTCAACATCCTATTTTTTATTCTTTTTATCCTCTTGGAGAGCCTCGATTTGAAGCTCTCATTCAAGGGATTAACAAATATGCAACTTCCAACAACATAAACTATAAGATAACTATAAGAAGTCGTGTTAACATAATTCTGATTAGCATTCGCAGTAAACATGTAACCCTCACTATTTATTAGTTGTGTAGTGTTTCCAACAACTAAACTGTAAGAGCTTCCACCGTACAAAGTGAAAGTTAAAGTGTTATTAGGAAGATTAGTTAAAATTATTTGTCCATTACTGTCTGATATTCCACTTTTAATCTTGTTACCTTCAGTGCTTGAAGCGTTAAATACTGTAACATTAACATTTGCTAACTTGGCACTTCTAACAGTTTCTCTAACATTCACTACGACATCAAAAAGATTACATTGAACATTAATCGTCTTATCACTGTCCATTGTAACTGAAAATGTTCCGTTAATCCAGAAACCGTAATAACTAACGTTAATATTTACTGTTCCATAGACAAGAGTCCAATTAGCCCAACCATTACTGTCACTGACTAGAACATCATTATCCTTATACACATAAGCACCACTAATAGCATCGGATAAATCGTAATCCATAACTCTAAGATTTAAATTATAACCAGTAGTCCACAAGTGAAGTAAAGCACAATCTATCTGCCAACTACTTTGTGATGTATCGCCTGATTCTGTTGCACCTATAAACCTAATTGTAAATGTAGAACTTGTAACATAATCTGAAACTGAAACATTATTCCATTGACTTGCACTCAAACTTGCCATAACATTAACCCATGAAGAACCGGTCCAAACATCCACTTTTAATGCTTCACTGTTTAATGTCCCTGTATATATGCATAAGTATTCGTTTTGTTGATTATAATCTACGTTTATCCATTGAACTTCTAAATCTAACTGATAGTTTGAAATCCACTTGGGCTTTAGTGCAATACTTATCCTTCCTTGAACAAATGAAGTAGCAACTGTGGCTGTTGTTGAACCATAATTTCCAGCGTTAGTCATTGTTCCAGCCGCTACACCAAAACCGCCACCATTTCCTGAGTTAGTATAATAATCAACCTTTTGTGCCAAACCTGAAAGGTTCGGATTAGTCCAGCCTGAACATTGAGAAGTAGTAGTGTCTGGACCAGTTGCAACGGCAACTACAACCATACAGCCGGGAACAGTTGTCGTGGCTCCAGGAATTGTAACGCTTGTGCTTGCGGTTGTTAGAACATCACCTGCAGTGACATCCCATGGGTTTCCAGTTTCAACAACATTTCTGAAAGCTAAAATTCCAGCACAAATATGGTCTCCTGGGTCAGCAATAGTAGGTGCAGTTTCACTTGAAGTAGCTCTTCTCCAAAAAATTGTTAAACATGTAGATGAAGTGCCACCTGCAGTGCCTGTTCCTTGAGGAGAATTTGCAACAGCAGTCCACCCAGTAGGCGCAGTAACCGCTTGATTTGCCGTTTCACAGAACAAAAGGAAAATGTCATTTGCTTGCCACCCAGTAGGCAAAGCAGGAGTAACAGCACCTGTTCCAGACGCTTTAGCTCCAGCACCAACATAGCTTATTGTAGCGTAACTTCCATAATCTCCCTCAGTTAAAGTATCATAGTTGTTGTCTGTAGCTTTCATATAATCAAAATTACTATGTGTTCCTTTATCTGCTTGTCCATCTACATTGCTTGTTTGGTCTACATAATCTTCAATGTTAGTTCCTTGAGCAAAAGCTAACGGTTTAACAGGGATTTGAATAGAAGAAAAGTAAACAGAATAAACTAAGACAACAAATACTAATGTAAGAACAGTTAGAACAGTTAAAGATTTTATTACACTATTCATAATTTAACATTCCGTTTTCTCTTCACTAAGCTATATACCACTAAAATTGCAATTACTACAACTGCTACAAAGAATGGGTTATCATACCTAAAGAAATTATATGGTTCATTTACTGAATACGTGAATGTTTTAGGTTGCATTTCTACTACTCCGTGAAGTTCAATCACAAAAACATAAGTTCCTGTCTTTTCGAATGTGTATGTGACTTTTACTATGTTTGTGCCCGCTGGAACTATATCATAAGACGAAATGCTAGACTTTACTCCTTCGGAATTTATCACTGTTATGTTTACATCACTTGGATTTACATTTAATCCTTTAGCTTCGAACTTCAAATAGAAAGTGTTAGTTCCAGTTACGAAACTTTTTATTAACTGACCACTTGAGTCTGTCATATAGATAATTATTGTGGGTTTAGTCATTTTCACTGTCAATGAATAGGAAGTTCCAAGATAAGTATTTGATGAAAGCTCAAGTGCTAAGCGAATATCTCTATCATCTGCTGTGCCATAATATTTGAAAAGACAAGCTTTCACATAAATGCTGTAATCTTCCTTGTAAGATTCATAAGGAATTGAGTTTCCAGTTTTTTCATCTATCAAAGTAAGATTTACTATATTGAAATCACTTGTATAATTATTTGCTTCCATTACTCTGAAAACTGCATTAAAATCTACATCACCTGATAAGTCATATGTTTGAGTAAGTTGAGTTTCGGAAACTATAGTTAAAGACGCTTTCACAGTTAAAGTAAAAGACTTTACAAATACATTCAAGTCAGCATCGTAAAAGTCTAAACTATATGTTCCCCCCGTTGTAAAACCATATGTAAAAACAGCTATACCACTTCCATCAGAATAAACTTCCTTTGTGTCGATTTGGACTCCATCCTTCGCAATATTAATTTGGATAGGATAGTTTGGTTGGGCTACGTCTTGGATTTCTGGCTTTAATGTGTAGTTTCCTATGGTATTTTCAGGCAATGATGATGGTCCAGTAATTTCAATATCTGTTAATGGTTGTCTAGTAAATGTTATAGTTAAAGTTTTAGTATCTGGAACTATTATTGTACCTGAATTAGGCTTTGGAACATATCTGACATCTAATGACTCAACAGTGAATGTAAAGGCTCCTCCGTTGATGTTGTAAGTTATGTAGTCGTACGTCGTAGTATTTTCAATATTATTAAAAACTACTTTCCAACTCGTGCCTGAAGGAAGTCCGCTTTCTATAAACTTAACAACATATAATACATTCACCTGTTTTGTGCTAGAAGCTTGCTTATCATTATTATCTGTAACTGTAATAGTTACTTGATAAGTTCCGCCATTTAAGTATGTGTGAGAAACATTTTGTCCAGAACTAGTAAAACCGTCTCCAAAATTCCAAGAAAAACTTTTAACGCCGTACTCAGAATAATAAGTTGCAGTAAAAGATACAGTGTAACCCTCAACTGGATTTGATGGAACCCATGAGAAATCAACACTCAATGGATAAGCACTAACGCTAACACTTTGACTTATTGTTCCTGTTTGTCCATAGATATTCGTTACAGTAAGCTTAACAGTCCAAGAACCTTCAATTGGAAGAGTGATACTCATGTATGGGTCACTTTCTACGATATTCCAATACAGAGTTCCATTCGGTTCATAAAATTCCCAAGTATATGATGTAATATTTGTTCCAGTAGAAGAGCTTGCGTTAAACAGAATATTGTCAGCAGTATTTGGATTGCTTGGGCTATAACTGAAACTAGCTATTGGAGGGGGAGGAAACTTAAAATAACTGACTCCTGTAATCTGTTCATAGTCTGTTCCATAATAAATTCTCGCATAGTATTTACCTGCAACAGTATCGTAACCATAGTCAATCGAATACCACAACTCTCCTTTCACAGAGAACCAGCCTGCATTTAACACTTCGCTAAGAAATGATACATCTAAAAATTTCGTGTTGTCCGCTTTAAAATAGAGTACTATTTTAATGGATTCATCTGAATAAATAGTACTGTTAAAATCAACTGAAAATGAAGCAGCAATACCTGTAAGTTCGTGCACTTTGTAGCTAGCTAATAATCTTTCTGAACTAAGTTTATATGCTTTGAAATCTACATAAAAGTAAACGGTTCCTGAAGGAACGTAAGCTTGAACGTATGACAATTTGCCTGTAGGACTAGTAGATAAAGTCAAATCGCTTCTGAAATACCAAGTGACAGGACCAACTAACTCAAACTTTGGCAAGTAACCAGTAAAGAAAAGAACAAAGAATACAATCAAAAGAAGTGCAATGACAAGAAGTAGTCTCGATTTACTCATAAGCTAAACTCTCTTTTAAATGAATAATATCTACATTCCTATTGTACTCAGCCCAACTCTTCTTACCCCACTTTGAAATATGGAAATGCTTTTCTATCTCTTCTGCCAAAGTATGTATAGGATAAGGATAAACTTCACTAACTGGAAAGTGATTGAAGAATGTTTCGTAAATCCATTTTTCTACTGTCTCATGCACACTCACAGATAATATCCAGCGTTCTCGTTTCAAGTCGTCATCAATTCTAATAATATTTCTATTCCTTTCTTTAAACCAATCACCGACTTGTTCTTCACTTCTGACAATTTTTATCTTTGAAATTGGAAGTGGAACATGTTCTAGATAAACAATTATTTTACTGTCTTCGATTTCAGCAAATGTTACTCTCATTCTCTTTAGTAGATTAACAAGTTTAGTAGAGATTCTTGGCATTTTTAATCACACATTGAAAGAAAAGAAAGGAATTTATTGTGTTGATGCTTCTTCTATCTCTATTTCTTCTACTTCAATGTAGATATTGCCATAACTATCCTTCGAAATGCTACCAGAAACTTCTACTCTTTTGCCAATAGCGTCTTGAGTCAATCCCAGAACTGTTGGGTCTGCGACTAGTTGTCCATTATGTTTCAGATATATTGTTATGTTTGGCGTAGAGAATGACATTGTTGGATAAACCCACTGATATGATTGTAATTGAACAGCTAATACTTCCCACTCTGATGCTGAAATTGTTCCTATTGGAAAAACAGGAGGAGTCGCATTCACTAAAATTCCAGTTATTGTAGTGTAAGGTTTAGTTGGCGTATATGCTGTTCCCGTTTTAGCGTATATTGTTCTATCTATAACCTTAGACCAAGAAAACATTGATGAAGTGATGCTTATCTCAATATGTATATCTATGCGCAAAGTAACATTGTCAGGAATTGGGTTCAGTATAAGAACTTCTATCTTTCTGTCTGCTCCGCTTGTGAAGTTGAATGTTTTACTGAAATACACTTCTCCTGTTTCATTATTGCTTATAGTCATTGTTTTATATATACTCACTGTAACTCCGTATTGACTTAGCTTTTCCATAAATTCGTTCCTAGTGGACTCTTTAACAGTATAATTGTTAAATGGTGGAAAGTTTGTTATAGTTTTTCTATATGTTTCCACGTTTATAGTCATATTGTAGCTTGAAATACTTGGTGAAGCAGTTTGAACATCGCTTGAAAAACTTACACCAACATATGTTGCTTCTGTAGTAAGCCCTGGAACGCCTGGAATTGAAAGCTGCCCAGTATAGACCAGATATCCGCCGATAGCTATTGCCAACATCACTACTACGGCTATTACTGCATATTTACTCATGCTATTCACCTCTTTTCATCTGCGGAAGCCTTTTATTAGCTTCCTTTACAGTGAAACAGGTGACCGTCAAAGTTCCTCCACAAAAAGGACACTTTCTAAAATGTTTAAACAAGTGCATAATTCTGTTGCAACTTTTACAAACATAGATTTTTTGGAACTGTTTTTCTAACTTTTCCATTACTTTCTCTCCCTTGGGTCAACCCATGCAAAAACATATTTCCTGTCATCTTCAAACACTGCTAGGAAACTGGGAAATTTTTTACTCATTTCGATAAATCTTTTTGGAGTAAGTTGTTTGCCTTTATGCTCAACTAAATCATCTTTGTATATTACCGACCAATGAACTATTTTATGCACTTTAGCAATGCTTTCCCAATTTGGATTAGTCCATGTTAGCTCCATTCCTTTAACAACTGACTCTACATCTGTACCATAGGGTAGAAGTTTTTGATACGGGTATATGTATTCAGTTAATTTCTTTTGAACATATTTCTTCTTTAGCTTATGTTTATTAACCATGCTTCTATCACTGCTCCTATAAAAAGTAAAACCGTGCAAATTATAAATGATTTCCATGAGTGAGCCTTTAATCGTTCTTTTACTTCTTCTCTGTCTTTAATCAGCAAATATACAATTAGAATGGATTCTGCAATCAACAGAGTCATAGCAACTTCTTCTAAAATTCCAATAGGATTAGTGAAGTCTAAAGAGTAAGTTTGCCCAAGAGATAAATTATAGTATTGTCCCAAATTTCCATAAACCGTTCCAGTGTTGTATGAGACAAAGAGATAAAACAATATTCCAACTATAGGAACAGCTCCTAAATAAGCTATCATAATATTGTTTGAGAAAATGTTAAACCAAGTAACTGTCTGTCGCATTTGTCCAATCCATGTGACTGTTTCATTAACCTGTTCAGGCGAAGCTACATATCCCTCATTCATTCCTAAAACTTCAAACACTGCTGACAGCGCAAATACAACTATGAAAATGATAATAAACTCTTTTCTGAAATAACCATCATTCTTCAACAACTATAACCACATCTTCTTAAAACAGTTTAAACATCTATAATCAATGCTAGAACTTTTACGATATCCTTTACTATGACATGAAAAATGTCTCCAAATAAAATCTCCGTTCTCCACCTCTTTTCCACATCTTTTACAAACGGGCTTATACCTAAATCTCTTTTTATCAACTACTCTAATAAGTGTCCAAGAGCCTAACTTCTTAACTATCTCACTCATTTTTTCACTCTTCAGCGAAATACCTACCAACAAAACTCACTAAAGGAGACAACAAAACAGTTAATAAAACTGCAATCCAATAGTTTAAGAGAAAACTGAAAACCATGTGAATTGAAGCTACAAGAAGAAAAAGCATAAGCCCATTAGTCCAAAAAGAGTACTTCTCAAACTCTACATCCCAAATTCTCTTTACAGCTATAGCATTAACTAATCCCACAAAGAACGGAATGGCGAAGACTAAAGTAGCTATCAAAAATCCAGTTCCGATAGGAGGATTGAAACACAAAAACCCATTCAAATTACTTTTCACCGTCATCATTAAAGACAAAGATAAGACAGTAACAATAAAACCATGAATGAAAAACTTAACTATTGTTTGCAATCCACTCAGCAACCTTCTGTTCAGCCAGCTTACCTTTTATTCCCATTATCTGGTCATTCCAACTCCAAATCCAAGCTTGATTAACACCCATTTTCTTAAACAAGTTAAGATAACTAATTATCAAATTAACTTGTCTCTGCTCATCAGCATTTGAAGCTCCAAACTCTGAAATAATTACTTCTTTACCAGTAAGCTTATGCAACAACTCAACATATCTTGGAGTTAAATAGTAAACAGCTTCAGTGTAAGGGTCAAAACCAACAAAATCTAAATATTTGCTGAACTCGACTGCAATGTTCGGACGTAAAATAAATCCTGGAGAAAAATTAGTGTAGTAAGTAGCGTTCGGACAATAAGTGTCAGTTATGTTTTTGTATGTGAGAAGCTGTTTCATTAGCTCTTCATCCATTAAGAACGCTCCTTCAGCCCAAGAGTTCATAGCTTCAGGCTCATTAAGAAGCTGTATATACTTAATATATTTGCCGTAACTTTGAAGAAAGTATGTTAACTTTTCGTTTGGAACATTGTAGACCATTAAGGCAATCTCGAAACTTGCAAAGTAATCTATGTATCCAAAAAACTTCATTGTTTTATTGTTTATTGCACTGTAAGGGTCGTTTGGGTCTATTTCGCATGGTATTTTTATCACTTTAATTCCCATGTTCTTCATTCTTGAGAGACTGTCAAAAATGTCTCCGTCTTCTTCGCTGAGGAAATAGTAAGTTATTCCAACGGTCACTTTGCTGTTAGAGTTTGACATTGTGCTATAAGCGAAGTATGGAAAGAAAAGTTGAAAAAGTATAAGTAAAACAATAAGTGTTATTGAAAGACACACCTTTAGTATGTTCATTTTAACACCGTCAAGCAAACAATCCGAAGAGTATCAAGAGTATTCCAAGTCCTAGTAGTATCGTGGGTAATCCGATAGGTATAGGTATTATCCAGATGTTGATGGTGAATGAAGTTGGAATCCAAGGCAAGTATTGATGTATAAGAGGTTCAATGTAAGCCCAGAAATACATTGCTATAACAATGAATATAGCGCCAACAAATAACTTCTTAAGGTTCATTTTACCCATCTCATTTTAATGTTGGAGCAGGAAACAGTTTATCTAATTTCTCACCGCTTATGTCATGTTCTTCCAGCATTTCTCTCCAAACATTCAATCTTTCATACATTAGCTTCATATTTGAATTAATGTCCTCTGCTTTCCATTTTTGTCCTCTCAAATTATACTTTGTGTACATGTGCTTTGTTCTAGCAAATGTTCTCATAAGTCTGAAGTAAATGTTCCTCAATTTTTCAATATCTGGTTTGTATCTTCCTATTTCTCTATTCCATTCTCTACTTAATTCGTTTAGATACTGATTAACATTGAACTTCATTGATTTACCTCAAATTTACTTTTTCTAACATTATCTCTCCGACATTAGTTTTTTAACTCACCATTTTAGCCAGATAAACATCATCTATATAGAAAGAATCTGCAATGTCATTATGACATACACCATCAATCACTATCATCCCTATATTATCCCAATGCTCTCTAATAAAATCTATGTGTTCTTGTGAAAGAACAAAATTCACCTTTACCCTTTCCCAACCATTACCTAAATTTTCTGGTTTATAGAACTCCTGTCCCGATATATTTGCAAAAAGTTCACCTACTATCCAAATATCATCATTTGGAAACACTGATTTACAATCTTCATAAATAGACCAAACAGAAGTATCATTTATTATTGACCTCTGAACTCTAAGACCGGTTGGACCATACAGAACAATATGAAGTCCCCCTGTCCAACCTGATATATATTTATAACATACGCTAAACGTGTACTTTCCTGCTGTTAATGTAATATTTTGGTGCATGCCCGCATACCAGTCTCGTTTTATTTTTGCAGAGTAACTTCCACTATACTTATCTTCAGTAGTGATATCCACGTAATTAAAATCCCAATAAGAACTGCCCTCTTCAAATCCTCCATTTTTAATTAAGTTTTCACTCATCTGCGAAGTAATGTAATAACGATAAACAAAATAAGAAGCCATCATTATAACAACTAGACTAACTACAGCAATTATCGCCTTTCTTTTACTCATATTATACCTTCCTTTTCTTTCTCAATTTGGCACTCACGGCAATAATCAACACACATAAAACGGCTAAACTAGGAATCCACCAATTCTCGTATAACAAATCTAGCCAGCTAGGTGGGGCAGAAGATGGAGGCTCATATCCAACGTATAAGTCATCAACCAATATCTTTGTATCTGATGGGAAATATTCAGCGTTCCAAAACTCCACATAAAAAGCATAATTGTCATAACAATCAATAGAACTATTTATTTTCGCAATACATTCTCTCCAGCCATTTGTGTATTTTTTGGTGGAAACAATCTCAAATGTGTAATACGTTTTATATAAACATAATAGACTGAATTCTCCTGCAGGTACGTTTTCCATAGGGTTGTTATAAAAGAACCAAAATACACATCTATCAACAGAGTCTCTAAGTTCCAATGCAAATGGTGGATTAGTACAACTAGGGTTTATAGAATTTTCAACTGTTTCACTTGGTAATATTTTAAATCTAGCTCTAAAATAGACAGAATTCATAGTTGATAAGTTCAGCTTTTGAAATATAATCCAAACATTTGTGTTTAACTCACCCGCATATTTTCCAGAAAATTTATCATACGATACTGGAGTAGAATTAAGTGTAAATTCTCCAAAGTAATACCCTTTCCAACCTTCATATGTTCCAGTTTCAAAATCGCCGTTAGTAAGTAAATTGTTCTCTGCGGAGGGCGGGTCCTCTGTTCCAAGATAAAGGTCGTCAAGGTAAACATACTCTTGCTCCCATACACTTAAGGGATTAATTCTGAAAGGGTAATTTCCAGCCCCAATTAAAAAAGCGACTTCCACTTGCTTCCATCCGCCACCAACATCGGTCACTCCAAAAACTTCACCAGTGCCACGTGTAATTTCAGCACCTCTTGAACTTAAAAGAATCCATAAACCATATGTAATCCAGCCGATTTCGATGTCGATTGCAAATGATGCACTCGGATTTTGAGGTTTATATTTGAAGCTGAAGTATAATGGCTTCGTAACAGTTCCACTTGGAAGGCTTACATCTTGATATAAGTATGGTCTATCTGGTGAAACTGCGCTGTTGATTATTTTCAGACATTTTCCAGAATATCCGTTTGGGTCAAGGACAAAACCGTTCTCTGGTGCCTCCGACCATGCAATATCATAAAGGCACCATGCGCTTTTGTCCTCGAAGCTTCCGTTCTTAATTATGTTGTTTTGCTTAACAGTTCCTACATGTACGGTAGTATAGTAATAATAGAAGGTTGCAACTAAAACAATTAGGACAACACCTATTACTAAAAGTCGTTTTTTCACGTTTTCACCTCACTAAGTATCTTTTTAACACTCATGTTCGCCCCTTCCTATCTTCTGTAAGAATATAACACTTCTTCGCTTCTCCAAGACAACACTGTAACTGCGACTCCAACAATTGTCAGCACAGAGCCAACAATAAACTGTAATCCAGGCATTTGCCACAGTGGAGAAGAATGAACTACGTAACTATATTCGCCATCTTGCACTTTTGTGTAGTCGGGTTTCTTGTGACCGTAAACTATCCTCAAAGACAAATCGTTATTTGACATTTCCGTAGGAGTAAAAACGCACACTTGTTTGTCCCCTGGCATAAGGTCAATGAAAGGATAGTTAAGAATTATTTGACCGTCAGTTTCATTGTACACGTCTATGTAGAGAAATCCCTCTGTAGAACCATCATTCATTATTTCAACTTGCAAATTAAACGACTGTCCAGGAGAAACATAACTTACTTCTGCACCGTTAACAATAGTTTTCGCTGACAACAATTTAGCATGTCCACCAGAAATATCCAACCTCTCCAAAGCTATTGTGCCCAAGTCATAAGTTTGCCCAGCAACCCACACACGAGCCTGAACATAGTATGGTTTATAGTAGGCGTTTTGAAAAGATAATCCCCAAGTTCCAGATGGAATACTGACATTAAACTGTCCATACACAAAAAGTCCCCATCCTTGCGGTGTCATGTTTGCATCTAAAATATTCAAAGCAGCACCTTCATCGGCTCCAGTAGAAGAATCAATCACTCTGCCTATCAGCGTACATGAACCTGTTACTTCGAAAAGGTGTATTCCGGAAACATCAAGGATTATCAAAGACATTCCACATAGCAATATTGCTAGTCCAATACTCAACTTAACAATCTTTTTCATATTTTCACCTCCATTAGTTTCTTAATAAGATTGATAGCCTTTAAACAAATTTTAATAACTCTCTCAGGATAAGCCTTGCCTTCATAAAAGTACACATGCAACAACTCAGCATAATCACTTAGCAAATCCAAATCTTTATATTTCTTTTCAAGTTTATCGGCAGTTCTTCCAACTTCAATATGTGAATAAAGTTCTTTTCCAGACAACAACTCAACGAGTAAAGTGTAAGCTCCATAAATTTTCTCACTTGCTTGCTGTAAATAGACAAAACGACCAGTCTTTCTATACTTAACTATTTCTTCTTGGGCTTTTGACAGAAATTCATTGATTTTACTTTTCTTTAGAGATTTGTCCATTCTTTTTCCTCATCATAGCTTTAATGAACTTTTCAAACTCTTCTACTGAACTAACAATGAAAACGTGTTTTTTACCGTCCTTAGTTGTTACTACTAACTGTTTCATATTTACTCCTTTATCTATTTCTTTAATCTTCTTCTAGAATAATTCCTCCGACTAATATTAGAATTACGCCTATAACAAGCCAACCAGCTACATTAATAAGATTGTCTATAGAAATCGCACCAATTCCAAAAAGTAAAAGATATCCAAAAATTTCTAAGCACCCAATAAAAATCAAGATTACTCCTACTATTCTAGATGATTTCATTTCTCATTTCACCTCCTATCCTCCAATTAACTCTGCTCTCTTAACAAATATAACTCCAGCTAAAGTCAAAATGCAAGGAGTAATAACATATGTTAATATCCTCAATATCTCAGGATTAGATGTAATGAAACTCCACAGATACCAGAAAGCACCATCTTCACTTTGGTATAAAACATTACTAACATCAGAACCTGCTCTTCCAGTAATATATTGAATCCAAGGGCTTTCCCAGTCAACAGTTATAAAGAAAGCCATAGTAATTAGTAGTGCTCCTAACACTTGAAGTGGTGATTTTATTCTTATTTTCCAGATGACTAATCCTAACTTGCTTAAAGCATAGAGTGAAAAGTAGAGTATTACGTAATAGACTATTAGTCCTGTGAATGGATTTAGAGTGTCAAGGAATTGTACAAACTGACGCAGAGAAAAAGCGAAACCCATAAATGTTATTACTAGAACTAGAGCTAACTCTTCTTTTGTAATTTCAAAGTCGACCATAATATCACCTTTCATCTATTATAGGATAAAACCATGCGTGACTTTTTACATTTTGGACAATATGGAGTTTTTAGCATGTCCGCTTGGAGATAAACCATAATTTACACAACCTATCCAGCCGCAATTTGGACACTTCCATCTCTGCCATATTTTGTCAAATTCTGTAGGATTTCTAATTATTTTCGGAATAAATTTTCTGTTGCGTCTATGCATGTTTCCACTTTCACTTTTTTGAACTTAATCTATTAAAAGAATATCCAAGTCTTTTCAAGTGTTTAATAATTTCTAAATCTTCCTCAGAAAGTTCTTCCATCTCCATATCTTCGTAATATTCCGCAATCTCATCGTCAGAATAGAAACAAGATATATTATGATTATTTAACCATTCTTTAGCCATTTTATAGCCTTGTTTCCATCCTTTACCTTTCCAAATCTCATATTCATCTACTCTTCCTCCTCCTGCATCTCTTGATGCAATAAGCGTCCAAATTGCATCAGGAAGAGGTCTATTGTATTCATCTCTATCATTTGTTGTTAATTCAAGTTTTGACAAATCCCAATCGCTAACCCATTCATAACCTAATCCTTCGCCTGAGACAATTTCTCTTTTTACATATTTTCCCATTCTTATTCTCTCACAAGCTTTATCACAAGAAATATAATCAACATATCCACAACAATTAGCACAACTGAAGAGTAAAGCATTGTTTGAGCAACTTGAAATGTTGTTGGACCAATAGAAAGAATTAATGGAGTCAAACTCATACTTTTAATGGTTTGCAACACGAATCTGTCAAATAAGAAAGCGAAATAGAAAATGCCAATTGGAATAAATATCATCTTTATCTTTGAAAAGTCTACTCCCTGCTTCTTTACTGCTACAACAATAGCCACTAAACTTAGAACTGTAAGTATTGTTGCCATAACTAATGCATGAACATTTGGGTCTGTAATCCAAGGAATAGAAGATGAAAAAGCTACTATGATATCGTCAGCTAATGCTATAGCGACTGCAGTGAGTACAATGGTTAATGAGACTTGAGTTTCTTCTTTCAAGATTGGTTGAGTGGACATTATATCACTTGAAACTTCTTTTGATTTTAGCAAATATTTTTCGTACTTCACTCGAACTAAGAGGTTGCGAAGTGACCCGCCTCCATTTATCATCATTAGTTACAGTGTAAATATGCCACTCTTTAGAATCTTCTTTTATAGCATAGTAGTCTTTTCCTCTTATGGTTCCTAAGTAGAACTCTTTTGTTTTTCTTTTAGCCATTATTTCACCTCTTTTAAATTTTCTCGCAGTTCTCTAAAAACCACCAAGCTCTAGCAGTGTCATATCGCTTGTTTCTAACTTTTGGCTCTAATCTGAACTTTACAAAGCTATCTAATGGTTTCTCTGCATTATAAGCTATGCTAACTATCGTTAATGTAGCATTTGCATAGAGGTGGGTGGGGCTGATTGTCCTAAATTTCATTCCTTTTTTAAGAGATTTTACAATATCTTTTACCCACCAAGCGTCTTCAGTAACATCTAAACTTGTTCTTCTTGACATCATGTCACCTCCTTACTTTTAGCTAACCATATCCTTCTTCAGCAAAGAATTGTCTTACTAGTCGTTTAAAGTTGTAGTTTAGCCATTTCTTGAAATCTTCTTCTATTCTTTTCACAGGAAACATTTTCTTCTCTTTCTTACTCAGTTTAACTTGCACATTTTCACCTCTTTTTCTTTAAACTTAATACTGTTTGTATCACCAAAAGCACTATGACAATTGTTAGCAATATACTATCCAACGTTAAAGTCATAGGTTCAGCAATTGTTATACCAAAGAATGCAAAGTTGAAAGTAACATATAATGGAGCAACCCAGATGCCAAGATACTCAAGTATATAGCCGACAATAGCAAATATTATTGGAATCAATATAAGTTTAAACGCATGTTCGCCACGTTCATCTTCTGGAATCAAATTCGAGCCAAACCATGCAAGTATCAGTCCGCCAATAAAGAATATGAAAGCAGTCATCAGATGATACAAGTGAAGAGTTCCCCAGACTATTAAACCGAACACTACTAGAATCACTAGCATTATCAGCCAACCCCAAGGACTCTTACTAATACCACCCATAATAGTTCTACTACCTGGAATTCTTACATCACCAAACTGTCTTTTCAAATCTTTCACCTCCTATTATCTACCTCTTTTTTATTTTTCCAGAATTAACATCAAGTTTTAAGTCCCATATATTTATCCATTTTGGAGGTCTATCTCCTCTTATTATTTCATGCCAAGATTTGCTCGAGAATTTGCCTAATTTAAATAGTCTCTGCATCTCGTCATTCCAAGCAAGTTCTAATGCCCTCTGTTTATTTTTTTCAGTTTTTAAGTATTGTTTTGCTAACTTTCTTATGTTTCTTATTGATATCATACTTTCACCTCCTATTATCTATATCTACGAGCTTCTCTTTTTATATCTTCTTCACTCATACCTTCAACTTCTTTTAAGTATCGTCTAGCTTTACCAGCAAGTCGTTTAAATCCTCTTCTTTCGGCAAAGGCTAGTATATAGAACACTGCATTAAGATTTAACTGTTTGTCTTCGTTTTTAACAAAGAAACTAGTGTCGTGTTCTAGTAAATCTCTAGCTTGTTCTGCAATAGCCCAACCAAACTTTGAATTTATTATATCAATAATATCATCTGTTCTAACCACTTTTTCACCTCCTACTTTTTCTTTCTCCTTTTCATTCTAGTAGCAACAGACCGTTTAATAATCTCTCTAAATTTTTGTGGATGAAATGTCTTGTAGTGAGAGCGTATTCTATGCATTCTCTCTTCTAATCCTATGCGTCCTTTATACTTGGTGATTATTCGTCCACATGTTCTGCATCTAATAGTAGTATATCCAGTCTTAGCACCATACTCTTCAGAAACTAACTTACGCTCAAGCCACAATAGTCTACCACCTAAATCACTGACTTTTTCTCTCAAAGCATCAACTTCTTCTTCTAAATCGTATATTCTTTCTTCCAAATTTTTAGGCATACTATCTACCTCCTATCTCCATTTATTCTTGAAATGACGTTATTTCTGCACTTTGGTAGGGGCGTTCTTTTGTCCAATGCTTTAAATAACATCTATCGAGTTTTTTGTACTTCTTTAATGCTTTCTCAGCTAATTTTTTGGATGCGTGAACACTTATCAACAGTGGCGCATTAAACTCCCTATTCCTAGCAACTACATATTTGCCTTTTAATCGTTTTCTCGCTTGTTCTATTATTCTTGTTGGTGCACCAGTTCTTTCTAATTCTTTTACAAAGTCTTCTCCTCTATCTACAAAATATATCTCCATTTTTACTCACCTCTTATTTATTTATTCTTTAGTGAATATAAATTTTTCCATTAGCTTACTCAAACTTCTCCTTATTCAGTACTAAGTAAACTAGGACTATCAATGAAATTATTGTTGGTGCACTCAGTATAAACATTATTATAGCCAACCAAAATACCCAACTCTTCATCTTCAAAAGTCCAATAGCTAAGACAAACCATAGAAAAGCCGTCAGAATTAGTAATATTCCAATTGATATAACAACTGGTTCAGCACTCGAAGTTTGAAGTTGCATTAAAGTAATAGTTGGATTCCAAAGCTGTCCATAAAACATTAAAGTTCCTATGATTATTTGTAGTATTCCCATTAAGATACAGTAGACTACTATTAGAATGGTTCCTAAACTTAGTTTTTCACTCATTCTAATCACTTCCTTCTTTTCTTAGTCAAATACCATTGCTATCAGTGCTACTAAATCTGTTAGTTTCATATCATTCCTCCCAGCTAAACAATATATATGCTATCATGATGATGACTATTATGTGAGCCACTAACATCAATAATATGATGATATCCCATAAGATAGTAGGTTCTGTAGAACCTGACGCATTAGCACTAGCTATATTTGTCAAACAAAGTAGAGCTAAAACCAATAAAGTAAAAATCTTTTTTCTTGACATCATTTTTCACCTCATCAATCTTTATACTTAACTATAATCGCTCCAATCACCATAATGATAATCCATCCAATAATACAAGCCCAAATAATACCCCAAACACCAGTTAAACCCAGAATATAGCAAACGTACGCAGGAAATCCAAGCGTTATATCTATGAGCGGATTTTGTCCTGTCAAAGCAACATAACTAAAATAAAGAGTAGAAGCAAAACCCCACAACCAACCGCCTACAGTAAGTAGAATAATTAGTCTCTGACTCATCTTAATTCGAATGTCAATTTCAACATCTTTTATTTTCTTAGGCATGGTTTTTATCACTTGCTCCTTTTAAAACCCATGTTAACGCTCTATACATTCCTACATCTGTCCAATCGCCATCTAAAAAATCTTTACACTTAGGACATGTAACAGCACCGTCATAATCTATTTTACCTATTTTTTTACATTTCTCGCACGTCAATTTCTTTTCAATTCTTTTTAATCTCTTCTTTATCTCTTTCTCTGTTTTCATGCTATCAAAACTCCAAAATTCTATCTTTTTATTTTGCTTATTACAAATTGTTGTATTAGTTGGTCAGCTCTACCCGTTTTGAATACATTTTTCTGAACAAACTCAAAAGGAATTTCAATTCCAAAATAGTCATCAGCATCTTCCCATGTTAAATCAATCACAATATATCCCAAAACATTCCATGCATGTTCAATCGGAATTAAACTTTTTCTTGTTCCCATTCCTTCATAGTATTTTATTTTACCGTGAGAGGAGATGGTTAAAAGTTGAGAATTGTAGTAACAGTAATGATAACCTTTTGGTTCAACTCCATACTTATCTGCGATTTTTTGTGCTTTTTTGTTGTTCATTCTTTTTGTAAAACTCCTTCCATGTTGTAAAATATATTCGAAATATCTAGATGCATTAGGATTTTCTTTAAATAATTGTCTGATTTTATCATAATATTCACGAGATGCATTCATTTTACCCACCTAAACTCATATTCTCTATGCACAAAACCTATATTTGTCAAATAACAGTCAATGATTTTGCTAATAGGAACCATGACCTCTACTAATCTACTTTTTTCACCTCTCTTTTTGGACCGTTCAACAAAGTTTTGAGCCACCTTCTTAGACAGAGTTCCACTTATTATAGCTCTCCTTTTTTCTTCAATTGACATCTCCAATCCTAGTCCCTTAAGAATTAGCGGCTCTTCTCTAGTTGCTCTGTATAATCTTATAATGCCTTTTGGAAAAACTTTTTTAAGATAGCTTCTTGTTAATTCAACTTGTGTTTGTATGGCATCAAAGGCATCTTTATAAAATTTTCTATACTCTTCTCTTGCCTCATTAATTGATAACTGTTTTATTTGTTTAGTTTGAGGGTCGTATTTTGTTGTGAATGTCAACCCCACAACAAATTGTAATTTTTTGGGAGTGATTTTTGTTATATCTTTTCTATACATTTCAGCCACCCAAATATAATATGGTAAAGCATCGCTTTGACTTGCGTCCTCATCATAAGCCCACGCTGCATCTGTGGCTATTCTCCACAAATACTCTCCTCTTTCTTTTCCATGCTTATGTATAAAGTATTGTTTCTGTTCTTGTGCACTCAGCTCTCTCATTATTTTCAATCTTCTTTCAGTATATCCACTGTTAAAGCTCCAATAGTTGAAGAACTAACTCCTATGAGAAAATGCATTACTAACTCAGGGTCTGTTATTTTAATCTGTAAAATTAAAACATAAAAAACAAAGGCAATTATTACAGAAATGCTAAACGCCGTCAAACACCTAAGCAAAAGTTTTTCCATTTTTCTTAAATAAAGAATTCCCACGCAACACAATAAAGAGATTGTCAATACTAAAACACCTTGAATCGGTGTTACCACAGTTGACATTTTTTCTACTGCAGAATAACCTAGAAACAGAGAGAGAAATGCGCCTATTGTAAACTCAGCAAGTTCAGCTAATGTAAATTTATCTTTAATCATTTAAAACACCCAACTATTTAAAACTCCAAATCTTATCCATACCTCTCCTGCTCAACCTTCTAATCTTATTTTTCGCATAACTCTCCAAAACTTTATAAGCCTCTCTAATTGCTTCTTCATAGTCTAAACGTTCAACTGGTCCAAGTTTAGGATAATACTCATCTCTAAAAGTCTTTATTTCAACATCCATGTTTTGCAGTGCATCAAAAACATCCATTTCATTTGCGGCATCAATCAAATACTTTCTTGTTCTTTCAACTATTTCAGAAAGTTTTTTAGTTGAAGAAACAGAAAAGTCTAACGGAGAAACTTTTCTTTTTGAAGAAGCAAAACTATAAGCATCTAAACCCATAACTCTATCCCTTTTTCCTCCAGGAAACTCCGTTAGTCGCCTCTGCAATTTTTTAAACAGAGCCTGTTCTCGCTCATACATTTTTCTTTTATCTTTTCTTCTTTTCATTCTTATCCCAAACCTTTCCACATGCTCTACAACTACACAATCCTGTAGCCCAACAATCCACTTCTGTCGAGCCACAGTTTGGACAATTCATCTTTTACTTGCTCCAACAATAATTGAGACAAATGCTAAACAAAAATAGAATGGCATGTAAACAAAAGTTGAGAGTGCATTCAAGAAAGTTAGTGTATAAGTTGTTCCTTTGTATTCTTCATTGCCATTATAAGAAACTACTAAGTTTCCATAGTTAACATCTGTGAACCACAATGGAAAGTATGATAGTTTAAAGTTTCCATTCGCATCAGTGGTTGTTGAAGTTAAAAGTTTATAGTTATTTTCAGTTATTATGTAAAGGTTTATTGTTTGGTTTGGGCTGGGAGTTAGAGAACCAGCAACGTAAATATATGAAATTAATGGCAAGAATGAAGTTACTGCAATTGAAGACTCAAACTGTTGAATGTTTATAGAAGCAGAGACTAATCCAGCAGGACTGTCAAAGCTTACACTTTCTAAACTTACTATTTCAGGAGTTAATCCTTCAAGGTCTTTAGGCATTTCTCCAACTCTCCAGCCTGTTTCCCACTTATCTCCAGTGCATTCTGCAACATAATAGTTAACGTTATTGACAGTAACATAGAAAATAGAATATGTAGCTCTAACCTGTGTTGGTGGTGATGGAAGAGCAACTCCGATATTAACATGTCCTTCAGTCTGATTTACCATCCAATAAAGCAATACTGTTTTCAATCCTCCAGCAATAGTTAAACTTGCTGCTAAATAGCTTACTTCACAATCTCCCTGCATGTCAACTAAATATTCAACAGCATACTTTGGAGGACTATCTACATACGTTATTTGATGAACCATCATTAAAACACCATTAATGTAACTTTCGCTATCGTTATATATTGTCCAAAGCAAGTCAGCAATAGGTTTAACTGGTCCAGGAGTAACAAACTTTGCAAAATCATTTATTCTCAACACTTTGTGGTCAGAGTTTTTGTAGTAATTGTAAGTTGTTTCTGAAACATTAACATTTATAGTGTTGTCAGTTATTGTGCTTAAGACTGACTTTTTCAACTGAAATGTGCTAGTATACATTGTCTGTGCATATGCAACACTTGAAAGTAAGAATGTCAATAGTAGAAAAAATGGAAGTAATTTCTTCTTCAACTGTATTCCTACTCGAAGAGTTCTAATATCAGGAATACACTTAAGGCAAAGAACAGTATAGCCAAAGCACCCATTAGTCTTTCTCCGACAACTGTTGCAGTCAATTCTATACCAACGAATGGCAAAGTAATTATTCCAACCCCTATTGCTAACAGTCCAAGTATGATTCCAGCAACATTTAACGGTGTTAAGTCTTTTACTCCTTTAATTCCATCTTCCCAGATACTCTCTGTAAGACAGGAACCTCCATAGATGAACATCAGCACAGCAATAATGTACGATTCATACTTTACTGCTCCAAAGAGTCCAAGACTGTTACAGCCAAGAATGATGCCAATCACTGCCAATCCGACAGCAATCACCTGTATTGTTGCGCTCTCAACTTTTAATTTAAACTCTTTCACCATGTTTCACCTCTCTTTTGTTTAGGTTTTATACGAGTTTTCCTTCTCGGTTATGAGCTTGTAGCCCAATAACTAGAATGGAAGTATTTTTCTTTACTTATCTTTTTTTACTTTTTCTCCATATTATTGCTCTATCTTCTGGAAATGAACCGTAGCATTCCCAAACTTCTACATCCCCTTCGCTTAAATGCTTTTTTGCTTC